>Ga0326597_10005109_pt1 | contig 18317 bp, 14 predicted proteins | sample RVTome_12_FD_203789 | JGI IMG/M metagenome (GOLD analysis project Ga0326597, IMG submission 203789) | Soil microbial communities from uranium-contaminated site in the Upper Colorado River Basin, Wyoming, United States - RVT100D185 | ecosystem: Environmental > Terrestrial > Soil > Contaminated >... | reverse complement strand
ACATCTCCCGGACCGAGCAGGACGAGATCGCCTACCGGAGCCACATGAACGCGGCGGCCGCCACCGCCGATGGCCGGCTCACGGCCGAGATCCACCCACTCGACGGGATCACCTCCGACACCACCATCCGACCGGGGACCTCGATGGATAGACTCGCCGCCCTCCCGCCGGTTTTCGACCGTTCCTCGGCGGGAACCCTCACCGCCGGCAACTCGAGCCCCCTCACCGACGGGGCGGCATCGGTGGTGCTCATGGCCGAGTCGACGGCCAGGGAGCTCCGCATCGAGCCGCTGGCCTACATAAGGGCGATCGAATTCGCCGCGATCGACCCCGCCGATGGGCTGCTGATGGGACCCGGAGTCGCCGTGCCCCGGATGCTCCGTCGAGTCGGGATGGACCTCGGGGACTTCGATCTGATCGAGATGCACGAGGCATTTGGTGGGCAGGTCCTCGCAAACCTGGCCGCATGGGAGCTCGGGTGGAAGGAGGAACCCGTCGGAAAGGTCGACCGGGACAAGCTCAACCAGCTTGGCGGGTCGATCGCCGTCGGCCACCCATTCGCCGCCACCGGGGCACGGATCGTCACCCAGCTGGCCAACGAGATGGCCCGTCGCGACGCCGGATACGGCCTCATCTCCATCTGCGGTGCCGGAGCGACGGCGGCGGCCATGATCCTCGAGCGAACCTGATATAGCGGCGCGTCCTTCGCCGGTGGTCGATTGCCCTTCCCGGCGGGCCGCGGGACGACGTCGGCTCACCACGTATCGGCCCACACGCGCCCGGCAGCCCCGTCGACGGCGAGGGAGATCCTTTCGGAAGCATCGACGACCCCACCCCCGATGATGTCCTCGAGGCGGACGCCGCAGACTGCAGGAATACCGAGCGCCCTGGCCGACTCGAACAGATGGGCCCCGGGCCCGCCGGACAGCGTCACCACCGCGGACGCGTCCCACAGCAGCGGCGCCAGGTTCGGAAGCGCATGGGTCCCCACCACCACGTCCCGGGGCCGGAACCGTCCGGCGCCCTCGGCGTCCGCCACGAAGCACATCCTCCCCACCGCCACGCCGGGGGCAGCGGGTACGCCGTGGATCGACGCTCCACGAGCGATGACCACCGCCGCATCGAACGGCTCCCAACGGTCGAAACCGAACCGAACCTGCAGATCCGCCGGTTCGGCACCGACGAGGATCGAGCGCGCCCGCTCAGCGGTCACATGCCATCCGAGCTCCGGACGACTCACCGACCCCCTCTCTGCCAGCCCATGACGGACCGCCGCGAGCAGGCCCAACACCCACTTGGCTTGCCGAGCGTCGGGAGCGAGCAGACGGGCGAACAGCTCGGCGGCGCCAGCCGGGTCGCCGCCGCGCAAACGCCGCAGCGCCTGGCTCGCACGCTCCGCCCCGTCATGGCTCCCGGATCCCCAGGCCGCCGCCACCATTTCGGCCGCCAATGACCCGGCCTGGTCCAGCGCCGCAAGGGGGGGAACGTCCACGGGAGGAACGGGGTCGAGGAACGACATCGGCGATGCCACGGCCCACGGCAACACGTGCGTCTCGCCCAGCGGTCCCGGGAAGCGACGGACCAGCCGGGCCAGGCGTGCCACTTCGGACGAGCCGAAATCGGGATCGACCTCGACCGGCTCGATCCGCGGACGCCGACCGGCGCCGAGCTGGAGCAGTGTGACGTCGCCACCCACCGACGCCCACTCGCAGGCGTTGGCCCCGGTGGCGGCAGCCGCCTCGCGCATGACCGCGGCGACCTCAGCCACCAGGACGGGATCGATGCCGCCGTCGCCGTCCACCAGACCGGCAGCGTCCACCCGCGCCATCGAACCGCGCTCCCATCCTCCCACCAGCAGGGCGGGTGATCCGGCGATCCCGATCACGGTGACCGAACCGTCTGCCTCCACCCGAGCTGTCCCTCCGAAGCCGGGTGACAGCGCCGGCTGGATGAGGACTGCCATCGAGGTCGAGCCGACATCCACGTCAGCCGCCGCGAACCGCTCCAGCGTATGGACACCGAACGCCGACGCCCAGCAGCCGCGAACGGCAGCCGGAGCCTCCTCGGGCCGAATGTCGAGATAGGAGGTGAATGCCCCCGACCACTCGGCACCTGCCTCCAACATGCTGGACGACCGCACGACGACGGTGTCGGCCAGGCGAGACGCCGCCTCGACGATCGCGGCCTCCAGACCGGGCGGTAGCGGATGGCGCATCACCACCAGCCGCGCCCCTCCCGATCCACGCTCCTCCAACGTCTTGGCGCCGAGCGCCATCACGGCCGAGGACACCGTCGCATCGACCACCACGCCCGGCAGGATCGGTAGGCCCACACGCCGGCCCCGGGCCAGCCACGCCGCCTTGGCGCCGACCCGTCCGGGGTCCTCTGCTCTGTCCTCGTCGAGCTCGATCAGCAACGATCGGCAACGATCAGTCTGTGGCGATGATTTCGTGCTGCTTGTACGTCGAGACCATCTCATAGCCGGTCTCGGTGACATACAGCATCTCTTCCAAACGCACGCCGTGGTCGTGCAGCTTCCCGTTCTGGGTCTCGAGAGCGAAGGTCATGCCCTGCTCGATCTCCACCGGATGGTCGAGCGACCAGATGCGGGAGATGACCGGAGGGTCGTACTGGGCGAGTCCGAGACCGTGGCCCCAGTTGTTCGCCGCCGCCTGATCCTCCTCGGCGTAGCCCCACTGCTCCATCGCCGACGGCCATTTGGCGGCGACGTCGGCGGTGGTGGCACCGGGCTTGACCGTCTCGATCGAATCCCACAGCCACTCGTGAGCGGCGTCGTAGGTCTTCTGATGCTCGTCGGTGGGTTTTCCGCCGACGCAGTAGGTGCGATACACGCACGACTTGAACCCATTCCACGTGAGCGCCGCCAGGTCGACGATCACCAACTCGCCCGGACGGATCATCCGGTCGGAGAAGTTGCGCCAGTTGGGCCAGGCGTTCGGACCGGACGAGACGATCACGTCTTCGACATCCTCCATGCCGGGAATCGAATACAGCTTCTCGAATCCGAACGCCGCCACCTCGTTCTCGGTGAGTCCCGGCTTGATGAAGTTGGTGATCTCGTAGTGGACGGCATCGCAGATCGCCCCGACGATGGAGAACGCCTTGATCTCATCGGGGCTCTTGATCGCCCTGGCGTTCATCATCGGGCTCATCCCGTCGGTCCAGGAGATGTTCCGACGCTCGAACTCCTTGATGAGGTTGATGTCGATGAAGTCGACACCGAGCGGCATGTCGCTCACCCCGGCGTCCTCGAGGTCGTTCACCAGCGAGTTCACGAACTTGTTCACCTGCTGATCGGCGGCCGGACCGACGGCTCCCTTGATCCACACGTAGGAGTGACGGATGTTCTCCTTCGGGATCCACGGATTGTGAACCTCGAGATGCAGGCCGATGTCGCCCTGCTCGTAAACGATCGGTGGCTTGCCCGCCGGAAGCACGACATAACGCAGACCCGGCTTCAGCCGGTTCCAGCCGGGCGTCAGCGTCGAGGACACATACCGCATGTTCTCGTCGTAGAAGAGCAGAAGGGCCCCGAGCCCGGCCTTCTCCATCTCCGCATGTGCCCGCTTGAGCCGCCAGTCGCGGACATTGGCCCAGTTGATACCTTCTTTCCAGTCGGTGCTCAGACCGAAGAATGCTTCACGCATCGCGCGTCTCTCTCTCTTTCTGATTCGCTCCGAAACCCTTCAAACCCGGTCCGGCAGGATCTCCCGCACGATGTCGAGGAACTCGTCGTCGTCCAGGAGGCCCCTCTTGGCCAGGGACCTGCCCTTGACCTCGGCCAGGATCGCCTCCAGCATCTTCGTCTCGGCATCGTCGATACCGTGCCGCCCGAGCCAGATGGCAACCGAGTCCAGCCCTGACCCCTTGCCGAGCACGATCTCGGGCGGCGCCTGGCCCACCAGCTCCGGTCGGAACGGGAAGGGCTCGGTGAGATCGTCCCCGACGTTCTTGACCCACGTGGTGATGATGCCCGATTCGACGTTGAAGAGCATGTCTCCCGTGACCGGACGGTTCGATGGCTGGACGACACCGGAGAGGTCGGCGACGAGCCGGGCGATCTCGGTGAACTTGGTGGTGTCGATCCCGGTGTCGATCCCGTACATGGTGAGCAGGGCGAGCACGGTCTCCTCTGTGGGGGCGTTGCCGGCCCGCTCGCCGATACCGCTCACGGTGGTGTGGATGACCGACGCTCCCTCGGCCAGCGCCAGGATGGAATTGGCGACGCCCATGCCGAAGTCCATGTGGAAATGGGTCTCCAGGGGAACGTCGAGCCGCGCCTTCACCCGACGGGTGTAGTAGCTGATGGCATGGGGTGATGTGACCCCGAAGGTGTCGACAAGTGCGATGTTGTCGACATGTCCCTGGGTGGCGACGGTCTCGAGGTCGTCCAGGAGCTGGGTCATCGTCGAACGGGTGGCATCGATGGGAAAGAAGGTGACCTTCAGCCCGTTGTCGTGAGCGAACCTGGTGGACTCGACCGAAGCCTCGATCGCCCGTTCCACCGGCCAGCGGTAGGCCTTCTCGATCAGGTGGTGGCTGGCGGGAACCTCCATGACGACGCCCGACACCCCACAGTCGATCGCCAACTCCACGTCGGTGACCATGCAGCGGGAGAAGGCGTAGATCTCGGTGTCGAGGTCGGCGGCCACCATCCGCTTGATTGCCGTGGCGTCGGACTCGGAAACCGCCGGAAGCCCCGCTTCGATGCGGTGGATGCCTGCCGCGGAGAGCGCCTCGGCGATGCGAACCTTGTCGTCGGCGGTGAACTCGACCCCGGCCTGCTGCTCGCCGTCGCGCAGCGTGACATCGTGTATCTCGACGGTATCAGGGATGTTGAAGCCCTCCGTCACCTCCGGCAGGTAGTTCCAAGGACTGGAAAACCACCGATCGGTCTTCCATGGTTGGTCGGCCACGGTTCTCTCCTCTCACCACGCGACGATCCTGCATCCTATACGATGCGAGATCGTGGCCGCGCCCCGAACCGGTTGGACGGGTATATGAGCATCGCACCCGCCCAGCCGGGCTCGCGTAGGGTCATGACACCGGACGCGGAGGCGAGAGCAGATGGCACGATTGATCGAACCATCGGTCCGAGCATCGTCCCTGTCAGGTTGGCGGACATCACCATCCCCGACGCGCGCGCCGGTGCCTCGGGATGGACGCGGACCGCGCCGAAGTACGCCAGCGCCGGCCACCCCCAGGACCCGAGCATCGCCAGCGCCATCGCCGCCAGACCGACGCCGGTGGGACCGGATGTTGCCAGAACGACACACGCCGCCGCTCCGAAGGCCAACAGGCTCGCCATCTCCGGATGGCCGCTGCTCTCCCGCCGATCCGCCAGCCATCCGACACCGACCCTCAGCACGAACACGAGGGCGGCGCTCCATGCCAGGAACAGTCCCGCCGCCGCTTGCCCGGAGCCTCCGTAGACCACCCACGGCACGACGAACAGCGCCAGCGAGTTGCCGGCCGCTCCCCCGAACATCCCGCCGATCGCCATCCACAGCAGCGCTCGGGAGAGCCGGGGTCGCGCCTCTCCGCCGCCTGCTCGGCGGCGCTCGTCGGCGTTGACCAGCGTCGGCGCCATGACCGCAGCCAGCACCGCCAGCGTCCCACCGATCACGTACGGCAACCGCCATCCGAGGCTCACCCCGACCACGGGGATCAGCACGCCGGCCAGCGCGTTGCCGAGCGGTATGGCCCCCTGTTTGGCGCCGAACGACAGCCCCTGGCGACGGAAGGAGGCATCGCGGGCGAGGTAGACGTTGGCCGACACCTGCATGAAGCCGTTGGCGATCCCCCCGAGTGCCGTCACGGCCAGCAGCAGCCACCAGACTCGTGTCCCGACCGCCATCCATGCCGCGGTCGCCGACAGGACCGCCCCCATGCGAAGGCCCATCTGCGCACCGGCCCGCTCGATCAGCAGACCGATGGAGTGGGACGCGGCGGCGGCCACGCCGAAGTGGAGAGCGGTGGCGATTCCGAGACGGGCCGCTCCGAAACCCAACTCCTGCTGCAGGGAGACGATCTGGGAGCTGGTGAGGTAGAGCGGGAGGATGCCCACCAGGACGTAGACGACTGCCGTGACGAGAGGGCGGCCGCGCATGATCCCGCCGAGTCGGGACGTCTTCGAAACCGGCACGTGTCACCTTTCATCAGGGCAGGCAGCGATCCTATACGATGCACGATGTCACTCAACCAACCCGGGAAGGACCGACCATGGCCGACTACACAGAGATCCGGTACGAGGTCGTCGACAACGTCGCATGGATCACGATCGACCGGCCAGAGGTCAAGAATGCCTTTCGTGAGCAGACCCTCGACGAGATCGCCGACGCCCTCGCCGGCACCCGTCTCGACCCGTCCATCGCCTGCGCGGTCGTGTCCGGGGCAGAAGGGGCATTCTCGGCCGGCGGGGACTTCCACGCCATGATGAAGCTGAACACGGCGAACTCCGCCATGTGGAACGACCGGATGCTCACCGTGGCGATGACCATCCGTGGCCTGCCCATCCCCGTCATCGCGATGGTGGAGGGACCATGCATGGGAGGGGGTCACGAGCTGATGTTGTGGTGTGACCTGGTCGTCACCGCAGACGACGCAACGTTCGGCCAGACCGGCGCCCGGGTGGGTGCCTGCCCGACGGTCGGGGCCACTCAGTACATAGCGAAGCTCATCGGCGAACGCCGGGCAAAAGAGATGATCTTCCTGTGCAAGACCTACACCGGCGCCGAGGCCGCCGAGATTGGTCTCGCCAACATCTCCGTTCCGGCCGACCAGCTTCGGGACAAGGTCAGGGAGGTGTGCCAAAGGATCGTCGGTTACTCCGGTCAGACCATCCGGGCCACCAAGGTCTCGATCAACTTCGACTCGGACGCACTGTACCCGTCGTGGCAGCACGGAATGGAGCTACTCGCCAACATCTGGGGCAGCGAGGAAGCCCTGGAAGGCATGCAGGCGTTCCTCGACAAGCGCCCGCCGGACTTCCAGCAGTTCCGCGAGCGCAACAAGCGGGCGTTGGACGAGTACCGCGACTCCTTCGAGCACGGTCGCAACCAGTCCGACAAGTCCCGACTGGCGCGTGGCTGACCGATGGGCGCCCTCGAGGGGATCGTCGTCCTGGACCTGACACGGGTCCTGGCCGGGCCGCTCGCAACGATGCTGTTGGGTGACCTCGGAGCGGACGTCGTGAAGGTCGAGCGTCCCGAATCCGGCGACGACACGCGCGGGTGGGGCCCACCGTTCGTCGGAACCGAATCCGCCTATTACCTGGGGGTGAATCGGAACAAGCGCAGCATCACGCTCGACCTGGCCGCCGATCGCGGCAGGGAGGTCCTGGCGAAAATGGTGCGAAACGTCGATGTCGTCATCGACAACTTCAAGCTGGGCACGTTGGAGCGCTGGGGCCTCGACGATGACTGGTACCGACACAACGCCCCCGGTGTGGTGCGGTGCACGATCTCAGGATATGGATCGACAGGACCGAAGGCGGGAACGCCCGGCTACGACTTCATACTCCAGGCCGAGACCGGTCTCATGTCGATCACCGGCGAGGCGGACGGCCCGCCGGCGAAGCTCGGCGTGGCGATCGTCGACATCTGCACGGGGCTGTCGGCGACGATCTCCGTACTGGCGGCGCTGGCGGCACGGCATCGAACCGGGCAGGGCCAACGCACCGAGGTCACCCTCCACGACACCGGTCTCATGATGCTGGCGAATGTGGCGGCCAATCACCTCGCCTCGGGCACCGTGCCCGGTCGGTACGGGAACGGTCACCCGAACATCGTGCCCTACCGCACGTATCGGGCCTCGGACGGCGAGATCGCACTCGCCGTCGGCAACGACGCCCAGTTCCGCAAGCTGGCGGAGGTGGTCGGTCGGCCAGAATGGGCCGACGACCCGCGCTTCGCCCGGAACCGTGATCGAGTCGAACACCGCGACATGATCGACGGCCTCATCCAGGAGATCGTCGGGAGCCGGACCCGGTCCGAATGGATGACGGATCTGGACGCAGCCGGTGTCCCGGCAGGCCCGATCAACGACGTAGCGGAAGCCCTCGCCGCCCCCCACGCCCGCGGGCGGGACATGGTGACCGAGTTGGAGCATCCCATCCTGGGAATGATCAGGACTCTGGGACTCCCGATCAGACTCGATGCGACGCCCACCTCGATCCGCCGCCATCCACCGATGATGGGCGAGCACACCGACGAGGTCCTCACCGAGCTCGCCGGGATGAGCCCCGCCCAGATCGCCCGGCTACGAGCCGACGGGGTCGTCTAGCGCCGGGCCGCCCGCCCCGGCCGCAGCCCGCGCCCGACAACTGCTACCCCTCGGCGGGGCGTCGACGACCCGGCGTGCCCGACAGCCGTCATCGTGGAGGGACCACGGGAACGAGCACCCCCGCCGGCCGCTCCCCACCGAAATGGAGCGTCGTGACACCATCGAAGACGTCGGGTGGCCGATCTCGCGGGTCGTCGTGCAGAAACGGCCCGCAACCGGTGAACCGGTTCCTGAAGCTGGAGATCCCCCCGTTGGATCCTTCGAGATCGTTGCGATGGTCGTTGCCGCGGATCGTCAGACCGAGCCGGTACCCGGCCGGCACCACGATCGACGTGGGCCACATCTCGATGTCGACCTCCACCACGGTCCCCGGTCGGACGGTGCGGCGACTGCGGTGGGTGTGGTAGGGGCGGTAGGGCTCGGACAACTCCGGATCGGTTTCGCGGTGGGAGAGGCGCAGCCATCCCTGGGCCACCGGTGTGTGCGGATCGAGGGCGCCCTGGAAGGTCACCTCGGACCCATCCGGCGCGAACACGCGGAAGACCACGAACACGTCCGCGTCGTCGGTCGACGACGAGACCCACAGCCTCACCGCCATCGGGCCCGTGATCTCGGTCTCGGACTCGACGGGTTCTGTCAGGAAGGTCACCCCGTCACCAGAGGCCGAGAAGTCGAGCGCAGCCGTCCCCTTGGGCGGCGTCTCGTCCAACCGTTGGCCTGGATGGAGACTGAGCCGCGTCCAGCGTGTGCGCGGGATCGGCCAGCCGTCCTCCGCCCGCTCCTCGAAATGGTCGAGATGACGCACCTGGAGCAGTACCGGTGGACGGCGGTCCCATCCGTTCTCCTCCCCCTTCAGAAAGTGGTTGAAGAACTGGAGTTGCAACTCGCGTCCGTAGTCCGTGTAGAAATGCGTCCAATGCTCGAGGCCGTGGACCTCCAGCCACTTCTGATGTGAGGCCGACCGCACGAACCCCTCGACGTTCCCCCGCAGGTGGAGGCCCTGTCCTCCCCAGTTCCCCGCCGACAGCAACGGAACGTCGATGCGGTCGAAAGCGGGCGACCGATCCCGGTGATAGTCGTCGTCGAGCGGATGAGCGAGGATCTCGGCGCCGAAGTCGACCCGGTTGACCGCCAGTGCCTCGTCCCGCAGCGTCTCGTCGCCACAGGCGTTGCGACCGGTCACAGCCGACTTCGGCCCCCGATCGCCCAGCCCGTGCTGGACGGTCTTGACCTGCATGTCGTACCAATTCGCCCAGAACGTCGAAAGGATTCCGCCGTGATGGGTCATGTCGCGGTACCAATCGGCGGCGCCTTCCCACACGCACATGGCAGCGAGATGCGGGGGACGCAATGACGCCACATGCCACTGGTTGATCGCCATGTAGCTGATGCCGTTCGCACCGACCTTGCCCGTCGACCATGGTCGAGCTGCCGCCCACTCGATGCAGTCGTGGAAATCGCGAGTCTCCCGCTGCGAGAAGTGATCGATACGGCCAGGCGACATGCCGGTGCCCCGCGAGTCGACCCGTACACACGCATAGCCATGGGGAACCCACTTCTCGGGATCCACCACCTCCCAGTTCTGATACCTGTTGGTCGACCCTGCGCAGACATCCGGGTGATCGTCGGCCATCCTGCGCCATTGATCGGGGTAGCCCTCCTGGAAGGACAGACCCTTGGCATACGGACCGTGACTGATGATCACCGGATGGCGCCCGCGGCCGACCGGTCTGAACACGTCAGCCCGCAAGATGACACCGTCGTCCATCGGGATGTCGACGTCCCAGTCGATGTGCATGCCGTCCCGTTGCTCGCTTCTCATCTCATCCATTGTCACACTCGATCAACCGCGTCGGATACTGCTGGGTGATCTCGACTCCCCCGGAGCTGATCCAAACCGAGTTCCCCACCTGCACTCCGGCCGCGCCATCGATCACGTTCGGCTGGACGACCACCAACGCGCCGTCCGGGTACGGGTGATCGTCGGGATGGGTCGCCCCGCGCGATGCCCTCGTTCGCACTATCGGAGGTAGATATGCTCCGCCGAAGCCGTGCACGAGGTCGTCCCAGATGTCGAATCCGGCGTCGGTTATCCGGTCGGCGACATCGAGCACGTCACCCACCGTCGTGCCGGGGCGGAGGCGTTCGACGATGCGGTGGTACACATCGAGGGCGACCTCATGCAGTCGCCGGTACCGATCTGTCGGCGGTGCTCCGATGGTGAATGTACGCAGGATCTGACCGGCGTATCCCCAGAAGGTCGTGCTGATCTCTGTGACGAACACGTCCCCCGCCCGCAGCATCCGGTCAGGGTGGTATTGATGTGGCACACAGACCGCCGGATCCTCCATGGGAGTCGAGAGGCTGAAATGGATGAGATTCCACGCGCGGTGCGCGAGGTACGTCCCTTCGATCACCTCTGCCACCTCGGGCTCGCGCATGCCGGGCCGGAGAGCCGCTGCCAGAGCGGAAACTGCCGCGTCGTTCATACGCGAGGCGATCCTCACGAACACCATCTCCTCGGCCGACTTCACCAGCCGGAAGGCGCGGTAGTCGTCATCACAGTCGACGATTGCCGTTTCCGCCACGAGATGCCGGAGACGAAGCAGGTCGCCGTGCGGCACCACCCCGATCAGCCCGACCCGACCGACGCCGGATAGGAGTCGGGCGAGGGCGTCGACCTGGTCGGCCGGTGTGTCGCCCCCGTACCGCACGTCGGCGACCACCGAGATGCGCTCGGCATCGGGAAGGTGGTTCCACAGTCGAACGAGTAGCACCGGTGCGGTGTCCGGACGGAAGACGACGTAGCTCTGAACCTGACTCGGCCAATTGCTGAAATACTGGACGGCCGTCTCCAGCGGGCCGGTCGGGCCACCGACCACCACCGCCTGGAGACCGCGGCCGGCCATCAGATCCTGGACGAACCGATGACGCCGGCCCATCTCGTCCGGTCGGTAACGGGGGAATCCGTCAACCTCGAGGAACTCGCCCGGCTCCCAGTAGGGAGGCCCATGAGGTGCTGCACCGGCGGGTCCGGCAGTCATCTGCGAGCCGTCACTGCCGGTGCAGACCGGCGGTCTGTTCGAGGTGGCGGCACACGGCGGCAGCGTCGAGGTGGCCGAGGCCGGCGGCGGACGCCTCGTGGTATATCGGAACGGCGGTGTCCAGCAGTGGGGTCGGTGCCCCGACGGACCGTGCGAACGCCTGGATGATGCCGGCGTCCTTCTTGATGATGTCGAGTCGGGCCGACGGTGGCTCGTATGTGTCTGCTGCCATCATCGGGCCGCGGATCTCGAACATGCGCGACGAGCCGACTCCGTCGGCGATCACCTGCTGGACGACGTTGGCGTCCATGCCGGCGGCGATGCCCAGTAGATGTGCCTCCGCCGAGGACACGTTGTGGATCGCGACCAACAGATTGGCGATGAACTTCATCACCGATCCGTTGGGGAACGGGCCGAGGTGGTAGGTGGCCCGGCCGATCACGGCGAAGACGTCCTTCGTGCGTTCGAATGCTTCGTCACTTCCCGAGGCCATCACGACGAGCGTGGCGTCTGCCGCCTGCAGACCCGTGCCGCTGACCGGGACGTCCATGAGCTCGACGCCGACCTCTGCCAGCCGGTCATGCGAACGCTGCTTGGCCTCGATGGGGAGGACGCCCATCTCCGCCGCGATCAGGCCGTCGTGAGCACCGGCGATCACTCCGGCCGTCGCGTCTTCGAGCGCCTCGACGGATGCGAGGGAGAAGAGCACGAGATCGCTGTCGGCCGCCACCTCGACGGTCGACCGGCGACCCACCCCGCCGCGGGTATCGAGCATTGCGACCCGCTCCGGATCGATGTCATACCCATGCACTTCGTACCCGGCGTCCAGCAGATGGCCCGACATGGCCGTTCCCATCACACCCAGCCCGATCACGCCGACTCGTCGCACCATCTCGCGCTCTCCCTCTGCGGCTGATCATGCATCCTATACGATCGACCCGTCAGCGAGAGACGGCACAGGAGGCCAGACATGATCATCGATCTCACCGTGTCGATCGGCCCGGACACGTACGCCCCGCCCTCGGTGAACCGCCCCGTCGGAATCACGGTTCGGACCAAGGAGCCGGGATGGCAGGTGACCGAGGTCCAGATGGCGCTCCACACCGGCCCCCACGTCGACTTCTCCAAGCACTATCGGGTCGACGGCGAGACTGCCGAGCGGGTGGCGCTCGATCGGGTCGTGGGAATCGCCCGAGTCTTCGATCTCGGACAGCTGGATCCGGGTCACGCCATCAGCCCCGATGAACTGGCCGCGGCCGACCCGGGGATCCGCCCCGGCGAGATCGCCCTCCTGCGGACCGCGTGGACCGACCGGGCATGGGGAGATTTCCCCCGGTATTACGTCGACTCTCCGACGTGTTCGCCGGCTGCTGCCACCTGGCTCGTCTCCACCGGCGCCAAGGCGATCGGCTTCGACTGTTTCCCCGAGGAGGCGGCCAAGCGGGCGGACTACCGACCCGCAGACTTCATCGTGCACCGCATCATCGGTGACGGAGGCGCAGTGCTCATGCAGCAACTCACCGCCATCGATGCCCTCCCGGCCGGCATCGCCATCCAGTTCGCCGCCGCCTTCCTCAAGTTCGAGGGGGCGGAGGGCGCCCCGGCACGTTTCTTCGCCGTGGTCTGAATCCGAGCAGCGCCGCCCCTGTCATGGGCCGGGGATGAGCGCAGCCAACCCCGATCGGCCGCGACGGCCGGACGCCGGCCTCGCTCAGGTGGAGCGTGCCGGACCAGGCAGGAACCGACCGGTCCGCTGGTCGTGGGCGTGACCGTCTCTCGCCACCTCGGTTCCTCGCAACCACGTGGCCACGACCCGCCCCCGGAAGTCCGAGCCGGCATACGGAGTCCACCCCGCCTTCGAGATGACGTCGGAGTCGGCAACCCTCCACGACCCCTCCGGGTCCACGAGGACGATGTCGGCGTCGGCCCCCACGGCGATGGCTCCCTTGCGGCCGCCCAGCCCGTAGCGAGCAGCCGGGGCTGCCGCGTAGAGCCGGGCGACGTCGGTGACATCGAGTTCCCCGCGCAGCGCGGCGTCGAGCAGGAACGGAAGAGTCGTGTCGAGGCCGGGCAATCCGAACGGGGCGTCCCAGATGCCGCCCGAACTCTTCTGCGCCAAGGTCGACGGAGCGTGATCCGTTGCGAAGTGGGAGAAGGCGCCCCGACGGACCGCATCCCACATGGCCAGCCGGTCCTCCTCGGAGCGGACCCTCGCCGGGGGGGTGAACTTGCGGAGCGACCCGTGGAGGCGTACCTCGTCCTCGCCGATCGCGAAGTACTGCGGGCACGCCTCGGCCGCCAGATCGGCGCCCCACCGTCGAGCCGCCTCGACGACATCCACCACATCGGCACTCGACACGTGGGCGATGGTGACGGACGCGCCCGTGGCTGCGGCGAGCACGCCCACCGCAGCCACCGCCACCAACTCGGCCTCCCGACTGCGCCACTCGACGAGGAGTCCCGGGTCGACTCGACGCTCGGCCCGCAGCGTTCGCTCCGCCTCGGCGGTGATCGACTCGTCCTCGCAGTGGATCAGTGCCCGGCTCCCCACCGCCGCCATCTCGGCCAAGGCGGTCCGGAGATGGGCGGGATCGAGCGCTGGAACCCCGTGGGTGGTGCAGGTGAAGATCTTGAAGAAGGTGGCACCCGCCCTCCAGAGATCGCCGATCCCGTCGATTCGGTCGGGCCACACGTGGGCGGCAAGGCCGAAGTCGACGTTCGACCTGTTTGTGAGGTGCGCCACCTTCTCGGCGAGATCCGCCGGAGATCTGATGGGGTGGGCATGGGTGTGCTCGACGATGGTGGTGACACCGCGCGCGGCGGCGGCACGCGTGCCGGTGGGGAAGTCCTCCCGATCTGTGGGACCCGGGTCCATGAGGTGCACGTGGCTGTCCACCATGCCCGGGAACAGCAACAGGCCAGTGGCATCGACCACCTCGCCCACCGGCTCCACCTCTCCCACGGCCGCGATCACACCGTCCTGTACCACGACGTGGCCCCGTCGAGCCACGTCGGCACCGACGACGGTGGCGCCGGCGAAGGTCAGCGTTCCGACCGCGCGACGACTCATTGTGGTGCTCCCGGGGTGCCGGCTTGATCCTGCAGGATATAGGATCAGTTGTCGTCGAGGGAGAGCCCTTTGCTCGGATACCGCATACATGAGTGGGCAGAGGCTCCCGTGTGGGAGGAGATCGAGGAGCCGACACCCGGTCCCGGCGAGGCCGCGATCGAGGTCCATGCATGCGGCATCGGGCTCACCGTGCTCAACTGCATCAATGGCGACCTGGACGACGACGCTGCCCTGCTCCCCCGGGTCCCCGGCCATGAGCTGACCGGACGGGTGACCGCCGTCGGACCTGGGGCAGCCGATTCGCTCGTCGGCCGCATGGTTGCTGCCTACTTCTATCTGTCATGCGGGTCGTGTGGGCAGTGTCGGGCCGGCCACGATTCGCGGTGCACGGAACTCGGCGGATGGGTCGGCGTTCACACGGACGGCGGATACGCTCCCGTCACGACGCTGCCGGCCAGGAACCTCATCCCGCTGCCGGACGGGCTCGACCCGATCGCAGCCACCGTCGTACCCGACGCTGTCGCCACACCCGTCCACGTCAGATCGCGGGCAAAGATCGGCGCCTCCGACCGAGTCGCCGTGATCGGTGCAGGCGGCGGCGTCGGCATCCACATGATCCAGGTGGCCGCCCACGCAGGAGCGGAAGTCGCCGGCCTCGACATTCTCGATGAGAAGCTGGAAGCGATTGCCCGGCTGGGCGCCCGACCGGTGCAATCGGATCGCCTGACCGCACTCGATCCCGACACGTTGTTCCCGATGGGGCGACCGACGGTCGTGGTCGACCTCGTCGGCGTGGCCGGAACCGCCCGATGGGCGCTCGACGCTCTGGACCCGGGAGGGAGGTTGGTGACGCTCACGACCTTTCGCGACAACCCGTTCGAGATCGAGTCCCGGGAACTCGTGTTCGGCGAGACCGCGGTGATCGGTTCCCGATACGCGACCAAGGCCGAGGTGGCGGAGGCCGCTCGGCTCGTGGCCTCCGGAGCCGTCACCCCGATCATCGGGGCCACGACCGGGCCGGACGGGGTGCTCGAGATGCACGCCGCCCTCCGGCGCGGGACCCTCACGGGTCGCGGGGCTCTCGCCTGGAGTCGACGATGACCGAGGCGCCGGGATGACTGCGTCGGAGGTCAGAGCCACCCCGCTGCCTTCACCGGTCGACGGGGTGATCGTCGGCGGCGGGCACAATGCCCTGGTATGCGCGGCGTACCTGGCGAAGGCCGGACTCCGTGTGGTGGTCTGCGAGGCCGCACCCCAGGTCGGGGGTGGGACGACCACAGACGAGATCACCCTGCCCTTCTTCAAGCACAATCTGCACGCCTACTTCGTACGTTGGACCCCGGAATACGCGGTCTGGAACGACCTCGATCTCGGACGGTTCGGCGTCCGGACGGTCCATCCGCCCGCCCAGAACGCGCTGCCGTTCGACGGTGGCGAACGGGCCCTCGTCACGTACTCCGACCTCGATCGCTCCCTGGCGGAGATCCGCCGCCTCTCGGATCGCGACGCATCCGCCTACTCGCGACTGCATGCCGAGTTCAGCGAACTGACCCGCAAGATCGACACACCGCTCCGATTCGCCCCGGCGATGCCGCCCGACGAGCTGGCCCAGCGACTCGGGCGCAGCAAGCTCGGTCGCCGCTACCTCGAACTCGACACGATGTCACCGATCGAGGTGGTCCGGGGTGCCTTCGAGACCGAGGCCTTGCGATCGCTGATTCTCTTCAACGTCGCCGTACGCGGATATCTGCCCAACCTCGACGTGAGAGGGATCGGCTCCATCGTGGCGCTGGCCCTCGCCAACTCCCACCAGGGACGCATGGTGGAGGGCGGCACCTACGAGGTGGCCCGGGCGATCGCCCGCGCGGCGACGGACGCCGGTGCGATCCTCCTCACCAACGCCCGGGTGTCCGAGATCACCGTCGAGAACGGGCGGGCGACGGGTGTCGTGCTCGCCGACGGCCGAACCATCGCTGCGACGAAGTTCGTGGCGAGCAGCGCCCCGGCGCCCATCACCATGCTGGAACTGGCCGGTCCCCAGCACCTCGATCCTGGCCTCCGTGACGAGCTCGCCCGCTATCGGTGGCTCGAAGAGGCGCTCTTCGGCGTGCATTGGGCGCTCGGCGACCGCCCGAGGTTCACGGCCGAGATGTACAACCCGGACGTCCCCGCTGCGCTCAACCTCGCGCTCGGATACGAGTCATCGGACGATCTGGTCGCCCACATGGAGGTCGTGCGGGCGGATAGGCAGACCCCGGACGGCCCACTCCATTCGTCGATACCGACGATGCACGACCCAGGCCAGGCCCCACCGGGCGGTCACACGACCTTCGGCTGGCATTTCGTCCCCGGCCCCCCGATGCGCGGGCGATGGGACGGACGGACCGTCGACCAACGATTCCGGGCGATCGTCTCCACGTACGGTCGCTACGCCCCGAACCTCGACGCTGTCACTCTCGCCGCCACCTCGCACTCGCCCGACTCCACCGAAGCCCGCGTGATCTCGATGCGGAGCGGCGACCGCCATCACGGGAGCTTCCATCCGGACAACTGGCAGTGGAACCGCCCGACCGCGGCGATGCCCGGATACCGCACGCCGATCGAAGGCCTCTACCTCTGCGGGTCGTCACAGCACCCGGGAGGCAGCTTCCACGGTCAGCCGGGGCACAACGCCGCCGGTGTGATCGCCGAAGACGTCGGCGCCGAACGCTGGTGGCGACCGGTCGATGCCCGGACCGCCTTCGAGGGCCTCGAGTGAACCATCGCCGGGTCAACGGCCCTCTGGTCGACATGGCACCATCCAATCCTATATCGTGCAAAATCGACCCCCTCGACAGGGATCGTGGTGACCGACTCGCCCAATGCTCCTGAGCCAGACCTCTCGGCCATAGACGGTGCGCCGCCCATGCCGCGGTCCCGTATGTCGCCGACCTGGGGGTGGGCTGCAAGCATCGTCGGTGCGGCCGGGCTCGTCTGGTGGATCCTGACGAAGATGTCGGTGACCGCGTTCTTCACACAGATCCTGAACGGGCTCAGCTTCGGGGCAGTGTTGTTCTTCCTGGCGAGCGGGTTCACGCTGATCTTCGGCCTGATGCGAATCACCAACCTCGCCCACGGCGGGTTCTACCTCGTCGGCGGCTACATCGGGATCACCACGGTCCGCGCCACGGGGAACTTCTTCCTCGCCATGCTCGTGTCGGCACTCGCCATCACCCTCCTCGGACTCTTCACCGAGCGGTTGCTGCTGCGCCCGATCAGGGGGCTCGAAAAGCCCGAGGTGCTGCTCACGATCGGCCTCACGTTCATCCTGGGTGACATGTCGCTCGCGATCTGGGGAGGCGACCCCACCCCGATCCCAAAACCCGGGTTCCTCAACGGGGCGCTCGACATCAACGGCTTCCTGTACCCGCGCTACCGCTTCTTCGTCATCGCATGCGCGGGGGTGGTCGGGGCATTGCTGTTCTGGATGGAGAAGCGCACCAAGTGGGGAGCGATAGTCAGGGCGGGTGTCGACGACCGGGAGACCATCGCCGCCCTCGGCGTGAACATCAAGGCCGTCTTCACCGGGGCCTTCATGTTCGGGTCCTTCCTGGCGGGATTCGCCGGAGTGATCGGCGGGGCGTTCCTCACCCTGCTGCCCGGACAGGACTTCGAGATCCTCCTCTTCGCACTGGCGGTGGTGATCATCGGCGGGCTCGGGAGCTTGAAGGGAGCAGCCCTCGGGGTGGTCATCGTCGGATTGATCGACGCGTTCGGGAAGGCGCTCGTCCCCGAGTTGTCCTTCTTCACCCTCTTCGCCCCGATGGCGATCATCCTCGTCGTGCGTCCCCGCGGTCTTCTCGGACGGGTGTGATGGTCCGCTCGCTCTCGACCACCGCCCTCGTCAAGATCGGGTTGGC
>Ga0326597_10005108_pt1 | contig 18319 bp, 24 predicted proteins | sample RVTome_12_FD_203789 | JGI IMG/M metagenome (GOLD analysis project Ga0326597, IMG submission 203789) | Soil microbial communities from uranium-contaminated site in the Upper Colorado River Basin, Wyoming, United States - RVT100D185 | ecosystem: Environmental > Terrestrial > Soil > Contaminated >... | reverse complement strand
TCGCCGACCGAACAGGCCCTGCATTTCCGGGCCCGCAGTGACGGAAACCCGCTTCAACTCAGAGTTGTCAGTCTCGCCCATGCGAAGGTGGTGCTACCCTCCATCCCTCCGGATTGTCAGACGCAAAAGGTAGGATAGACGCCACCCCAGGGGCTGTCAAATGGAAAACGGGGAGGGGCAGCGCGGAGAGCCGTGAGCCCAGAGCCGAGAGGGAGGCCCCCGGCCTTACCCCCCCGGGGGGGAGAGCCGGGAGACGGGTACCCGCCGGGTACCCTTTGGGTGGGTGGGGTGGCCGCGACCACGGGGAGGGACCCAGACGCCAAGTTCGAATTTCGAACACCCAGTGGGTACCCGAATTTTGAACGTCGAAGTTGAGCAATCCGAAATCCACAATCCGAAATCGGAAATCCCCTGGGGAGGGGCACCCAGCCAATGGGCCTGCGGCCCATGGTCGGCTGGGTCCGTGGCGGAGCCGGAAGTCCCCGACTGTGGCGGGATTAACCCCGGGGGAGAACTGGGGCGGCGGAGCAGGGGGTCCGATTGGGCACGGAGAGAGAGTCATAATTTCATACCCGTCCCCCATACCGTCCCATACCGGGCATCAGCTCAGGGATTATTCCGGAAAGTAGCAGGGCCGTATACGGGCGCACATTCAAAGCCGCGGCGGCCGCCCAGTCACCTCGAAGGCGGGCTAGGTCGCTGCCGAGCCAGGCGTACCAATGACCCCCAAACTGCGTTGGCAATATATAACGTCGCTCTGCGACGCCCGCCCTAAACCCCTCCCACGATACAGCGAGTACTTCGGGTTCACCATGTTCAGCGGCCCGTGTCGTCACGGTAGAGGGCATCCAAAAGCCGTGATCGGCCACCAGGATTCGTTGAGCCGTAGTCTTCCCCACTCCTAACGGGCCAGTCAGGATTAGTCCCCGCATCTCAACTCCGCCCGTGTACTCGATTGCCTCTTCTGCCTATGCGGTAATTGCCCGACCTAAGCCCGGTCTCCCGAAGCGCCTCCCAACTGCTGGCTAATATATGCCCAGTCGAAATCCTTCGTCAATTGCCCAGCTACTGTCGGGGTATTTTGCATCGGACGTAATCAGGGACGTTCTCGCTTTCATCGCATTGTGTTCGGCTACCCCCGTCATGCCCCGCGGCCCCCGCCTGGATGCCCTTCCGTTCTTCGTCCGGAAGCTTCGGTCCCGCTCTTCGCCCGGGATCTTCGACCGGCGTCCTCCGCTATATCAAGGTCCGCGAGCCCGAGGGCCCGACGTCTCCCGAAACAACCATGACCGAGATGATTTCGTCACGACGGTTGTCCGCCCTCCTCGCCGCCCGCGGGGTGGACCCGGAGCGGCTGCTTGGCGGGCCCTAACGGAGGTACTGGAGCTACGTGGTCCCTCCGTATTCACGGTTCCTTCCGCTCGTGGAACTGGCGATGGTCAATGAAGAACGCAGAGACTGGGACCTCGGGATGTTCCAATCGCCAACAGGTTGGGATAAGCAGCCCAACCTCATTTTCTCGGAGAGGATCCCCGGAAACGTACCAACACCCCATCCTAGAGTTCACGAACTTCCATACCTCGACTCCCCCTCGCCTTCGCGAGCGGGCGGGTCTATCACACCCTGCATAGAGTTTCATGACGGATGGACCATCCCCGGCAATTCTCGGAGGGACCTCGAAGACATAGGCGGTGTGGGCGGGAGGGAGAAGACGCTGTCTTCTCTCTCCAGGGCGCTTCACCCACCGAAGGCGTATCTCTCGCCACGGGCGAGCCTTTTGTTCCTCAGGAACCTCACCGTCCATATTCTTCACCCGAGGTCCAATCGCCTTTTCCTTCGAGGCCCAGCCATTCCGTTAGCTCGCGGGGAGCGAATCACGCGGGAATTCTCGCAACGTCGGCAACCCTTCACATTCGTGATCTTAGTCACTGGCCGGGCTGGAGTCAATCAAACGAGCTTCAAGACCGGCTGGCCAGCGAGCTGATACCTCACGTCCAGACAAGCAATACCCGTATCTGTAATGCCGGAGCCGGCCGTTTTTGCGATGTAAAGGCGGAACCCACCCTGTGAGTGACGCGTAAGCCTACTGCCGCGGTTGCCCGTCCCCGTACCCCTGACACCCGGCCCTGACACCTGGCCCCCGCAGTTAAGAGAGCGAGAATCGGCTTGACACCGTTCCCGCCTGCGAGATAGTGTCTTGCCCGATTGAACGGGGGTTCCCTGCGGGAGCACCGGGGGGCAGGGATGCCGGCGTTACTTAGCCTACGAACCAGCGGCCCTTCGGGGAATCAGCTCCCCAGGGGCCGTTTTCTTTCTGAGGCGGATGTCCTGGGAGGCATTCTAGAAAGCGTCCGCCGCCTTCCAAAGGGAAAGGTAGCACAATCGGCAACCTCCGGCCTTACGTTCCGCCTTCTACTGGTGCTGTGCGATGTAGTCGCTCTCCGACCCGGCGAGCCCATGTGAGGAGGTCGCCCATGAGCATGAAATGGTCAAGGGGATTATCGGACGAGCAAAAGGATGCCGCATCGCATACAGGGAAGCACGCAAGGCTTCTGGCAGGCCCAGGAACCGGCAAGACGCTTACACTGACTCGTAGAATTCTTCGATTGCTCGAGTCAGGTGTGGAACCTACCAAAATACTAGCCTTCACATTTACTCGGTTCGCCGCAGCGGAGTTGAAGAGGCGAGTAACGAAGGACCTAGGCGATGCAGACGTCACTCTGCCTCGAATATCTACTCTGCACTCGTATGCGCTTCGCGAACTTCTGCGCAACGAAAGCCGAATAAAGCTGCCACAACCAGTGAGAATCGCAGATGATTGGGAAGAGGAGAATATAATCCTTATTGAGATTCAAAGGCTACTCAGAGAGGCAAAGAAAAGGACTCGTGAGTTGTTTGCCAGGCTGGCTGCTGACTGGCAGCAGTTGACTGCTGACCGCCAGGATTGGGAACGGAATTTTCCTGACGCCAAGTTTTTGGGAACGTGGCAAGAACACCGAGAGATCTATGGCTACACTCTCAGGGCTGAACTCGTATATCAATTAAAGACCTCTCTCGAAGAGGGAGATAGCGAACTCGAAGGCCCACCAGACCATGTCCTAGCAGACGAGTATCAGGACCTGAACCCCTGCGACCTAGCAGTGGTACGTCATCTTGGAACACTTGGGTGTGAAATATACGCGGCCGGGGACGATGATCAGAGCATCTATGGCTTTCGGCAGGCAGAGCCGGAAGGTATTCGCCGCTTCCCGACTGAGTTCACGCCTTCCAGACAACTTGGCCTCAAGGAGTGTAAGCGCTGTGACAAGGAGATTCTTGACTTTGCCTTGTATGTGGCCCGGCAAGATCCCCGTCGTGAGGAGAAACCCCTAGAGTCAACAAGCAATCAAACCGGAGAAGTACGTGTGCTTCGTTTTCGAGACGGCGATTCGGAGGCCCGTGGCGTCGGGCTACTTTGCCGATGGCTCGTGAACCGAAAGAAGCTCAAGCCTCACGAAATCCTAATACTTCTGCGGACGGACAGGCGAAGACTCTTTTCAGACCCTATTAGAGCAGCACTCCTGACGGCCAGACTGCCAGTAAACGTCGCATCTAATCCGCTGGAACCTCTCGACACTGATGCTGGTCGGGAGTTTCTCGCACTTCTCCGACTCATTGCAAGGAAAAGTGACCATCTCGCTTGGCGAAGCATTCTAGAGGTGAGAAAGAATGGGCTTGGAGAAGCAACCTTCGCAGCCATCTACGAGATAGCGCGGCAACAGAGTGTACCATTCTTTGAGGCTCTCAAAAAGATCGCGGGGAAGCCATCACTCATCGGAACCAAAGGGGTGACCGTTAGAGCTGAAGTGGAGAAGATCCGCTCAAAGATTAAACAGTACGGCTCACCGCCCGAAGAGGATCTGTTCAACTGGCTTGGACACATCGCCAGTGAAGAGATATCGGAAAAACAGAGTAGAAAGGATATCCTTGAGATCTTCAAAAAGGCCGCCAAGGGAAGCGACATTGAAGGCCTCGAGGACTTGATTAGAGCCGTGACTGTTTCGCTGGGCGACAAAGAACAGGACTTGAGAGAGAACGTCATTTCCGTTATGACGATGCATCAGGCTAAGGGTTTAACTGCCACTGCGGTTGTAGTGGCAGCCACAGAAGACGAGTATATTCCGGGTCGTGCCTCGGGGAGGTTCGTTGATGACGAAAGACGCTTACTATATGTATCTTTAACTCGGGCCCGCCACCACCTCTTTGTAACGTACGCGAACAGGAGAGCAGGGCAGCAACGCTACTCAGGTAGAACAAGCGGACATCCTGCTCGACACTTCACGAGATTCTTGAGTGGTGGGCCAATTCAGCCGGGGCAAGGAGAGTCCTTCGTCTCGTCCCTCAAATAGTCCCCACTGTACTGGGGGACGTACCGGGGGACGTTGTCAAATAGATCAAGTTGACCGATCCCTCGCCCATGTGCCGCGCCGTCCCCGTGATGTTCGGCGTGTTCCCCCGATAGGAGAGCGAGAATCGCCTTGACACACCTCGTACCTCGGAGATAGCGTGTTGCCCGGTTGATCGGGGGTTCCCTGCGGGAGCACCGGGGGGGCAGGGATGCCGGGTCCAGTGTGGCGACGCTAGACGCGGCCCTTTGGGGACAGCACCCCCCCGAGGGCCGTTTTCGTCCTGGACCAGATACATCGGAGAGGGGATGTGAAGCAAGTGAACTGGTTCCCTTTGAATCGCACTGGTCGGGCTTTCCCGGCGGAACTGAACAGGGTTTATAAAGTTGCAGCCTCCTCCATTACATCGCATCCTCCCCAGTCTGGCAACTAGGAAGGGGTACCAGCCGATCGGCGTCCGTGGGAAGAGGTAACTCTCACCCACGAACCTTTTGCTTCTTAACTCGTCCGTTTGAGGCGAAGCTTCGCTCGGAAGTCGAGCTCGAAGCGCACGAGTTGGTGATAGCATCGGGCAAGGGAAATTAACCTGCAAATTTGGCCAGTAGATGGGAATCTGGACCTATTCAGATTGGGCGCCTCTTCCCTCCGGGCAAGGCAGCCACAATGCATGTAAATTCTGCGCTCTTGATTTGCGATGGCTATCTCGGAGGGACTCATGGTACGCCAAGCGCCGTGAAGGCGACAAGTGGTACCCGTCGGAGAGCGAGGGGGACGGCGGATTCAGATACATCGCTGGTGCGTGGGTCTGCGACGCCTGCGGATGGTGGCTGGCCTTCATACAGGAGTCTATGGTCGTGTGGCGGGGAGAGATACCATTGGGCTCATGCTATGTCGGGGGCGTGCTGCGTAAGCTGGACCTCTCGGATCTTTCTGTCCATCTGAATGAGGTGCGTGACTATCTCGTGGCACAATACTCGAGGCGTCTGCACGTCCATTGGAGGCATTGCCAAGACGCCGTTGTCAGTGTCCTCGGCGAGGTCGGTTATGAGCTGATCACCGTCGGCTACATGCGAGACGGCGGACTTGACGCAGTATTAAGAAGAGGCGAAAAGACCGTCGGTGTTCAAGTAAAGAGGTGGAAAGACTCGATCGAGGTCGAGCAGATCCACTCATTCTACGGTGCATTGGTGCGGGCTGGCTTGACACACGGCATCTTCGTTACGATGTCTCGGTTCAGGCGTGGGGCGCACCGAGCCGCCGATGAGTTTCGGGCCTTGGAAAACCCCGTCGGCATCGAGCTTGTCGACGGGGCTGCCTTCTTTGAAGCGCTCAAGATTGCGCAGAGAGATACGTATCATGAGATTCGAGACATCGACTTAACACACGTTGTTCAAAATCTCGAACACCTCGAGTTGGATGAGTCTGCGAGCTTCTTTCCTGGTGTCTAACACTTATAAAGCGGGACAGGGCCGTTATGTCGCCGTCAACGAATCTAATCGTCTAATCGGGGACTAATCGGGGACGTAATCGGGGACGTTGCCGCTTTCGTCGCATTGCGCTCGGCTACCCCCGTCGCGACCATCCTCACCGTCCTCCTTATGCTTGCCTTCATTCACGGCGTGCGCGGGGTCTTCGCCTGGCACCGCCTCTCCCGGCTCACTCCAGACGAGACGGATGCCCGAGCCTAGCACGGGATCCAGGAAAATGGGGACGTCGCCAATTTGATCGCATTGGGCTCGGCTGCATCCACTTGGTCCGCGCACGCGAGGAATCGCAATCGCGCCTCGGGAATTGCAAGCACCTGGAAGGTGAGAAGGGTCAAGTACTCTTGTGGTTCCTCACTGGGAAGCGCGTTTGCTGAATCAATTAAGTCGATCTGGGTCTAGCCGGGTGGTCGCGCTCGAGGGATGCTTGCCGACGCGTCGGCGAATGTGGTATGGAAGAGGCCAGGAAAGGGTCTCTGATGGAAACGTTCTCAGTGGCTGTCACGGTCGCGCATGCGACCGAGCCGGGCAGTTCGGCCCGGGTGGACCTGCTCGTGGATACCGGGGCCACGATCAGTTTCGTGCCCACCGAGGTGCTGGCGAGCCTCGGGATCCAGCCTCGCGGGCCGGAACGCGAATTTGAAACGGCAGCGGGTGCCGTCATCCGAAGACGGCTCGGCGTGGCGTCGCTCGCGGTGGATGGACACGAGACCATCACGCCCGTGGTCTTTGGGGAGCCGGGCGATGCGACGGTTCTGGGGGCGGTGGCCCTCGAATCCCTCGGTCTCATCGTCGATCCCATAGCCAGACGCCTCATCCCTCGTCGTTTCCTTGCCCTCCGGATAACTCAATAGGCAGCCAGGAAAACCGGCGCTCCTGTACTGGGCTGACGTTCCCGCTTCCATCGCATTGGGCTAGGCCTCCCACGCTATGCCCCGCGGTCCCCGCCTGATGCTTTTCTGCTCTTCGTCCGGAAGCTTCGGTCCCGCTCTTCGCCCGGGATCTTCGACCGGCGTCCGCCACCACGTCCTGCTGCGCGAGATCAAGGGGCGTTCGGCTGTTCGGCAACCAACAAAGGGCGTTCGGTCGTTCGAGAGTTCGGTGGTTCGGTTGTTCCTCGGAGTCAGGGGACGCAAGCGACTCAACGGACTCAGGGGACAGGCTAGGGGGTCGCGGGGCGACGCCGGGAGCGTGGGGCGGGCATTCGGAAGGAGGCCTGCACGGGGATCACAAAGATAGGCGTCTTCACCTTCTTTCCGATTCGGGAGGCGCGGCGCTGGAAGTTCAGGAGGGTATAGCCGACCACTTGCCGGGTGCGCGGATGGAGATGCACGAAGATGCCCGGCTGGACCTCCCGGGAGATGGCGTCCCGGGGCTGGCCGACGGAGACATACAGGACGTCCCGTCGCTCGTCGTAACTGTAAATCAGAGCCTTTCCCATAGGATCGTCCTGGGGCGAATCCGGTCCACCACCATTGTTGGAAAGGACTAGGGGGGAGTTACGCAGAGCGTCTCCGAGAAGATGGCCTTCTGACGGCCTCAATGGAGGTCATGGCCGCCACGTCGAAGAATCGCTCACCACACGACTTGCAGCGCGTGTGCCGCACCTGCTTTACGAGTCTCCCACCCGAGAGCGCGCAGTCTTCCACGACCTCGGTGAGGGTCCGACGCCCGCACGCGGGGCAGGGCAGAGCGGCGAAGCGAACAGGCCGCCGATTGCGGGGCCTATACTTCGGTCGAGCGCTTTGAGGAGATGACGACATAGAATACCTCCCGATCGTGGGAGCTTTGGGGGTGGCAACAGCACGGCGAGCCACAGGCCATCCCTCATCCTCGCTCCAGGATACCCGAAGGCGTCGCAGTTGACCAGCCCCGGGGAGATAACAGGTGGCAGCGGGGAGGAGATCGGACTAGGCGTCTTGGTAAGCTCTTAGGAAATCCTCTCGGGAGATGTCCGACTGGCGGCAGATGGTGCGCAGAGTCGAGGCTTTGATCTGCGGTCGGTTGGGCATGGTAAGCGGCGTCACCGTGCCATCGGCATTCCTGCGTTGAGGGCGATGTGTTCTCGCTCGCGGACGATCTCGAAACCCAGTGTTTGTAGCACCCGAATCACCTTGGCTTTGGGAGCGTCCACCGGGAACTTGGGCATAACTCAGACTGTCGCTTCGGCCACAAAGGCTTCCAGTACCGGCTCCTCCACATCCAGCGATCCTGGGCCGAAGGTTTCCAGGTGGAACTTGATCGCCGACTTCACATCGGTGAGGGCCTCCTCGTACGAATCGCCCTGGCCGACCACCACCCCCTTGATTCCTACCGGGTATGCCACATAGCCGTCCTGATGTTTCTCGATGATAATTTTGACGTGCGTCATATGCGCTACCTCGTCTTCTCTGTCCCCGACACGGAGCCTGCTCAATGGGGCCGATACGGACCCGTGCGGGGAATTTCGGTTGCCAGCTCGCCTCTCCCTCGCGCACCATAGTCGGCGGGCTCCCCATCCCCTCCAGGGGTCCGCGACGCCCATGGGGCGGTCAGACAATACCATTTCGTGAGACGGTGTCAAGACCCGCCTCGACGCTCAGCCTCTGTGCCTTCTGGGCCCGCAAGTGTTGGGAGGAGGATCTTGCCTCGGCACCGAAGGTACGGCCGGGTCACTGCTTACCTATTGAAGGGCGTCCCCCTTTAGGGTTGAATGCGCCAGAGCCTCTCAATATCGACCGTTTCTGGAACTTGCTCTTGGACAGCCGAATGCCGAGCCTGCAGGTGCCGATCACACCAGGCGTTTACGAAGCGCTGTAAAGCAATCACTAGGTTTGCCACGGTATCGCTGAGTACCGCCAGTTTGTGCTCAACCCCTATCGGCCTCATGATGATCTGGACTTGTAGATCATCGGCAAGGGTATATCGAGTTACGCCTCCGATCTCTCCGATGATAAGCTCCCCCTCTTCGTCGTGTTCCTCCAATGCTCTTCGAAAGACTCTTGGTTGTTGGTAGTGAAAGATGGAGTTGCGTAACTGGACCAGGATTTTTCCGAAATCACTTGTGATCTCAAAGCCAGGACGGAAGGTGTTCTCAAGAAGGTGAAAGGATTCTCGCGCTTGGCCGTCCAGGTAGTTAATCTCAGCAAGTAATCCCGCCTGCTCAAGCTCCCTCCTAAACTCCTGAAACACCAGCGCGGCCTCGTAGAGCGACCCGCAAGAGAGCCTGACGAAGTACACATTCTCGGACGAGATGATGTGCTCCTCGCTGCTATTTTGGCCGCTGCGAGATGAAGATTGCAGGTATAATCTGGAAAGTGCGGAAAGATCGTTCACCGCTGCCATCAGACGTAACAGGTGGGAGACCAAAGGGTCGTTGGGCGGGAATAGGTCTCGGACCTTCAGTCTATATCTGAGGGTGCGTATAGCATCCATGGTGCCGCCTCATTCAGGTAGCCCCGGTCTGGGGTTTTTCCCTACCAGCAGTTTCCGCCTGAGTACCGGCAAAGAAAGCCCTTCCCAGCATCAATGCGAGGGTAGAATATCATAAATCCTCCTATTCCAGATACGCGGGACGCGGAATCTAGCCGTTTTTAGGTGTCAAGGCGGAAGCCTCCCCGTGAGTGACGCCCGATAGCGTACTGCGATGGCTGCCCGGCCCCGAACCCCTGACGCCCGACCCCTGACCCCCGGCCCCCGCCGTGAAGAGAGGGAGAATCGCCTTGACACACCTCGTAGCTCCGAGATAGCGTGTAGCGCGATTGATCGGGTTTTCCCTGCGGGAGCACCGGGGGGGGCAGGGATGCCGGGTTGAGTCTGGCTACTGTAGACGCGGCCCTTTGGGGACAGCACCTTCCCGAGGGCCGTTTCCGTTCTGGAGCGAATGAGCGGCAGGGAAGAAGTGAAATGAATGAACTACGTACAAATAGCCGGGCCAGTTCCCCCGACGCTCTTGTCGAATTTTCCTTGGACAGATCGGCGTTCTACGGTAAATTGACGTCATGCCGACTGAGCCGCCGCCGCTGGATCGAATCGCTGCACTGGCTAGGTTCAGGCGGTACCGGTTGCGGCTCCACGCAGTCCGGCATATGCTCGAGGAGGGCTTCGAAGAGAATCACATCATGGAGGCCTTGACCGGCCGGGGGAACAGAGTCCTCGAACACTACCCTGATCAGCAACGATGTTTGGTCCTGGGAACATGCGCCATCGGACCCAAGACGCGGCTTCACCTGCACGTGGTATGTGACTATTCGAACCCCGAGGTGCTTGACATCGTGACCGCGTATGTCCCGCAACTACCCTGGTGGGTGTCACCGACGAGGCGGGGGAAGAAGCGATGAGTGAACTCGAGAAGAAACCCTGCTCCGAATGCGGGGGCCGACTCCGCGCCCGCACCATCACGCAGGAGTTTGAACGGGAAGGGGTGCGCGTGCGGGTGGCCGGGATTCGGGCCTGGGTGTGCAGCCGATGCGGTGAGATCTACTTTCTCCCCGGCGGCGCAACCCGGCTGGCCAAGGCGGCCCGGTCTCTCTTCGAGTTGGCCCTCGCTGGCCACCAGCACCGCGGGCGACTCACGGCTCGCATTTCGTGAGATCCAGCTCCCATCTCGGCTTTCCGCCCTTGCCCGTCAGTAACCATTCCGCCCTAATGAGGGACGTAATGAGGGACGTCTTGGACTAAGTTGACTTACGTTGGAGACAGATCGACTACTGCTATGATCCCCCCAGGCCCCGCGGTCCACGCCCGGTGGCAGGTGATCCGGAGGAAGTTGACGTAGTTGGTAGCGTGCCCCAAGACAAGAGGGGAGTGGGGCGGCTCGGGCGGCTCTGGCTTGGAACCGGGCCAGGGTCAATTGGGATGGGGGGAAGGTGCCCGGGCTCGCAGCCAGCTCCAGCCCTGCCAGTCCGCAGACAGGACAGCCCATTCCTCGGCGGGATGAGGTCTGGGCAGCATCCGGTCCTCATCCAAGGCTCGCGCTCGATCCCGCTCCCAATTGCGAATCACGTACTCGGCGTAACATGCGTCGAACATTTCAGCGTCTCCCTTCGTGCGTTCCGCTGGCTGCCTTCCAACCGCTGCCCGCGTCCGCGCTGATCATGGCCCCGGCCCCGTGCTAGCGCAGGTGCCGGGGACGGGCGAGCGCCCTGGCCTTGGGCCAGACGGTTGCAATCACGGCCGTCAGGACGAGGGACCAGGGGAAGAGCAGGATCGCGGCGATGACCACTTCGTGGGGACCTGGCATGATACTCACCTCGCTACAGGCTGCTTGTCGGATCGGAGCCCCGAGGGGTCTCGCGTCGTGCAAGCGTGTGATGACCTCGGGGTCGGGACCGTTCACTCCGTCGTGCTTTCCCCCCCGGCCTTCGCATGAGGCAAGCGGGATGCCAGGGGCCCCCTGGCGCCCACTCGATGGGGCGCGCGGAATCGTGGCGCAAAACCCATTGAAATTGCAGGAGGCTCGCGACCGGCGGCGGAGGGACAACTCAGGGGCAGTTGCAGTATCCGCATCTCACGTGGATCGCTTCGCATCCAATCGTATCCCCGGAGTGGAGCCAAAAGGATTCGGAACACGAGGCCCACGCGGACCGGCGTTCGAAGCCGTGGGGGTGGACGTTGCCGCCGGACACTCCTTGGCCTAGTTTGCCGGCTGCCCTGCCCCCCCCCACCGCGATGTTCGGTGTGTCCCAACGTTAAGAGGGCGAGAATCGCCTTGACACCGTTCGCGCCTGCGAGATAGTCTCCTGCACGATTGATCGGGATTTCCCTGCGGGAGAACCGGGGGGGCAGGGATGCCAGTTCTAATTCGGTTACGGAAAACGCGGCCCTTTGGGGACAGCACTTCCCCGAGGGCCGTTTTTGTTCTGGAGCGGACAAGCGGCACGCGAAGAGTAAAATGGGTCAACTACGAAAAAGCATGCTGATCTACCTCGACGCAAATGTTGTCCAGTACTGCGCGGATTATGGAGACTTCGTGTTCGGAGTCACGGCGGACTGCCCTGCCTCGGACCCTGTTCTTCGGCGGGAGTTGCTAGCGCTGCGAGAGTTGGCCCGTATCGAACAGTTTGGGGCTTGGGAGTTCGCGACGTCACCTCTGCTGCTCAAGGAGATCCGCGCCGGAATGCCGACCTCGGAACAGTTGCGCACCTACGCCATCCTCGAGGAGTCGTTTTCGCCGGAGACCTGGCCGGACGAGAGGGACGTCGAAGCACTGGTCCAAAAGGCGGCGCCTTGGTCACTGAGAAGTGGTCCAGATGGAAGACATCTGGCTGTCGCGCTGGCCATGGGCGCTTCATGGTTCCTTACGAATGACGCCGGGATAATCGAAGCGACCGCCGCCACGCTTGAAGGAATGCATGTCGCGAGGCCATCGGAATGTTTGAGTGGAATTGGGGTCGGGCTCCTTCTCGGGTAGAATGGAGGACCATCGAAGACACGGGAATGGGCACGTTGTTGACTACGTTGACTTACGCTGGAGATAGATCAGCTACTACTATGGGCCACCCCTGCCCCGCGACCCCCACCTGAACGCCCTTCCGTTCTTCCTCCGGAACCCTCGGCCAGCGTCCTGCACCATATCATGCTGGGGGGGATCGAGTGACGCGCCCTGATGCGGGAATTTCCCCTTGACTTCCCGTAGGGACCCCGATTAGGATGCGGCACCTTTTCAAGCCCCCAGGTTACCCCCGTGACCGGAGGAGACTCGAATGGCCCGCTCCGGGGAACCCAAGTTCTCTTATTCTCACTTCAACCAGGACGCACTCGTCCGCACAGCCCTTCAGGGTCCCTGACCCCTGGAGGGCTTTGTCTTTCTTGGAGCCTCAGCGCGGGTGGGGCAGCTCGAACGCGTGGCGGACGACATTGTGGTAACCGTCATGTCACGAAAGCGGCTCCGACCCACATTGTAGGGTGAGGACGTGCCTAAGATCCTCCACATCTCTGATCTACATTTCGGTAAGAATGCTTTTCATTATATCGCGTTGCTAAAGACTCCCTGGAAGAATACGTATCATCATTGCATCGAGGGACCACTCTACAAGTTCTTCTCCAGACCGGAAAACAAACCTGACCTATTGGTTGTCACGGGTGACATCGTTACCTCTCTAGATTTCACGTCCAGTCGACTAGACGGAACCAGGCTTAAGAGAGCCTATGCAGATGCGGCAGAATTCCTATTGAGGCTTTCCGACATCGTGGGCTTGGACCGAAGAAAGCACATCATAATTGTTCCCGGAAACCATGACCTTCCGAGAATGCGCATGCTTTATCGGGACCGAATAAGAAGAACGGAGCACTTTCGATGGTTTTATACTCATGTTGTGCAGGATGATCCCCAGCTCTTAGATGAACGAATAGTCTACTATCTTCCTGAGCATAAAATCTGCCTCTACTCGTTTGATTCCACGTTGAAGGGGCAGGGCAAGCCAGTGAAAGGTCAGAGATTTGTGGAAGGAATCGCCGAAGGCATGGTCGGCAGTACTTTCTTTAATCTTGTCGAATCACGACACAACTCACGCTTTCCCCGTTCAGCAACTGATGGCATATACAGAGTCGCGTTGATACATCATCATCCGCACGCGTGCCCAAAGACTACGAATAAGAGTCTCTTAAATCTGATTGATGAGGAGGCTTTCCAAAGCTTTGTCGTAAGATTGAACATTAACATGGTTCTTCACGGCCATAAACATGTCCCCTATTTTAAGCTAGTGCACTGGCATGAGGACGGAGGGGAACTTCCCAGAAGAATCCACGTTATAGGCGGCGGAACGCTGTCTCACATTGATCCAAATGAACAGGGGAGATGGGGCAATAATTTTAACCTAATCGATATCGAGCATGGAAGATATGTCCAGTACAGGCGATACAAATACACCAAAGGCGAGTTTAGGTGCGATGACACCGATGATGGGAAGCACACGGATTACTATAGGAGGAAGCCCTACAACCTGGGCATAGCCCACGGTGCGGAGAGTATGGGATATTCAATCGACGAGGTGGAGACTATCGTCAGGATACGGAACTTCGAAGGAGATGCGGTTATCCATAAGAAGTTCCACGGTATTCGGATGATGGAGGGAGTCGAGAGGGATCGAGTGAGTGTGTTGGTCGAAGTCAATACGCAACCAGGGAGGATTGAGTCAGGAAATATTATTGATCCAGTGGATCCGCGAATTGATGTCGAGCGATCAGGATTCAGGGGGAGACTTGAGTTAACCACGGGAAGGGCGTTGTATGATGTGTATTTCAAGGAACCTGTGAGATACGAGGAGGAGAGGGTCAACGTCTATTGTGATTTCTCAGTAGAGAAGATGTTCTGTATGTCTATTGGTAGAATGAAGGAGTATTACGGTTCTTCGTTGGAGCAGGAGTATTTCATTGTCCCCTTGAGGGAGATTGGGCCAGCAATTCGAGTAAAGCTGGATGTTATGTTCCCGCCGGACTATCCACTTCCAAGCAATTGGGCGATTATAGTCAAGGATGATAGGGAATATAATCTGAAGAATGGACCGGGAGATTGGAAAATTTACCCCGATCAGTGGGCTGATTTCTCTGAGGATATGGCACGGCGCGTGCTGAAGCTACTCGTTCAGCCGTGCGATGTGCGGCAAAAGTACAAGGTCTGCTGGATTCCATGGAACGGTGTGCATAGGTAAGTCGAAAAGGGGGAATACTGGGGGACGGAATACTGGGGGACGTTGTCAAATAGATCAACTTAGCCGATCCGCCACCCAGGCCCGGTGGTTTCCGCCTGGATGCCCGCCGACCCCGACACCTTGCCGTCGCCGTTAAGAGAGCGAAGAGAGCGAGAATCGCCTTGACATACCTCGTACCTCCGAGATAGCGTGTAATCCGGCTGATCGGGGTTTCCCTGCGAAAATGGGGGACGGCGAAAATGGGGGACGTTGCCTCCGAAATGGGGGACGTTGCCTCCGGACACTCCTTGGCCTCCTCTTCCAGCTACCATGCCCCGACCACTGACCCCTGGCCCTCGTTAAGAGAGGGCGAATCGCCTTGACACCGTTCTTGCCTGCGCGATAGTGTCTTGCGCGATTGATCGGGGGTTCCCTGCGGGAGAACTGGGGGGGCAGGGATGCCGGTGTTGACTGGCTTATGAAACAGCGGCCCTTTGGGGACAGCACCTCCCCGAGGGCCGTTTTCGTTCTGGACCGAATTAGCGGCAGGCGAAGAGTCAAATAGATAAACTTAGGTACCCCTCTTACTTCTGACCGGAGAGTGACAACAGGTGAGTTCATCAGATCCAAACAAGCCGGCTGAGTGTAGGTATTTTGAACTCTGTCAGCTTCCCGCTGGCTACATGCAGAGTCACCCCGAATTTTGTGCGCTGCACTGCCCAGTTGCTAATAAGCCCGCTCACGTTTTCAGAGAGGAGTTAAGTAAAAGGATATCAGGAGGGATGTGCAACTTCTCTCACATTTGTTTCCCCATGGGGCATAGCACTGACTTTCGCGGTCGGGAATTCCCCGTTCTCGCGGATTTTTCCCAGATCTCAGTACCTGATGGTGGATTGGATCTCACTAACTGCAAGTTCAGGGTGGGACTTAGGCTGAGCACTGAGTCGCTCTCGGACCTAATCCTTGACGGTGCGGTGATTAGCGGTCATGTAGAGATCAACGTCGGAAAACTTTCGACCCAGCTTCGGTTGATGCATGCGAACATTGCGGGGGAGATCCTCATCCAGGCCACATCTGTGCGCACCCTGAACCTTAGAGAGGCGTCAATCGGTAATATCACTCTGCATTCTGAGGTTAACGGCATCACATTTCATAAGGCAAGTGTGAACGGTAATATACGCCTTGCCGGATGCGTCATTACAGGGCGCTTACTGCTTGATGAGACTCGCTTCGGAGCCGACTCGGCAATATTCCTTGATAACGCTAGGCTCCTGGAGCCGCTACGCGTGGAGATAAACCGAGACCCACCACGGGCAATACACATGAATGGTGCTCTAGTTTTGAGGGACCTGTATTTAACGTGTGAAATCGGCCTGAGGAAGCCGCTCCTCGTGGCAAAGGACGATCGGCCGAAGTTTGGGGCTGGGGTATTCCTATCGAATGTGGACCTCTCGATGTGCAGGCTGGTCGGAAACACGATCGATGGAATGCAGTTCGAGAATGTAAAATGGCCCTACCGGTGGGGGCGACACCTCTTGTACGACGAGATCGCAATGCGAAGGGGGAAAGGGACGAGTCCGTATGATCGCATGAGGGAGACCTACCAGATACTCAAAGAAAAGTACCAGAGGATGGGAAATCACAAGGCCGCCGGAGATTTCCACTATGGCGAGATGGAGATGAAGCGCCGTGAATACGGGTGGCCTAAGCGCATTCTGTGCCCTGAGTTCATATACTGGGCTTTTAGCGGTTATGGGACAGGCTACATCCGGGCCGGCGCATGGCTTGTCGTGTTTGCGGTCGCGTTCACGCTACTATACCTCTTCACAGACCCAGCCTCTTTCTCCCCGGGATACCGAGGGGGCCTTGAAGCGTTGCGGTTGAGCTTGAATACGATGACATTGCAGCGACCGCCCACCCCGCCTGGGTTCGGCGAGCCGGGTAAGTGGCTGATGCTCGTCCAGAGCATCCTCGGCCCAATACAACTTGCGCTCTTCGCGTTGGCGCTTAGGATGAGGCTAAAGAGGTAGCGAGTGGGGGACAAGCGGGGGGTGTTGTTAAATAGATCAACTAATGTCTCGCTGTCCCACGCCCCGGGATCCGAGCCTGGATGCCCCTCCGCCCCTCGTCCGGTACCTTCGGCGGATGTCCTCCACCACGTCATGCTCCGCGAAATCGAACGCCTCGCCACCGGCCCGCGGTTCACCGCATGCCTTCCCCGTCTGCTCGCCGAGTCATCCTGCTGAGCCGAGACAGGGGGCGAGAGTGGAATCGGCGCAGCGCAAGGTGAGGAAACCGAAACCATAATGAGCCAATTATCAATTGCTAGGGAGCGGTAGATTATGCCTGGAGAGCAGCCAACGCCCATCCTTCTTACAGGGGCCGGATTCACCAACGACTTCGGAGGCTACCTTGCCAAGGACATGTGGTCGGAAATATTCAATCAGAAGACAGTTCAGGCGATTCCACGCCTTCAAGAAGCCATGCGACACGGGGAGGGGGCATTCAATTTTGAGGAGGTATACGACAAAGTAGTGTACGGAGATTTCTCAGAACCTGAGAAGGCGGAAATGGCCCAGGCAGTAAGGAATGCGTATGGGACACTCGATGAAATCATCCGTGCGTTTAGGCAGACACCGACTTCCATATCTTTGAATCACCTGGCAAGGTTCATCGAAAGATTTTCCGGTACTCGCGATGATCCCGGCCTCTTCTTTACTCTGAACCAGGATCTCTTGATCGAGCGGCGGTTTCCTTTTGAGAGGTCCATCGAACTGCCGGCACTGCCGAAGGGAGAGAGGTTTAATACTCGGTTCAACGAAAGACCCTATGAGCAGATTGTAATCCAGCTTCCCAATGGTTCGAGGGCGAATGATGCTGAAGTCGAGTACCCGACTCCTCGGGCCGACATACTGTACATGAAGCTACATGGTTCGATGGAGTGGGTGAGTCACACAGGCATTCATCGGCCTGTAATCGGAACGCAAAAAACAAGAGTCATCTTCACGGAGCCGCTCCTTAGGTGGTATCTGCGGCAGTTTGTCCATGCAATCTCTCGCTTTAACAACAGGAAGCTCGTGAGTATTGGCTATGGTTTTCGCGACGCTCATATCAACAGCATCATAGCAGAAGCTTGCAGAACAAAAGGACTGCGGCTCTTTGTCGTGGGTCCGGAAGAGCCGGACAAGTTCCATCACCAACTTCATGGGAGGGGTGAGTGGCAAAGAATTTATCCCTGTTGGGCGGGCTACTACCGGTGCAGGCTATCGGACCTGTTTTCGCCCTCAACAGCGAGTCGTGCGGGAGAAATCATGCTTCGCAACCTCACCCGGGCCGTGTTCGAGGAAGAGTAGTCAGGGGGGACGTTGTTGACTACGTTGACTTACGCTAGAGGTAGATCAACTTCTCCTATGATCCCCCTACGCCCCGCGGTCCGCGCCTGGATGCCCCCCGAGCCCCGACACCTGGCCCCCGCCGTTGAGAGAGGGAGAACCGTCTTGACACCGTTCGCGCCTGCAGGATAGTCTCCTGCACGATTGATCGGAGTTTCCCTGCGGGAGAATCGGGGGGGCAGGGATGCCGGCACTAGTTTGGAATCGAGAGTCGGCCCTTTGGGGACAGCACCTCCCCGAGGGCCGTTTTCGTTCTAGACCGAATGAGCGCAGAGTGCAAGGTCAGGAAGAGAACTCCGCGGCCTTTTTCTTCAATGACGGAGGTCACCGTGCTCGCAATCTGGGTGAAGGCACGCATCAAGCCGGAGGGGCGGCAACGTTTTCTGCAGGCGATCGAGGTGGACGCGCGCGGCTCGGAGCGGGACGAGCCTGGTTGTCTGCGCTTCAAC
>Ga0326597_10005107_pt1 | contig 18321 bp, 11 predicted proteins | sample RVTome_12_FD_203789 | JGI IMG/M metagenome (GOLD analysis project Ga0326597, IMG submission 203789) | Soil microbial communities from uranium-contaminated site in the Upper Colorado River Basin, Wyoming, United States - RVT100D185 | ecosystem: Environmental > Terrestrial > Soil > Contaminated >... | reverse complement strand
ATGGATGAAGAGCAAGTTGCTTTGGTGTAGGCCGTAGTCGCTGGTGATATTGCTCACAATGAAATCGAGATGACCATCTCCGTTGACATCCGCAAAGTCGACGCCCATTCCATTGAAAGAATCCAATCCGACGGTCAGCGATCGGGGGGTGGTCCAGGTGCGTTTTCCCTGTAGCACTCGAAACTGAAGAGAGCCGGGCGAGGATTCGTTGTGAAGGAGTCGGTCGGCGCCGAAATCGTGGACCAGGTAAATCTCGGGTTTCAGGTCACCGTCGAGATCGGCGGCGCCGAGTGCGAAGGTCCAGCCACACGCCACCTCGGACGGCAGCACGTCCTTCGCCTCGCTAAAGAGGGGCTCTGGCGGACGATCGCCGGACCACAGCATCAATCGCGTCTTGCCGCCGTTGGTTGCTCGGCCCCAACTCCCCATCATCACTTCGCGTTCACCGTCCACATCGGTCGCATCAAGGGTTCTGGCATTGTCCGGGTTGTAGTTGCCCACCACCAGGTCCACATGTCCATCGGCGTCGAGGTCCGCCTGCGTTGCGCAACTGGTGTGCCACACCTCAAAAGGCTCTACCAATTCGCCTGGAGCGAAGGACGCCAAACATAAGCCGTCGTTTCCATTCTCCTGGTGCAAGTAGAGTATTGGGGAACGGCCCCAAAAGTACACCAATAGGTCCAGCAAGCCGTCTTCGTTGAAGTCGCCAAGCAATGATCCCATGGGCGCCGTGGAGCCCTCGTCATAGGGAAGGGCGTTTTGCCTCAAGAGGAACGGCTCAAAGCGACTTCCAGTTCCCGGCGCCGGACACACGGTTACTTCGTCAAATCGCGAGTCGACGTAGACGAGGTCGTCGCTGAGACCATTTCCGTCTAGATCACCAACGGAGACTCCCGCACCGACGAAAGAAATCAAATTTGCCATGTGTTGCAGGCTCGGATGTACTCGCCGAATTCGGCGCGGGGGCTTGTCGCTAAGTTTTGGAAGATCGAAGCGCTCGAAGCAGAAACGGCTTGCCACTTTCGCTGTTTGCAGGTCGGTCAGTCTTGGTGGTTGGCTAAGCCAGTAGAACGCGAGCACGATCGCGACGGCAACGAGCTTTGCAAGCCTTCGCCAGAAGAAAGACAAGACGCGTCGCCCTCTCGATTTTTCCTTCGACAGGTCGTTATTTGCATACAATAGTGGACCTCATAGCAATTCAAGCAATGGGCTAATCCCGGACTGCCGTCAACTTTCAGGCCATCGAAAACTTGTCAGTCATCCAGCAATCCGCCGCACATTCAGCGACCAGACCAGCAAAAGGGAGTGTACCCGATCCATGAGGAGCGGGACAGCGAAATTCCCCAGGTTGCTGCTTTGGCATCCGCGATGCGACCAAGCCATTCGATTTGGCTGAAGCAGATTGCCACAGGACGCCGCCGGACAAGATCACGTCAGTCAATAGGCGATCGTCACACTGGCGCTGAACGTATCGACTTCCTCGCGAAGCCGCACATTCGAACCGGGCATGGCCCCGACGCCGGGCAGGATGACCGGTCCCTCGGCGGTGTTTCAATAACTCGGCCCAGTAATCATGAATGATGGCTCGCCGGCGTTCCGCAATGCGTTCGCCGGAAGCTCCGTCCCCGCCGGACGCGTCGCCCAAATAGTCGGTGGTTTCGGCGTCAGCATGCTGTCGGGACGGCTTTACGCTTGAAAGAATCTGGCGAATGATATCGACAAAGGGCTGGAACGGAGCACGATTGCCGTCGAAACATCTCGCTTCGAACACCTGGCAACCGCACGCGCGCGAGCGGCGCATCGATTCGCGCATCACGCTGCTCTTGCCGATGCCCGGTTCACCGACAAGCGCCACAATCGACGGCGCGGATGACGACAGCTCGTCACGTTCACGTTTGCCGATGCTGCGGGCCAGATAGGCGTCGACCTCATCCAGCTCCCGCTCGCGGCACACAAAACCAATCGAATTCAGTCGCAGCTGCTTGCTCGTGGCGCTGGCTTTGATCTGTTCATCGAGCTCGATTCCAAAGGTCTCGCACAGACAATCTCGCAGCGCGGCCGCCGAGTCGGGGCGTTGTGGAGCCTGTTTCTGAAGATAACTCGCCACGACATCGCTCAACGACTTTGGCACAAGTGGATTGATGTCACTCAACTGGCGCGGCTGTTCGTTCAACTGTGCATGCAGCAGCGCCCCGATCCGCCCCGTCGCGCGGGCATCGGGAAACGGATACACGCCGCCGGACAACAGCTCGTAAGCCAATAATCCCAGCGAGTAGAGGTCCGCGCGATAGTCCAGATCGCGATGGTCGATTTGTTCCGGGGCGCAATAGGCCGGCGTGCCCACCATCCCGGCGTCTCCCGTCAGCGATGAATCCGCTTGGTAGTAGCGAGCCAAGCCAAAGTCCATCAGTTTGGCCTCGAACCGCTCGCCGTCTCCGTTCGCGTCAATGGACCGCACCAGGATATTTGATGGCTTGACGTCGCGATGCACGATCCCCTGGCCATGAATGTGGTCCAGCGCCAGCGTGACGTCGACCAGCGGCCGGGCGACGTCCTCCAACGTCCGGTCCGACAGCCTGGTCAAATGCTGTCCGGGACACAGTTCCATCGTGAAATACGATCCTTGCTGCGTTTCGCCGAATTCGTACACCTTTAAGCAGCAAGGGTGATCGATCGCGGCGATCGTGTTGAATTCCCGCAAGAACCTCCGCTGCGCCGAACCGACCAGATGCGACTTCATCATTTTGACCGCCACGTCGCGGTCGTTCACGGTGTCTCGCGCCTGGTAGACTTCGGCCATCGCGCCTTCGCCGATCTTGGCACCCAGTTGATATCGACCGCTCAACGCGGTACCAGGCTGCAAGATGGTATGGTTGACGATCGATTCGTTGGCGGCATTAGGGTCTTGTTCGCGATCCGCTCGATTTGCGACCGCGACTGGACTTTCTTTGCGTGACATGGCTGAAGATGACTCCCTTTTGTATTTGCTCGGGTGATGCCGCAGGCGGCAGGATGGGTTTTTGTTCTCGCGAGAGCTGATTCAACCGCCGCCGCGAATTGTCCCTGGGTGGTTTCAGAGATTTTCAGAGAACGACCTATACAATCAGATGCGCCCACTGTTTGCACTCAATGCGATTCTTCTTTGAAAAAATCCGGATTTTTTTGCGTGGATCAAAAAAGAAACCGCTTCCCGGCGGAAAATCATTTACGAAGCCAGCATCCGACGCGATGCTTCCTTGCCGCCGGCGTGTCAAGACGAAGGAGGGTGAGTTAGCATAAGACTTTGCGGATTGAGGTGCATGCTAGTTCCCAGGCTCTTGTCTGGGAACGGATCGATCACATAGTTAAGTTACCTGCTCGGCGAGTCCCCGCGCTCCAACTTTGGAACGCACTGAAGTTCGTCCGAACAAACTGGTCCTATGAAGTGCTACTCCAAAGACCAACTGATAAGTTATCTGTTGGAAGAGTTTGCGGTGGAAGCTGAACCCGTGCTGGTTGAGCATCTGAATGGCTGCGCGACGTGTCGCCAGGCGCTGGACGATTTGTCTGACGACAACTTCGTGCGCGATCACTTTGAAGCGATGCGCCGTGACGAGGAAGCGGGATTGGCGACGGATGCGCCGCGGGATGACACGGCGAGTGGCGGCGAACGTGCTAGCGCGAGTTGGCTGACGTTCATGGGGGACGATACGCAGCTGCCGCTCGAGTTCGGAAAGTTCTTGCTCAAACGGGCCCTCGGCGCGGGGGGCTTCGCCACTGTGTATCTGGCTGACGACGTCGATCTGGGCCGCGAAGTCGCCGTCAAGATTCCACACTTGGGGCGCTTATCGCCTGACATCCACCGACGTTTTATGCGCGAGGGAGTGGCCGCCGCCGCTTTGCATCATCCAAACATTGTGCCGGTGCTTCAGGCTGGTGAACATCGCGGTTTGTGCTTTTTGGTGTCCGAGTACATTGCAGGAACTACGTTGCGTCAGTTTCTGATCAAACAGGATGGTCGGTGCAGCCCGGAATTGGCCGCGCGCCTTGTCCTGCCGTTGGCCGATGCGGTTGAACACGCGCACCAGAACAATGTCGTCCATCGCGACATCAAGCCGAGCAATGTGATACTCGATGCGCGCGTCCAGCAAAATGGGCTCCCCTTTCGGCCCATGTTGACCGACTTCGGGACCGCGCGATTGGTCGATGCCGACCACTCGGCGACAATCAGCGGCATGCTGATCGGCACGGTTCCCTATATGGCACCCGAACAAGTTCGAGGCGGAGACGTCGGGCCGAGATGCGACGTCTATGGCTTAGGCGTCCTGCTCTTCGAACTGATCGCGGGGCGCCCGCCAATCCAGGGAGCGGACAACGCCGATACGCTCCATCAAGTCTTAACCGCCGACCCACCCGACTTGTGTCGACTGGTTCTTGAAACGCCGCGCGACTTGGGCGCGATCTGCATGCGTTGCCTCGAGAAAGCTCCTGGTCGACGATACTCGTCGGCGGCGAATCTGGCCCTCGACCTGCAACGTTTTCTGCATGGCGAACCAACAGCCGCCCGACCACTTGGCGCGCCGGCGCGGTTAGTTCGATGGGGGCGCAGAAACCCTTTGCCGCTAGCCATCATGGCCACAATTACAGCCATGCTGATGTTGATTGTCGGTGGGCTTGCCGGACACACAACGGCGTTGCGCGACGTCAATGAACGGCTAACGTTTGCGGGACAACAAGCCCTTGACCAACGGGACCGCGCCGAACAGAGTGAGGCTCGTGTGCGCCGGTTGTTGTATGCATCAGATCTTCGGTTGGCGGAAAAGGCTTGGCGCGACGGGGACTTGCGCACCGCTCGCGATCTCCTACGGCGCCACGTTCCCGCTCACCAGCAAGCGGATCTGCGCGGCATCGAGTGGTATTTTCTGGACCGCGCCATGCATCCTCCAGTTGAAACGATTGCGGAAACCGGTTCGGCCTTGTATTGCATTCGCTTTTCTCCCGATGGCGAGTCGTTTGTCACCGCTGGTGCGGACGGCGTGATCCGTGTCTTCGCGCGCGACCGTGGCGACCTGCTGCAGTCGATCGACAGCGGGCAAGTCGAGGTGAATGATGTAGCGTTTTCGCCCGACGGTACGATGTTGGCTTCGGCGGGTGACGATGGTTCGGTTTGTTTATGGCGAATGCAGGACGGCGAACCGCTGCGGCGCGTCGACGCGCATGACGGATTGGCATTCGGCGTGGAATTCGCGCAAGAAGGGCGGCGATTGATTTCCTGTGGGAGGGATGCGCGAGTTCGGGTGTGGGACACGGCGACGGGACAAAAGCTGAAGACGTATGAAGATCATCGGCTGCGCGTGGAGGCCATCACCGTCTCGCCCGATGGCCGCTGGTTGGCTTCGGTCGGAAAGGACGGCCTGCTGGTTGTGCGCGACACGCAAACAGGTGAATTGAGTTTCCACGAGCAGGTCGCGGGACGATTGTCAGCTGTCGACTTCTCACCAGACTCGTCGCTGATTGCCATCGTTGAATCGGGTGGATCGACGAAATGGTTAAGAGTGTTCGACATTGCCGCTAAGGCATTGGTTTTCGCGAGGCAACACCCTGACGGAATTCGCTCGGTTGCCTTTTCCTCGACCGGCGATTTCTTACTGACCGCCGACGACGTCGGGACGGCTCGGATCTGGGAATTGGCCAGCGATCATGGTGCCCGCGTGAATGACGAGCCCTTGGAGGTGAGTCAGATACACAGTACGCGCCTCTATGCCGCAACGTTTGAACGTCACGGGGATTCGATTCTGGCAGCAGGCGAGAACGGAAAAGTCACGCGCTGGAGTTGGCGGCATGTCGCCAACGAAGTCGTCTGGGAAGACCATAAATTCCCCGGCCTGCACGACGTTTCGTTCGCGTCCAACAGTGTTGACGTCCTCGTGGCTTACAACGGGGGAATAGCCGCTGTCAACTCACTCGCGACCGAAGACTTGTGGTATCGTCAGGGAGAACCTGGTCTTTTCTCGAATCATGTTGCCGTCTCGCACCGCGGTGATTGGTTCGTAGTCGCTGCGTCGACTGCGTTTGCCGCTTCCGAGCAGGGTCTGCTGAGGCCGGCGGTCATCGAGCGCTGGGCGAATAATCGCTCTCGGCGAGTGTTGTTGGAGGCCGAGGCGAACTACATGATCAACGATTTATCCATTTCACCGACGGGGGAGCTCGTGTCGGTCGCGATGATGGGAGAAGACGCTGAAAACGAGCCGAAACAGTTGTTGTTGTTGGACAGCGAAACGGGGGAAGTTCTGCAAAAGCTTCCCGCGGCCTCTGGTACCAAGGCGCGGTTCACACCTGACGGTCGACGATTGATCTTCGGCCGGCAACGCGATATTCACGCATTTGATATCGAGAGCCAAGAGGTCCAAGTCGTCGCTCGAGATGCTCACACACACAATCAGTCCGGGCTGGCCATTAGCGCCAATGGTAGGTGGTTGGCCACGTGTGATGATGGGCGCGAAATCAAACTCTGGAGCTTGCCATCGTTCGAGCCGCGCGCCGAGTTGTTGGGGCATCAGGGCGGGGTGAGCGCAATTCTGTTTTCACCGGACAGCCGCACGCTGCTCAGTAGCTCGCATGACGGGACGGTCAAGGCATGGAGTGTGCAGGTGGGCCGGCTGCTGATGAATATACATCTAGGCGATCATGGCGTAAGCCGCATCGCCTTGTCGCCAGATGGCCGTCGGCTGGCCGTGATCGAAGACAGGAGGCGGTTGCGCGTCTACGCGATTGGCGCTTGGTGGAATTCTCGCGGCGCCCACGATCAGCCTTCGCATGCCGAGGAGCAAAACGCTCCGTAGCGTCATGCAGGTACTTCATGCGAGCTTCGTAGAATCTGACCTCATCCCACGGTGCCATCAACTTCCCATAGTCCCGAAGTTGACCCGCCGGGTTCTGCAATCGATACTGAGGCTCCGCTATGTACGCAATCAGGTCACCGGAGAAGCCAAGTGATGATCGCCACGAAAGCGGCCCAGTTCAGGCCAAACGGATTTACCATCCATTTACTCCGCACCATTACTACACTCATTCTCATCTCGGGCGGCATCGAACTGTCAACAAGTCCATGCATTTATGCTTCAGAACGTGACAATCGTCCGAACATCGACTATTGATACAGGCGAGTGTCTATCGAACACGTTTGTGGGCAGCGGCGGGGTTTGCGCAAACCGCGGCCGTAAGCTTCGCAGGCGTCCAACTTCGTTGAAGGGGAGTATATCGTGAGTACGCTTAGTTACCCGCACATCGAATTTGGTACGGACGGTGCGGCGATGGTTTCCGGGACGACCACCAAAGTCGTCGAAATCGTTCAGGACCATCTAGCTCACCATTGGCACGCTGAAGACATTCAGCGCCAGCATCCGCATTTGAGCTTGGCACAGGTTCATGCGGCGCTGACGTACTATTACGATCATCAGCAACAAGTCGAAGCAGACATCGACCGCCGACTGCGGCGAGTGGCGGAGATCAAGGGGCGACGAGCGGACGGAACGATTCAGGCAAAGCTTCGACAACTCGGTCACTTGCCATGAGCGTTGCCCTCTACATGGACCATCACGTCAAGGCCGCAATCACCGACGGACTTCGCCGCCGCGGTGTGGATGTTGTGACGTGCCTGGAAGATGGGACATACCAGGTGTCAGGAGCATATACTGGGTAGTCTGAGCAGGACATTTTCACGACCGACTATCGGTACGACGTGTGGAACCGAATGATCTCGATCGAAGCTGCCGATCCGGACGGTGCCCGCGCGGAACCGCAGCCCTTGACGCAGTTCCCGTAGCAACCCTCACGAAATAACTTCCCCGTTCTCCCCATGGTCGGCCCAGGGGACCAACCTACAAATTGTATCACTACCCCCATCGTCGCGAAGTTGACCCGCCAGGCGCTGCAATCGATACTGAGGCTCCGCCATGTACGCAATCAGGTCACCGGAGAAGCCAAGTGATGATCGCCACGAAAGCGGCCCAGTTCAGGCCAAATGGATTTACCATCCATTTACTACGCACCATTACTACACTCATTCTCATCTCGGGCGGCATCGAACTGTCAACATGTCCATGCATTTATGCTTCAGAACCCGACAATCGTCGTGTACCTAATATCGTACTCATCTTTACCGACGACCACGGATACGGCGACGTTTCGACCTATCACCAGTCCGATGTGCGGACGCCGAATATCGACCGGATTGCGGAAGAAGGAATGTTATTCACGGCGATGCGTACCAACTGTACCGTGTGCTCACCATCGCGCGCCGCATTGCTCACGGGGCGGTTTCAGGATCGTGTCGGTGTTCCCGGTGTGATTCGCACGCACGCGGAGAACTCGTGGGGCTACTTCGATCCGTCCGTGCCAACTCTCGCGGATGAGTTAAAGAAAGCCGGCTATCACACGGCGATTGTCGGCAAGTGGCATCTGGGGCTGGAAACGCCGAACACTCCCAATGAACGCGGCTTTGATTTCTTTCATGGATTTCTTGGCGACATGATGGACAGCTACGTCAATCATCTGCGTCACGGGAACAACTACATGCGCCGCAATGGGGAAACAATCGATCCGCAGGGACACGCGACCGATCTCTTTTCCGATTGGGCCACCGACTACATTCGTGATCGGGCGGAGAGGCCGGACCAACCGTTTTTTCTGTACCTCGCCTACAACGCGCCACACTTTCCGATCGAACCACCAGCGGAATGGCTGGCGAAAGTTCAGCGGCGTTCGCCGCAGTTGGATGAGAAGCGAGCGAAGAACGTCGCGTTCGTCGAGCATCTAGACGACGGCATCGGTCGCGTGCTGGCGGCGTTGCAAGATGCGGGACTGGACCGGAATACGGTCGTGGTGTTCACGGCTGACAATGGCGGTTCGCTTCCGCATGCTCAAAACAACGATCCCTGGCGTGATGGCAAACAGAGCCACTACGACGGCGGGTTGCGCGTGCCGTTTATGGTTCGCTGGCCGGGACAGATCGAAGCGGGTTCACGCTGCGATTACGCGGGTTTGAACTTCGATTTGGTCCCCACTTTCCTTGAACTGGCCGGAGCCACACCCAGTGCCGATCTTGACGCGGTGAGCCTGGTACCTGCGTTCCAGGGCGGAGCCATTACGACGCCTCGCGATTTGTACTTCGTGCGCCGCGAGGGTGGGCCGGCTTACGGGGGCAAGAGCTATGAAGCGATCATTCGCGGGGAATGGAAACTTTTGCGGAATAACCCTTTCAGTCCGCTGGAATTGTACAATCTTGAGGATGACCCCCAGGAAAAGAACAATCTTGTGATGACCAACAAGAAGATCGTCAACGAACTTTCCACGGCTCTCCGCGCTCACATCCAACGGGGCGGCGCAACACCGTGGCAGAAACCCCGCCAATAAATTTTTCACCGCGTTGAGTACCTACCATGAAACTGCCACTGTTTGTTGCTTTGCTGCTGTCTTCGTTCTTCGGTGCGAATGCAAGGCTACTGGCCGCTGACTCTCGGCCGCCGAATATCCTGTTTCTGTTCGCCGATGACTGGGGTCGGTATGCCAGTATTTACTCGGAGGTCAACGGAACTGGAGGCATCAATGATGTGGTTCGCACACCGAACTTTGATAACGTTTCCAAACAGGGCGTGTTGTTTCGTAACGCGCATGTGAATGCGCCTTCGTGTACTCCGTGTCGCAGTTCGTTGCTTTCCGGCCAATACTTCTGGCGCACCGGACGTGGAGCGATCTTGCGTGGCGCAGTGTGGGACGAATCGATTCCGTCGTATCCCTTGCTGCTCCGAGACGCAGGGTATCACATTGGCAAAACGTATAAGGTGTGGAGTCCAGGAACTCCGGCCGACGCACCGTATGGCGGGCAGAAGTATTCATTTCAAAAAGCCGGAGGGCGATTCAATCAGTTTTCGCAGAACGTCACGAAGCTGATTGAAAGCGGCAAGCCGCTCGATGCGGCCAAAGAGGAACTGTATAGCGAAGTGCGCCAGAACTTCGCTGACTTTTTGACGGCACGTGAAGAGAACAAGCCGTTTTGTTATTGGTTCGGCCCCACCAATGTTCACCGTACTTGGATCAAAGGCAGCGGCAAGAAGCTGTGGAATATCGATCCCGATTCGCTACAAGGCAAGATGCCGCCGTACCTACCGGACGTGTCGGAAGTGCGCGAAGACTTGGCCGATTACTTTGGTGAGATCGCTGCCTGGGACGCGGGCGTGGGCGTACTGCTGGCCGAACTGGACAAGACCGGCGAGCGGGATAACACGCTGATTGTGATTAGTGGCGATCATGGCGCGCCTGGCTTCCCGCATGGGAAATGTAACTTGTACGGCTTTGGAACCGGCGTTGCGTTGGCGATCAGTGGTCCTGGAGTCGAAGGGGGCCGCGTCGTCGATGACTTTGTTAATCTCACCGACCTCGCGCCGACTTTTCTTGAAGCCGCTGGCGTTGCCGCCCCCGAGGTAATGACTGGACGCAGTTTGTGGCCAGTCCTGAAATCAAAACAATCGGGACAGGTCGATCCGGCACGGACTTGGGTGGTGACCGGACGAGAGCGTCATGTCGAAATCGCCCGCGCCGACTACAGCCCCTATCCGCAGCGGGCCATTCATACCGACGACCATTTGTTAATCATCAACTTTCGGCCCGATCGATGGCCGCTGGGCGATCCGTATCGATTGGAGGGCGACGATCAGGCGACGGCCGAAGAGATCACCACTACGACTCGCACCACGCATCCCGACGAGGATGCTGGTCCGACAAAGGCCTGGCTGATTGGCCAGCGGAACTCGCCCTGGTGGAAATTGCATTACCAATGGGTCTATGGCAAGCGTCCGAAGTATGAGCTGTACGATTTGAAGAACGACCCGCACGAGACCAAGAATGTCGCCGCTGATCCCGCCTACGCGTCGGTCAAAGCTGATCTCGAGAAGCGTTTGATGGATGAACTCACCCGCACCGGCGATCCGCGGCTCGTGGATGACGGCAAATTCTTCGAGACTCCGCCAATGGCTGGGCCGTTGCAAGATGAGAATCAGTTTTGGAATCGAAACAAAGCTCAGCCCAACAAAGGCAAGGCGAAGAAGGCGAACAAGTCCAAGTAGGTTATTCTCCAGGAGATCTGAATTCAAATGAAAACGCCACCCGCACTCTCCGTAAGGCAACTGGTACTGTCCGCAACGTTCTTCGCGGCCTGCGCCATTTCGCATTCATCCTTTGCCGCCGATCAGCCCCCGAACATCCTGTTTATCTTTTGCGACGATCTCACGACACAGTCCATCAGCGCGTATGGGCAGAAGCTCAAGCTGCTGGAGACGCCGCACATGGACCGCATCGCCCGCGAGGGGATGATGTTCCAGCGTTGCGTGGTGCCCAACTCCATCTGCGGTCCCAGCCGCGCCGTCATCCAAACCGGCAAGTACAGCCATCTCAACGGCTTCTATCACAATGGTAGCCGCTTTGATGGCTCGCAACCGACGTTCCAGAAATCGTTGCAGCAAGCTGGTTACCAGACCGCTGTCATCGGCAAGTGGCATCTCGTCAGCGACCCTGTGGGCTTTGACCACTGGCACATCCTGCCCGGCCAGGGCCTGTACTACAATCCGCCCATGATCCGCAACGGTCAGCAGATGAAACATGTAGGTTACACCACCGACCTCATCGCCGACTTTTCGATCGAGTGGCTCAAGAATCGCGACAAGTCGAAGCCGTTCATGCTCATGAGCCAGCACAAAGCCCCGCATCGTGAGTGGGCACCCGCGCTGCGGCATCTAGGTTGGAATGGCGACAAGGAATTCCCCGAGCCCGAGACGCTGTTCGACGACTATTCGGGTCGCGGCCGCGCCGAAAAAGAGCAGGACATGACCTTGGAGAAGACCTTCACTCAACGCGATTCGAAGGAAGCCGCGCCGCCTTCCTTAAACGCCGAGCAGCGCAAGGTGTGGGATGCCTACTACGAGCCTCGAAATGAAGCGATGCGCCAGGCCAAGCTCAGCGGCAAAGATCTCGTGCGTTGGCGTTATCAGCGCTACATGCACGACTACCTTGGTACCGTAAAGGCCGTTGACGAGGCCGTGGGCAAACTGCTCGACTACCTCGAAACGGAGGGCATCGCCGACAACACGCTGGTCATCCTTGCCTCCGACCAGGGCTTCTATCTCGGCGAGCACGGCTGGTTCGACAAACGTTGGATCTACGAGGAATCCCTTACGACCCCGCTACTCGTGCGCTGGCCCGGTGTGACGAAGCCCGGCAGTACCAACGGCGACATCACCTCGATCATCGACTTCCCCGAGACGTTTCTGGAGGTCGCTGGCCAAGCCGTTCCCGCCGAGATGCAAGGCCGCTCGCTGCTGCCGCTGCTCAAAGGCCAGACACCGGACGATTGGCGTTCTAGTTTTTATTACCACTACTACGAGTTCCCCGGTGCCCATAGCGTACGCAAACACTTTGGCGTCGTCACCGACCGCTACAAGCTCTTCCACTTCTACGAGCCGGAGATGAACTACTGGACGCTCATTGACCGCGAGAGCGACCCGCAGGAGATGCTGAATGTCTATGACGATCCCGCGCAGGCTGAAACGCGAAAGTTTCTTCACGCGGAACTCGATCGCCTGCGCGCCGAGCTGAAGGTCCCGGCCGAAGATCCACCCGCTTCCCTAACTGGACAAGGTGCCAGAGGCGGGGGCGGTCGTGGGGCGGCTGGTGGAGCCAAAGCGAAGGCGAAATCTCAGTAATCTGATGCCCCTAACACTCGCGATCACAATGAGATCACTGCTCGTCGTCGTTTTCTTTTTTTTGTCGTTGTGCCTCTGTCATTCGGGATTCTCGGCTCCACCCAACATCATCGTCATCCTGGCCGATGACCTGGGCTACGGCGATCTTGGCTGTTACGGATCTCAGGTCATTGCCTCGCCGCGTCTGGATCGGATGGCGGGGGAAGGCGTGCGATTCACGGATTTCTATGTCGCCTCGCCTTTTTGCAGCCCTTCGCGCGCGGCCTTGCTCACGGGACGTCTGCCCGCGCGTTGCGGCGTGCCATACGTCCTGTTTCCCACCGAGCACACCGGCCTGCCTCCGAGCGAGATCACCTTAGCAGAAGTGCTGAAGCCAGCGGGATATGCCACGGCGATTATCGGCAAGTGGCACCTCGGCTGGCGAAGCGAGTTGCGCCCGCAGCAGCAGGGCTTCGATGAAGTCTTCGGGGTGCGTCACTCTAACGACTCGGAAGAATGGATACCCGGCAAAGCATTTCACCAACTTAGCGACTTCGAGCCGCTTACACTTCGCGATGGCGATCGTGTCATCGAGTCGCCTGTGGACCAGGCCGAGTTAACAGAAAAGTACACGCAGCGCGCGCTCGACTTCATCCGCCGACAGCGAGATCGGCCCTTCTTCCTCTATCTGCCACATACCATGCCGCATGTCCCGCAGCATGCGTCGCCCGCCTTCGCTGGAAAATCGATGGACGGTCTGTATGGCGATTGCATCGAGGAACTCGACGCCAGTACAGGCCGCATCCTCGATCTGCTCGACGAGTTAGGTATTGTGCAGCGCACGCTCGTCGTCTTCCTTTCCGACAATGGCGCGGCGGTGCGTAGCCGCCAGCGTGCGAATATCAAAACTGCCGCCGCGCAGCGGTTCCCAGGCCACAGCTTTGGAGGCAGCAACGCGCCGTTGAAAATGGGCAAGGGAAGCACTTGGGAAGGCGGCGTACGGGTTCCGTGCATTGCCTGGTGGCCAAAAACCATTGCCGCGGGCCGTGTGGAAAGCACCGTCTGCTCGGCACTCGATTTTCTGCCCACCTTCGCCGCACTCGCGGACCTGAAACCAGCGGCGCACGTGAAGCTCGACGGCATTGACATCAGCCCCCTGCTCAAAGCGGTGCCAGTTGCCGAATCCGCGGGCTCGCCGACATCGCGATTGCTGCCCCATTACTTCGGCGTGCAGCTTCAGGCCATGCGCGAAGGCGACTGGAAGCTCATAGTCCCTATCACGCGATATCCCGACTTGCGTGTAGAAAGCCTGTGGTTCGCGCACCAGCCCAACTTGTTTGAACGCCAGCACCGCCTATGGCCGCAAGCCTCGCTCTACAACCTCGCCGTCGACCCCGGCGAGCAAGTCGACGTCGCTGCTACAAACCCTGAAGTCGTCGCCCGTTTGCTGAACCAAGCTCGCGCCTTCGATCTTGCTCTTCAGTCTGAAATCGGTCCCGTGCTCCGTCTTCCCGGCCCGCCGCAACCAGCACCCGGCCAAGTCCGCGTCCCCGGTGATGACCTATCGAAATGGAAAACTCTGATCGAACGGCCAAATGGGTAAACAAGCGCACGATGAAACGTGCTGACTAGGCAACGGCTTCGACGCCGGCGGCTTCCATCAACTTCTTTGCCGATTCATCCGTGTTTTCCCACGTGAAATCGGCACCCGTGCGGCCAAAGTGTCCGCCAGCAGCTGTCTGTCGGAAGATCGGACGACGCAAGTCGAGATACTTGATGATCCCTCCCGGCGAGAGCGGGAAGATGTCGCGAACGAGTTCACAAATCCGCTGATCGTCGATACGGCCAGTGCCTTGCGTATCGACGTACACGCTCACTGGCTCGCTCACGCCGATCGCGTATGCGAGCTGTACTTCGCATCGTTTGGCTAAATCCGCCGCCACGATACTCTTCGCGACGTGACGAGCCATGTTGGCCGCACTGCGATCCACCTTGGTTGGATCTTTGCCGCTGAAAGCGCCGCCGCCATGACGTCCCCAACCGCCATAGGTATCGACGATGATCTTGCGACCCGTCAGGCCACAGTCGCCGTGTGGACCGCCGACGACAAACCGCCCAGTCGGATTGATATGGTACTTGATTTCTTTGGTCATCAATTCCGCAGGCAAGCAACCCACGATCACTTTGTTGATGACAAAATCACGAATCTGGTCGTTAGTCACCTCTGGAGAATGCTGTGTCGAGACGACCACCGTGTCGATTCGAACCGGTGTGTCGCCGTCGTATTCAACGGTCACTTGGCTCTTACTATCGGGTCGCAGCCAATTGACCTCCCCACTTTTGCGGGCTTCGGTCAATCGATTCAAGATGCGGTGCGATAGGGCGATCGGCAACGGCATCAATTCCGGGGTGTCATCACACGCGAACCCGAACATCAAACCTTGGTCGCCCGCACCAACGTCCTTTCCCTTCTCGGCGTCGTCATTGACACCTTGGGCAATATCGGGACTTTGGCGATCGATGGAAACCATCACCGCACAGGTATCGGCATTGATTCCCATCTTGTCGTCCGTGTAACCGACTTCGCGGATCACGTCGCGGATGACAGTCGGATAGTCGATCACGGCCTTGGTGGTAATTTCGCCAGCGATCATCGCCAAGCCGGTCGTCACCAACGTCTCGCAGGCGACGCGGCTGTACGGGTCTTGCGCAAACAGGGCATCAAGAATGCCGTCCGAGATCTGGTCAGCAAGCTTATCGGGATGGCCTTCACTAACGGATTCGCTTGTGAACAAATAGGTTCCAGATGCCACGGTCATACTCCTCTAAGAATGGGCGGCGGTAGGTGACTGCTGGGTAAGCAGGATGCAAGCGGATATTATAGGGTTCATGTCAAAGAATCGACAACCTCTAGTTTTGGACCAAAAACGTGGAAAATTACTCTCCGAGCCAAAGGCACAGCCTGGGCGGTCGTTGTGCCCAAATCGAATGAAGAGATAATGCACAACGTTAACGCACTTGCAGATGGAACGGGAAAGAGTGTCTTCGCATGATTGAGTCGAGAACAAAGATTGTGATCGTGGGTGGAGTCGCGGGTGGGGCATCCGCGGCGACGCGGGCTCGACGGATGAATGAGCACGCCGAAATCATTTTGCTTGAAAAGGATGCCGACGTCTCATTTGCGAACTGCGGCTTACCTTACTACATCGGCGAAGAGATCGCGGAACGCAGTAAGCTCGTCGTTGCATCCGCCGAGTTCCTCCGCCGCCGTTTTGCGCTCGACGTCCGGACGCGACAAGAGGCCATCGCCGTCGATCGGAACGCTAAACGAGTCACCGTGCGTAATCATGTGACGGGTAACGAATACATCGAGTCGTATGACAAGCTGATCTTGTCGACCGGCGCATCTCCCTTTGTACCGCCAATCGAAGGTCGCGACGCGGCGAACGTGTTCACACTGCGAAACCTCGCGGACACCGATCAGATCAAAGCGGCGACCGACAAGGGTCAAGGAAAGACGGCGGCGGTCATTGGTGCCGGTTTTATCGGGCTTGAAATGGTCGAACAACTCGCGCGTCGAGGCTACACGACGACTCTTGCCGAACTTTTGCCGCAAGTCCTGCCTCTCTTTGACTCCGAGATGGCCCGCCCGATCGAGCAGGAACTGCGCGACAACGCAGTCGAACTGGCGCTCGGCGATGGGATCAAACGAATCGTCACCGACGAGTCCGGCCGAGCGGCGGGCGTTGAATTGGCGAGCGGTAGACTCATCGACGCCGAGTTAGTGATCCTCGGAATCGGGGTCCGTCCCAACGTCCAGTTGGCACAAGCGGCCGGCTTGGAGATTGGCCCAGGCGGTGGAGTCGCGACGAACCGCTTCATGCAGACCAGCGACCCCGATATCTACGCGGTGGGCGACGTCGCCGAATATATTTACGGGCCGACTGGAACCGCGATGCGCATCGCGCTCGCGGGGCCCGCGAATCGGTCGGGGCGGCTTGCCGGCGAACATGCGGCAACCGGGCACTCCGCGGAAATGGCCGATGTGTTTGGCACTTCGATCGTGCGCGTCTTTTCAACGACCGCCGCCATGACGGGCCTGACCGAGTCGTTGGCCGCGCGACTCGGAGTCCCCGTTCGAAGTGTCACGGTGTTGGCAAACAACCACGCCGGCTATTACCCAGGCGCACAACAAATGACGCTCAAGCTGGTCTACCGCGAAGTCGATGGCCGCGTGCTCGGCGCTCAAGCGGTTGGCGGTGAAGGTGTTGATAAGCGGATTGACGTGATCGCAACCGCCATGGCCCTGCGAGCGACAGTTCGCGACTTGGCTGGTTTAGACCTGGCCTATGCCCCGCCCTTCGGTGCCGCGAAAGATCCGATTCACATGGCGGCGTTCGCCGCGTGCAACCAGCTGGATGGAATCGAGGAGTTTGTCCCGGCAAATGCAGACTTGTCGGGCAAGCAAGTTGTCGATGTACGCGCCCGGACCGAAGTTGAAGCGCGCCCGCTCGCCGGTGCCGAACAAGCGATCAACATCCCGCTCGATGAGCTGCGCGATCGGCTCGGCGAGTTAGATCCGTGCAAGGAGACGGTCGTTTCCTGTGCGGCGGGTGTCCGCGCCCATGTCGCTTCCCGGATCTTGCGACAGCACGGCTTTGATTCGGTCGGTAACCTCGTCGGGGGGGCAACCTTGAGAAGCCGAGCCTGGCGGAACGCAACAGAGAAGTGAACAGTGTCACTGCGGACGGTACGGCAAGCCAAAGTACGAGTGAATGAATTCCTTCCGATCGCCTGCGTGCTTGATGTACTGAACTAACCCGTAGAGCTTCTGTTGATCGCGTTGCAGTTTGTCGTCCAACCGCTCTTGATCACGAAGCGCGGCTGGCAATTCCGCCACGACCTCAATGGCTAACGGCGATAGCGATCCCTCAATCACTCCGTATCGATCGAGCATCGCGAGCGCGGACTCGAGTCGGCGATCGTGCTTGTTCCGATGATGCAGCCGCTCGCGAAGCCAATCGATACCAAACGCATTCACTTGCTCCCGTTCGTGCGTCAGGAAATCAGAGACACGCTCGTAAAACTCGGCACCCGGGTTGCTCCACCGCACGAACTCCATCTGCGTCGCCAGGTCGCGTTGGTCGTAGAGCAACACACACCGCGAAGGCAATCCGTCCCGCCCCGCACGACCGATCTCTTGATAGTAGGACTCTATCGATCCGGGAATCTCGGCGTGCGTCACGAAGCGAATATCTTCCTTGTCGATGCCCATGCCGAACGCATTCGTCGCCAGAACCACATGCTCGGCCTCGCTCATGAATTGTTCTTGGACTCGTTTCCGCTGCCTGCGTTCCAGATCGCCGTGATAGACGAGATGCGGAGTCCGCAATTCCCAGAGCTTGTCGCTAAAACGCATCAGCGTCTTTATCAACGTGAAATAGACGATGCCGGTGCCTGGATGCTCGCCGCGAATGCGAAGGATGTGATCGAGCTTCTCGTCGTCTTCCCACGCATCGATAACGTCCAGACTCAGATTGGGACGATCAATTCCTTGGTGGAACAATCGGACTTCGTCTTGACGCAAACCCAGTTGATGGACAATGTC
>Ga0326597_10005106_pt1 | contig 18322 bp, 18 predicted proteins | sample RVTome_12_FD_203789 | JGI IMG/M metagenome (GOLD analysis project Ga0326597, IMG submission 203789) | Soil microbial communities from uranium-contaminated site in the Upper Colorado River Basin, Wyoming, United States - RVT100D185 | ecosystem: Environmental > Terrestrial > Soil > Contaminated >... | reverse complement strand
GCGGCGCACGTAAGCTTTGACATACGCCGGCGGGATCAGACGCACCTCGTGCCCCAGCGCGCGCAGCTCGCGCGCCCAGTAATGCGCCGTCGCGCACGCTTCGATCCCGATCAGGCAGCGCGGCAGGGCGCTGAAGAAAGCCAACACATTGCCGCGACGCAGACCCTTGGCGAGCATCTTCTCGCCTTGGGGCTGACGGCGTGCACCTGAAACACGTTCTTCGCCAAGTCCAAACCGATTGTGCTAATTTCCATGGGGGCGGCTCCTCTCAGTGGGTTTGTAACAACCGCACTCTGGCACACTTGATGCCGTCGAGGGGCCGTCCACACTATCATCCCGGCCGTCCTTCGGCGGGCTCAGGATGAGGGCGCCGAGCGCATGCTCGCCCCGGATCAAGTCCGGGGGGAGAGCCGGGACCTCCCTCACTTTGCGGCGAGCAAGATCAAAGGGAGGTCCCGCATCTGCGCAGCAGCGCTCCCGCGCTGCGGCGCGTGCGGGATGACACTACCGTGCTATGCGTCACGATCAATGCAAGCTGTATGAGGTCCTCGCCCCTATTGGCATGCGCAGCTCGTCCGGCGATAAATCGGGATGTGATTTTGAGGAGGATGTGTTGAAGCAGGCGCTGAAAGATTTCGCCGCTGCCCTGCCGAAGGCCGAGCTTCACCTGCATATCGAAGGCAGCCTCGAGCCCGAGCTGATGTTCGCCCTGGCGCGGCGCAACCGGGTCGCGATTCCGTTCAAGTCCGTCGAGGAGGTTCGCGCCGCCTATGAGTTTTCCAATCTGCAGGATTTTCTCGACATCTATTACCAGGGCATGGGAGTTCTTCAGCAGGAAGAAGATTTCTACGACCTCACGATCGCTTATCTGCAGCGCGCCCATGGGGACGCGGTGCGCCATGTCGAGATTTTCTTCGATCCGCAGGGCCATACGGGTCGCGGCCTGCCGTTCAGCGTCGCCGCGGACGGGATCCTGCGCGCCCTCGATGTGGGACGCGCGGCGTTCAGCGTCACCTCCAAGCTGATCCTATGCTTCCTGCGCCACCTCAGCGAAGAGGCGGCGTTCGCGACGTTGAAGCAAGCCGAGCCTTATCTCGGCCGCATCGCCGGCGTCGGGCTCGATTCTTCCGAACGCGGCCACCCGCCCTCGAAATTCGCGCGCGTCTTCAAGGCGGCGCGCGAGCGCGGCCTCAAGCTTGTCGCCCATGCCGGCGAGGAAGGCCCGCCCGACTATGTGTATGAAGCGCTCGACCTTTTGCGCATCGACCGGCTCGATCACGGCAATCGCGCGCTCGAAGATGAAGCGCTCGCGGCGCGCCTCGCCGCGGAGCAGATGACGCTCACCGTCTGCCCGCTTTCCAATCTCAGGCTGCGCGTCATCGACGACATGCGCGCCCACCCGATCAAGCGCATGCTCGGCCTCGGCCTGCGCGCCACGGTGAACTCCGACGATCCGGCCTATTTCGGCGGCTACATCAACGATAATTTCGCCGCGATCATCGAGGCGCTCGATCTCGACCGGAACGACATCCGCGCGCTGGCGAGAAACAGCTTTCTGGGGTCGTTCTTAAGCGAGAGCGAAAAAGCCGCGCATCTGGCGGCGATTGACGGCTTTTGAGATGACGCCGCTCGGCCCGTGCTTCGTAGCTTCGTAGGGTGCATTAACCCCGGATTTAATCCGGGGGCAATGCACCGCTGCGGGCGCCGGAATGGTGCATTGCGCTTCGCTTAATGCACCCTACAGCCCGCCCCTTAAATCTCCAGCCGATCCAGGAAATCCGACGTGCCTTCATCGCTCGGCCCGGTCGCGCCGCCGCAGACATAGACGCCGTCGGCGAGGGCGACGGCGCCGAGGCCGTGGCGGGGGCGCGGCATCGCTGCGACGGCGCGCCATTTGTCCTGACGCGGATCGTATTCCCAGACGTCGGCGTAAACCCCGCTCGTCGTCGGCGTCGACCATTCCCCGCCGAGGGCGTAGATCCTGCCGTTCCACACGGCGCTCGCGAGTCCGGCCTGGCCGCGCGGCGCGGTCTGCTGAACCGGCGCGGGGATCGGCGCGATCGTCTGCCAGCGGTCGGACACCGGTTCGTAGACTTCGCACACGGCGGTGTTGCCGTCGCCGACCGTGCGCCCGCCGATGACGAAGAGAAGCCCGTCGACGACCGCGCCGGCGGCGCTGTTGCGCGGTGTCGGGATCGGCGCGCGCTTCTCCCAGCGGTCGGCGCCCGAATCGTAGGCCCAGTGAAGATCGGTGTCGATGTGATCGCCCCAGTGGAGATTGCGGCTGCCGGCGGGGGCCCGGCCCCCGACGAGGTGAATGCGTCCGCCGACGGAGGCCGCGACCGCTTCGGCCTGCGGCACCGGCGGCGGCGTCATCGCCGTCCAGCCGGTCGCGCCGAGATCGTCAATCCGCCACAACGAGGCCTGCATCTGCCAGCCTCCGCGCGCGTCGCGCCGGAAGCCGCCGACCGCGTAGAGAAAGCCGTTGTGAAAGACCAGCGCGATATGGTGGCGCGGCGCCGGCAGCGCCGGGCCTGAGCCCCACTCGTTGGCGATCGGATCATAGACCGTCACCCGGTCGGTGACGTTGAAGTCGAAGCCGTCCGCGTTCGTCAGCCCTCCGGCGTTGACGAGAACGCCCTTGAGATTGGGCTTTATGCTGAGCGGATCGGCGGATCCGGCGCGCCAGAAACGGGCCGGATAGATTTCCTGCACCGGGAACGGCATCGGCGCGAGCGGAGTCCAGATGCCGACCGGTTGATCGGCGTGCGGATGAGCGAGCGCCCTTATGCCGGACGAGGCGGCGAGCGAAACGGCGCCCCCGAGAACCAGCCCGCGAACGACTTCGCGTCTCCCCAAGTCTCTCATGTCTCACTCCACGGCGAAACCCCGCCGCTATCGGGCGGGGCCTCGAATTCTCCGAAGCGGGCGGCGGCTCTCCCGCCGTTCCGCAACCGGTGCGGCCTCGCGCTCGGCAGGCGAGCCCCGGTTCAAGTCGCCGCGGACCGCCTAGTTCGTCGGACGATCGCCCGACGAACTAGTTTTTTAGTGGTCGCGCCAGCCCGCGCGCGAACGCGCGCAGATTATAAATTGGCCGCTTCGCGGCCGGGCGAAAAACCGGACCTCATCCTGAGCCTGCCGAAGGACCACTTTTTCGCCAGGCGCTCTAGCGGCGCGCTGAGAAAAAGACGAGCAGCGCCGAGACGAGCGCGCTGATCGACTGAGGTCCCCAGCTCTGAACCAGACCGGCCTGTCCGGACTCGGCGTCCCCGCCCATCAGGCCGGCGAGCATGGCGCCGAGCTGATTGAGGCCGCCGTCTGCGGCGCCGAGCATCGAATTGGCGACGCCGCCGGGCGTTTCGCCCATCATGTTGAGAAGGCCCGCGGAATTGACCCCGAAATGATCCTGCGCCGTATCGAATCCGACGAGGGCCATGCCGAGAGCGCCCACGAGAAAAATCACCAACCGAACAACAACGCCCATAGTCCCTTACCCCTTGTTTGGATGCAGCCCGTCCGGCCGCCCTAGGTTACGACAGAAGAGTGGCCGGGAAAGTGGCGCGCGCCGGCGCTGGCCGGCGCGGTCGGAAATGACGAAACGCCGACGCCGGACGCGTCCGCCTGAGCGGGCGCGTCCGACATCATCGCAGAAAGTGCTTCCGTGTTGACCGCCATCCCTAGCCCCATCCCCGGGAGAGCTTAGCCCATAAATCGGCGCGGAGACAAGAATCTCTCCAGGCCGCTGAGGTCCGAATAGGGGGATTGGTCGTCCGAGCGGCAAAAAAGGCGCATAGCTTGCGGGCGCCGGGGGGCGGGTGGTAAGCGGATGCGCGCCTTTTTTCTCCTGATTCCAGAAGGTCTTGCGTGGCCGACAACGACGAAGCGAAAAACCCCGGCGGAGCCGGCGAGCCCCCTAAGAACGTCTCGCAGGTCTCGATCGAAGACGAGATGCGCAAGTCCTATCTCGACTATGCGATGAGCGTCATCGTCAGCCGCGCCATCCCCGATGCGCGCGACGGGCTCAAGCCGGTCCACCGGCGCATCCTCTGGGCGATGCATGAGATGGGCCTCGTCCACAACAAAGGCTACCGCAAGTCGGCGGGCGTCGTCGGCGAGGCGATGGGCAACTATCACCCCCATGGCGACCAGGCGATCTACGACGCGCTCGTCAGGATGGCGCAGGACTTTTCCATGCGCCTGCCGCTGATCGACGGGCAGGGCAATTTCGGCTCCATCGACGGCGATCCGCCGGCGGCCATGCGCTACACCGAATGCAGGCTCGAAAAAGTCGCGCAGGCTCTCCTCGACGACATCGAGGAGGAAACCGTCGCCTTCACGCCGAACTATGACGGCCGCAAGATCGAGCCGTCCGTGCTGCCGGCCAAGTTTCCGAATTTGCTCGTCAACGGCGCCGGCGGCATCGCCGTCGGCATGGCGACCAACATCCCGCCGCACAATCTCGGCGAGGTCGTCGATGCGACCGTCGCGATGATCGACAATCCGGACATCACCGACGAAGAGCTTCTCGAAATCGTTCCGGGGCCTGATTTTCCGACTGCCGGCATGATCCTCGGCAGGGTCGGGTCCAAGGCGGCGCTGCTGTTAGGCCGCGGCTCGGTGATCATGCGCGGGCGCGCCAATGTCGAGGAAATCCGCAAGGACCGCTTTGCGATCATCGTCACCGAAATTCCCTATCAGGTGAACAAGGCGCACATGGTCGAGCGGATCGCCGATCTCGTCCGTGAAAAGAAGATCGAGGGCGTTGCGGACATCCGCGACGAATCGAACCGCCACGGCATTCGCGTCGTCATCGAGATGAGGCGCGATGCGGCCGCCGACATCGTTTTGAACCAGCTCTACCGCCACTCGCAGCTTCAGACGAGCTTCGGCGTCAACATGCTGGCGCTCAACATGGGCCGTCCGCAGCAGATGTCGCTGCGCGACGTTCTCAAGGGCTTCATCGACTTCCGCGAGGAGGTCGTCACCCGGCGCACCAAGTTCGAGCTTTCGAAAGCCCGCGACCGGGCCCACATTTTGGTCGGCTTGGCGATCGCCGTCGCCAATATCGACGAGATCGTGGCGCTCATTCGCCGGGCCCCCGATCCGGCGACCGCCAAGGATGAGCTGATGGGCCGCGACTGGCCGGCGAAGGACCTCAGCCCTCTCGTCGCCCTCGTCGCCGATCCGCGCCACATGATGACCGAAGCGGGCGCGCTGCGTCTGTCGGAAGAGCAGGCGAAAGCCATCCTCGATCTGAGGCTGCAGCGCCTCACCGGGCTCGGGCGCGACGAGATCGGCGACGAGCTTAAGGGCCTCGCCGAGAAGATCGCCGATTATCTCGACATTCTCCGCCGCCACGACCGTGTGCTGACGATCATCAAGGATGAGCTCGCCGCGGTGCGCAAGGAGTTCGCGACGCCCCGCAAGACCGAGATCATCGAAGCCGAAGGCGAGGTCGAGGACGAGGACCTGATCGTTCAGGATGAAATGGTCGTCACGGTCACCCATTCGGGCTACGTGAAGCGCACGCCCTTATCGACCTACCGGGCGCAGAAGCGCGGCGGCAAGGGCCGCGCCGGCATGCGCCCGAAGGAGGAGGATTTCGTCGCGCGCCTCTTCATCGGCGACACCCACACACCGCTCCTCTTCTTCACCTCGACCGGCATGGCCTACAAGATGAAGCTGTGGCGGATTCCCGAAGGCGGGCCGCAATCGCGCGGCAAGGCGTTCATCAATTTGTTGCCGCTCGCCCAGGACGAGCGCGTCACCACGATCCTGCCGCTCCCAAAGGACGAAAAGGCGTGGGCGGACTTCCACGTCATGTTCGCGACGAAGTCGGGCGGGGTTCGCCGCAACAAGCTTTCGGACTTCGAGCGCGTCAACCGCAACGGCAAGATCGCGATGAAGCTCGAAGCGGGCGATGCGATCGTCGGCGTGCAGATCTGCCGGCCCGACGAGGACGTGCTGCTGACGACGGCGGCGGGCATGTGCATCCGCTTTGCGGTCGAGGACGTGCGGGTGTTCGCCGGGCGGACCTCCTCGGGCGTGCGCGGCATTCGCCTCGATGAGGGCGATGAGGTGATCTCGATGGCGATCCTGCGCCATATGGATGTGACGAGCGAAGAAGCGCGCGCCTATCTCCGCCACGCTGCGGCGATGCGGCGGGCGATCGGCGAGGAGGGCGCCGATGACGAGTCCGAAGAGGCCGAAGAAACCGCCGCCATCAGCCCCGAGCGTCTCGCCGATCTCGGCGCGGCCGAGCAGTTCGTCCTCACCCTGACGGAAAACGGTTTTGGAAAGCGCTCCTCGTCTTACGAATACCGCACTTCGGGGCGCGGCGGCAAAGGCATCATCGCCATCGTCGTCAACGAGCGCAACGGCCGCGTCGTCGCCTCGTTCCCGGCCGAGGACGCCGACCAGATCATGCTGGTGACCGACGGCGGGCAGTTGATCCGCACGCCGGTCGACGACATCCGCGTCGCGGGGCGCAACACGCAAGGGGTGACGATCTTCCGCACGCGCGAGGACGAAAAGGTGGTCTCGGTCGAGCGTATCGAGGACATCGGCGAGGAAGACGAGGGCGAGACGATTTAAATGGCCAAACGCATCGGTCTTTATCCTGGGACATTCGACCCGTTGACGCTCGGCCATGTCGACATCGTCGAGCGCGCCGTCAAGCTCGTCGACGAGCTCGTCATCGGCGTCGCCGTCAATCTCGACAAGGGGCCGCTCTTCACTCTCGAAGAGCGCGTCGCCCTGGTCGCGCAGGAGATGAAGGCGATCGAAAAGAAAAGCGGGGTGACGATCAAGGTGACGCCGTTCGACACTCTGCTCATGCATTTTGCTGAAAGCGTGAAGGCGGACATCATCATCCGCGGGCTTCGCGCCGTCTCCGATTTCGAATACGAATTCCAGATGGTCGGGATGAACCAGGCGCTGAACGACGAGATCGAGACGGTCTTCCTGATGGCCGACGCCCGCTATCAGGCGATCGCCTCGCGGCTGGTCAAGGAGATCGCCCGGCTCGGCGGCGAGGTGTCGGCCTTCGTGCCGGCGGCGGTCGCCGCCGCGATCAAAGGGAAATTCGCAAAATCGTAAGGCCCGGTAGGCTTGCGATTGAGTCTATTGTTTGTATTGCTGACTGGCGGCGGCTGGTTCGGCCCCGCTGAAGCGGCCAGCGCCGACGCCGGGCGTCCGAGGAGCAGGGTTTATGAAGTTGCGCACCATGGTTTCCGCCGCCGCGGCCTGTCTCATCGCCGGAACGGCATTGGCCGCCAAGAACGATGAGAAGACGGCCCTGCGCCCGAGCGACATCGCCGCGAGCGCGCCGGAGGACGCCTGGCGGCCGCTCGATCCGGAGAACATGCTGATCGTCGACCTGCCGGCGGGCGCGGTGATCATCGAGATGCGGCCGGATTTCGCCCCCAAACACATAGAGCACATCAAAGAGCTCGTGCGCTCCGGGTTTTACAACGGGCTGACGTTTCACCGGGTGATCGAGGGCTTCGTCGCGCAGGGCGGCGATCCGAAAGGCGACGGGACCGGCGGCTCCGAGCTGCCGAACGTTCCGGCCGAATTCGCGCGCGACGCGAAAGACGTCGCCGGCTTCACCGAGCTTGGCCGCGACCGCATCGCCGCGCGGGTCGGCTTCGTCGACGGCATGCCGGTCGCCGCCCAGCCGGAATCGCTGCGCTCGTTCAAGACCGACCGGGAAGTGCTGCTATGGGGCGTCCATTGCGGCGGCGTCATGTCGATGGCTCGCTCGACCGATCCTAACAGCGCCAATAGCCAGTTCTTTCTGATGCTCGGCGAAGCCCGCCTCGACCTTGACAAGCGCTACACGACCTGGGGATGGATCGTCGACGGGACGGAAAACAGCCGGCGCATCGTGCGCGGCGAGCCGCCGCCGCGGCCGACTCCGATTGTCCGTATGCGCATCGGCTCCGACGCGCCGGAGAAAGAACGCCCGAAAGTCGAAATCATGAAAACCGACAGCGAGGCGTTTGGCCGCTATGTCGAGGCGGCGGGCTGGGTGAAGGACGGCTTCGTGCGCGATATCTGCGCGATCAAGCCGCCGCGCCGCATCGACGGAAAGATCGAATTATGACCGGCAAAATGCTGCTGACGCTCGACACCGGCGAGGTGGTCATCGAAACGCTTGCCGACCAGGCGCCTCGCCATGTCGCGCGCATCGGCGAGCTCGCCGATTCCGGCTTTTACGACGGGCTGAAGCTCCACCGCGTCATCGACGGCTTCATGGCCCAGATGGGCTGCCCCAGGGGCGACGGAACCGGCGGGTCCGGCAAGAAGCTCAAAGCCGAGTTCAACGACGTCAGCCATCAGCGCGGCGTCTGCTCGATGGCGCGCGCCGCAAATCCCGATAGCGGCGATAGCCAGTTCTTCATCTGCTTTGACGACGCCTCGTTCCTCGACGGGAAGTACACCGCCTGGGGCCGCGTCATCGAAGGCATGGAGAACGTCGACGCAGCAGCGCGCGGCGAGCCGCCGCGCGAGCCGACGAGGATCGTGAGCTTCAGGACGGCGGAATAAGGACCATGGCCGGCAAGTACGTTCGCTTCGTCACTCATCAGAAAGATGAAGTGACAGGGCTGGACATTGGCTTCTTCCAGGCGGCGTATCGGTTATGGCGAGAAAACCGTCTCCCGTCGGATGATGACAAGGCCCTGCGCGATCATCTTGATTGGTTCAAGGACATGCTCGACGCGCCTCGCCGCTTCCACAGATCCACAAATCCGCATGCTCATGGCAAAGGGCTCTCGTGGTTCAAACCAGAGGCAAACGAGCACATTGGTCGAGCGAGACAAATAGTTCGTATTCTCGAACGCCATGGCGTTCAATCCGAAATGCTGACGACATTGAAGCCCGGCTATTTGCTGCACGAGGATGAATTCCAGATTTGCGCCGTGCCTTTCAAAGAGGGCGCGTAGCTGAATACCTGCCTGTCGCCGGCCGTCCTCGCGAAGGTAGGGGCGGTCGGAGAAGTTGGCGAGGCTCGCCCAAGATTTTGCAAGGAGTGGCGCTGACGGAATATTCAGGTTAGACCCCGTCCGAAATGCGCGTTTCCAATTTCGATTACGATCTGCCTGAAGACCGCATCGCACTCCATCCCGCTCGGCCGCGCGATTCGGCGCGGCTGCTGCATGTGATACGGGACGGCGTCGCTGACCTTTCGGTGCGCGATCTGCCGGCGCTTCTGCGCCCTGGCGACATTCTCGTGCTCAACGACACCAAGGTCATTCCTGCGCAGCTAACCGGAAGGCGCCCGGCGCGGGCCGTCGGCGCGAGCGAGCCGCAGGATGTCGAGATCGATGTGACGCTGCACAAGCGCGTGTCGGATCAGCCCGGCGGCGCGGGGTGGAAAGCCTTCGTCCGGCCCGCGAAGCGGCTGCGCGTAGGCGACCGCATCGACTTCGCGCCGGATTTCTTCGCCGAAGTCGAGCGGCGCGACGGCGGCGAAGCGACCTTGCGCTTCAATGTCGGCGGCACGGACTTCGACGCCGCGCTCGCCCGCGCCGGCAAGCCGCCGCTGCCGCCCTACATCGCCCGAAGACGCGACGTGACGCCCGCCGACGCGCGCGACTACCAGACGGTTTACGCCGACGAGCCGGGCTCGGTCGCCGCGCCGACCGCCGGCCTTCATTTCACCGACGATCTCTTCGCCGCGCTCGAAAAGAGAGGCGTCGGCCGCGTCACCATCACGCTGCATGTCGGCGCGGGAACCTTCCTCCCGGTGACGGTCGATGACACGCGCGATCACGTGATGCACGCCGAATGGGGTGAGATCACGGAGGAGCAGGCGGCGGCGATCAACGCCGCGCGCGCTTCGGACGGGCGCATTATCGCCGTCGGCACGACGGCGCTCAGGCTTCTCGAAACCGCGGCGGACGAGGAGGGGCGCATAAGACCCTTCGCCGGCGAGACGGCCATCTTCATCACCCCCGGCTACCGCTTTCGCGCCGCCGACCTCCTGATGACCAATTTCCACCTGCCGCGCTCGACCTTGTTCATGCTGGTCTGCGCCTTCGCCGGAACGGAGCGGATGAAGGCGGCCTACGCCCATGCGATCGAAGAGGGCTACAGGTTCTATTCCTATGGGGATGGGTGTTTTCTGGAGAAAGCGAATAGGGAATAGCGAATAGCGAATAGCGAATAGACAGAGGGCGCCTTCTGCGCTGAACGCGGGGCTGCTGAGCGTTATCGGATTCAGGCGCCCGAATTCGATTGATTTCTATTCGCTATTCCCTATTCGCTATTCGCTCATATGACCTTCTCCTTCTCCCTCCACGCAACCGACGGACCCGCCCGCGCCGGCGTCATCGAAACCCCGCACGGGGCGGTGCGCACCCCCGCCTTCATGCCGGTCGGCACGGCGGGGAGCGTCAAGGCGATGCTGCCGGGGCACGTGCGAGCAACCGGCGCCGATATCGTCCTCGGCAACACCTATCACCTGATGCTGCGCCCGACCGCGGAGCGGGTCGCGGGGCTCGGCGGGCTTCATAAGTTCATGAACTGGCCGCATCCGATCCTCACCGATTCCGGCGGCTTTCAGGTGATGTCGCTGGCAAAGCTCCGCAAGCTGACGGAAGAAGGTGTGACGTTCCAATCGCATATCGACGGCTCGGCGCATTCCCTGACGCCGGAGCGCGCGATCGAAATTCAATGCCTTCTCGGCGCCGACATTCAGATGCAGCTCGACGAATGTCCGGCGATCCCGATCGCTCATGAAAAGGCGCGGGAATCTATGCTGCTGTCGATCCGCTGGGCCGAACGGTCAAAACGCGCCTTCGAGGAAAAATCAGCGCCCGGCCAGGCGCTCTTCGGCATCGTGCAGGGCGCCGATTACGACGATCTCAGACGCGAAAGCCTCGACCGGCTGATGGAGATCGGCTTTCCGGGCTATTCGATCGGCGGCCTCGCCGTCGGCGAGGGGCGCGCGGAAATGTTCCGCGTGCTTGAGGGACTTGTCCCGCTCATGCCGAAGGAGAGCCCGCGCTATCTGATGGGCGTCGGCAAGCCAGCCGATATCGTCGGCGCGGTCGCCCGCGGCGTCGATATGTTCGACTGCGCGCTCCCGACCCGCTCCGGACGCCACGGCCAGGCATGGACGAAAGCCGGACCGATCAGCATCCGCAACGCGCAGTATGCGGACGACCCGGCGCCGCTCGACGCGGCGAGCCCCTGTCCGGCGAGCCGCGATTATTCGAAGGCTTATCTCAACCACCTCTTCCGGGCGGGCGAATATCTCGGGGCCATGCTGCTCACCTGGCACAATCTCGCCTTCTACCAGTCGCTGATGGCCGAGATGCGCGCGGCGATCGCCGAAGCCCGGTTTGCGGCGTTCGTCGCCGCGTTCCGGGAGGAGACCGGCGAGGCGGTTCTCTAGACCCGAACGCCGCTCAGCCCGGGGAGGCGCCGTTCCCGCTCCGGCCGAATGCCGGCGCCTGGGCTTTTCCCGAGGTTGACCATCCCCAAAGGCGCAATTATGGTCCGCCCTCCTCGTCGAGGGGCCCGTAGCTCAGCGGTAGAGCATCTGACTTTTAATCAGGTGGTCGGTGGTTCGACCCCACCCGGGCTCACCAATAAGTTCAATTGGTTAGCGGCGGCATGCCAGGGATCGGCGCCGTCGGTTTCAGAGGTTTTCTGCATCTCCGGATTGCTGATCGCCGGCAAGGGGCTTGTATTTTTTCCGTTTGTAACTATTTTCAGTTACGCATAAGGATGAAGCATGAGCGGAACCGATAAGCTCGCCCGGCGCTTCAAGGCGGTTCCCGCGGACTTCATATGGGATGAGTTGGTCCGCCTGCTGGAAAGCAAGGGTTATGGGGAGGAGAAAGGCAAAGGCTCGCGGCGTAAGTTCAAGGGAAAGAACTTGCCCACGATCAATTTGCACGAGCCCCATCCGGGAAAGATCGTGAAGCGATACGCGCTTCGCTACGTGCACGAGACGTTGGAAAGCGAAGGTCTGATATGACGCATCTTGAGCATCAAGGATATGTCGGAACTGCTGAGCTGAGCGCCGAAGACGGAGTGTTCCACGGCAAGCTGGCTTTCATTCGCGATCTTGTGACCTATGAAAGCGATACGGCGAACGGGCTCGTAAAGGCGTTTCACGAAGCGGTTGAGGACTATCTGGAGGACTGCAAGGCCGAGGACCGTGAGCCGGATCGGCCGTTCAAAGGACAATTTAATATTAGAACGCGGCCGGAGCTGCATCGCGCTTACGCCCTTCTGGCCGCCAAACGCGGCGTATCATTGAACGAGCTGATCACCAACACCCTGGAAAGCGCGTTGCCTGAGAAGCGCCATACCGCTGCATAGAAGCGAGCGAATGCCCGGTTGATGCGGCGATTCAAAAAGCCCGCAGACGAAACGACGGAGGCGAGAGATGGCGGATCTTTTCGACAATCCGATGGGCCTTGACGGATTCGAGTTCGTCGAATTCGCCGCCCCCGAGCCCGGCCTCCTCGAGCCCGTCTTCGAGACGCTGGGATTTCAGCGCATCGCCCGCCACCGCTCGAAGGATGTGGAGCTGTGGCGGCAGGGCGGGATTAATTTCATCGCCAATTACCAGCCGAAATCGCCGGCTTTCTATTATGCGCGGGAGCATGGGCCCTCCGCCTGCGGAATGGCGTTCCGCGTGCGTGATGCGAAAAAAGCCTACGCGCTGGCGCTGGAGAGGGGCGCCCAGCCGATGGACGTGCCGACCGGCCCGATGGAGCTGAAGCTGCCGGCGATCAAGGGCATCGGCGGGGCGCTTCTCTATCTCATTGATCGCTATGAAGACGGCCGAGCGATTTACGATATCGATTTCGAATATATCGAGGGCGCACCGCGCCATCCGGAGGGCTGCGGGCTCAGGACGATCGACCACCTGACCCACAATGTCTATCGCGGCCGCATGGATTACTGGGCGGATTATTACGAACGCCTGTTCGACTTCCGGGAGATCCGCTATTTCGACATCAAGGGCGAATATACCGGTCTTCTCTCCCGCGCCATGACCGCGCCGGACGGGAAAATCCGCATACCGCTCAACGAGGAAAGCGGCGGCGGGCGCGGGCAGATCGAGGAATTCCTCATGCAGTATAACGGCGAGGGCATTCAGCACATCGCCTTTTCCTGCGACAACCTTTTTGAAAGCTGGGACCGGCTGAGGGCGAAGGGCGCGCCCTTCATGTCGCCGCCGCCGGCGGCCTATTACGAAATGCTCGACGAGCGATTGCCGGGGCACGGCGAACCGGTCGGCGAGCTCAAGAAACGCGGCATTCTCCTCGACGGTTCGACGAAAGACGGCGACCCGCGGCTTCTCCTGCAGATTTTCTCGCAAACCATGATCGGCCCGATCTTTTTCGAGTTCATCGAGCGCAAGAAAGACGAGGGATTCGGCGAAGGCAATTTCAAGGCGCTGTTCGAATCGATGGAGCGCGACCAGCTCCGCCGCGGAGTCATCGAGGCGGCGAAGAAGTAGGGAATAGGGAATAGGGAATAGGGAGTAACAATCCCCGCCGTCATTCCGTGCACGCCGCAGCAGGTCCTTCGTGACGCCGCCTTCGGCGGCTCCTCAGGATGAGGCTCTTGCTTTTTGCCACACACTCCGCCTCATCCTGAGGAGCCATCGGCGCGATAGCGTCGATGGCGTCGCGAAGGATGGGCTACACGCTTCGCCGCGCGAGAAACGCCTCACCGCGCCAGAAACCGCTGCATCCCGCGTTCGGTCTCGGGGAGGGCGATCGTTTCGACGAAGGTTTCAAGCTCGCGGGCGAGGCCGCGCTCGATTTCGCTTCGCCGCTCGGGAGAGAGAAGCAGGCGCTTGGTCGCGGCGATGCTCTCGCGCGACTTCGCCGACAGCGCCGAGATGAGGTCTGCGATCGTCTCATCGAGCTTCGCTGCGGGAACGACGTGGGTTGCGAGCCCAAGGCGCAGCGCTTCCTTGGCGAGGACATGGCGATTGGCGAGCTGAATTTCGCGCGCGCGGGGCCTGCCGACGCGCTCGGCCAGGAGCGCCGTCCAGCCGCCGTCCGGCGAGAACCCGACCTCGACATAATAGGGCGCGATGAAGGCGTCTCTGGCCATGACCGTGAAATCGGAGGCGAAGATGAAGCCTGCCGAGCCGCCGGTGACGAAGCCCTCAAGGCGGGCGATCACCGGGATCGGAACCGAGAGGAGCTTGAGGATCGCTTGGTTGAGAAGCGACACGGTTTTCTCGGCGTAATCGATCCGTGCGCGTCCCGCATGCGCGGCAAAGCCCGCGACGTCGCCGCCGGAGGAGAAGGTCGGGCCGGCGCCGGCGATGATGATTGCGATCAAGTCGTCGGGGTGCAGCGCGTCGAGCGCGGCGTTGAGCTCCTCAAGCAGCGCCGGCGTCAGCGCGTTGCGCCGGCTCGGGCGGTTGAGAAGGATCCGCGCTGCGCCGTTTTCAATGGTCGTGAGGATGAGGGGTTCGTTCGGCATTGGAGGAATGCTCCGTTCAGGGAGTAGGTAGTAGGGAAGAGGGAGGCTATCTCCTAATATCATACTGGCGTGTGTCCACGGAGCCAAACGACGACTTCGTCGTCCGTCTCCGTCTCCCACGCGGCGGCGCCGCAATGGCAGCCGCCATTTTTCCAACTCCGGGTCATGTTCGGAAGTCACACCGGCGGCGCTGTATTGTCAATTCTCGGCGCTCGCGCGCGCGCCCATGACGAGAAGCCAGAGGCATGTTCCGATCTCACCGACGGAGCCCGGAATTGAAATCAGATTGCGAAACGGCAATTCGGCATAGCCGACAAAAAGGATCGGCCCGAAATCGCCGACAAGATATCCAAAGCCGCCGAGAATGAGCAAAACACCGAGAGCGCGGGGGATCGTCCCCGATTTCAGGATCAGCCAGCCGAGCGGGGCTAGCCAGAGGCCCCAGAAGATGGAGGCGACGCCCAACCACCGATCATAGGCCGCAATCTTTGCTTCGATTGCGATCGGCGCAAGCGGCGCGCCGCCGACAAGCGACGCCAGTTCGAAATGCTGCGCGATCGCCAACAGGGTAAACGGAATGCTCGCTGCGACAAGCAAAATCATCAGCCTCGCCGCATTCTTGCCGTACGGCGACAAGAACCGAGCAAGCGCGAAAGGCAGCCCCAGAAAGAAAAGGCACATCGCGATCGACGCGTAATTCGCGGCGTGAAACAAGCTCTGATTGGCCGCGAGCGCCGCAGCGGTCGCCGCCGGATCGCCTTCAACGAAAAGCCGGTTGGGGGCATAGGCAAGCGCAAAAAGCCCTGTCAGCACGACGCCGAGATAGATGAGGCCGGCGATACGGCCTTGCGTCCGGACTGTCATGCCGCGCCGACTTTTACCCGCGGCCAGGCGAGCGCCGTCAGCGTGATGAACAGGGACAGCGGAATCTCGATTGCGCCATAGGCGAGATAGAACAGCGGCGTGCCGGGCATCGTCCAGACGAGAATCCCCGCATAGACGAGACCGAAGAGAACATTCATCCATTTCGACAAAACAGGAGGAAGGAGCAGCGAAAGCGAAATCATCAGCGCCGGGACGACCATCATCATCGAAATAGCAGCCATTCCCATGGCGTCCGAGGCGTTGACAGGTCCGACTTCGCCCGCGCCCATCGACTCCAGCTTTCCCGGCTGAAACAAGTAGAAATAATCGCCATAGATATAAAGGAACATCAGCGACGTCCACATCGCCGCGAGCTTCAGTTTTGCCGGCGCGCGAAACTCCTCAAGCCGCAACTTTGTACTCATGCTGCCTCCCTATCCCGAGTTGTCCCGAAGCGGACAATACCTCTGAGTCGAAGCGCGACACAGACCCATGCGATGAATCGAAGAGTCGGCGCGCTAGCCGGAAATTCGGCGGCGGGCCGGCGTCACCCGACCCAGTAATGGCGCTTCGCGCCGTAGGGCGGGGTTTACCCCGCCTCTTCAGCGTTCGCCGAAGTGCGCAGGTTTCCAATTCTCAGGCGGAACATCGGTTGGTCGCCCATAGCCCTTCTTCCAATCATGCCACGTCGAAAACGGCCACTCATCGGGGTCTGCGACGAACCCATGCTTTACCGGATTCCAGTGAATAATACTAAACCGCGCTCGTCGAGCCCCATCGCCAGTTCGTCATTCCGGGGCCGAGCGAAGCGAGGAACCCGGAATCCACGGCGCCGGAAAATGGATTCCGGGTCCGGCGCGTTCCCGCCGTCCCGGAATGACGTCGGAGGAAAGGGTGTCATCCCAGCCGCAGCGCCGAGCGGATGCCCGCCCCGGATCAAGTCCGGGGGGAGAGCCGGGACCTCCCTCACTTTGCTTCGAGCAAAGTGAGGGAGGTCCCGCATCTGCGCAGCAGCACTTCGTGCTGCAGCGCGTGCGGGATGACACCATCGTGCTATGCGTCACGATCAATGCAAGCTGGTATATTCCCTTTTCCCTATTCCCTATTCCCTACTTCCTCGACATCCTTCACCCGCACCAGAGCGCGGCCGGTGCAGATCGTCTCGCCTTTCTCGTTGACGCAGACGGTCGCGAAATCGGCGAGCGCCTTGTCGGGTCGCAGCCGTGTGACCTCGACGCTCGCTTTCAACGGCGCGCCGATCTCCGCGGTGCGCTCGAAATTTAGCGATTGCTTCAAATAATTCGTGCCTGGCCCTGGAAGGCGCACGCCGAGGAGGTAGGAAAAGAGCGCGCCGATCATCGGCTCGGGAACGCCCGCCGACGGCGCGCCGCCGAGCGCCACGCAGGACGCGACCTCGTCTTTGGTGAATGTCCGGCGGATTTCCGCCCTGTCGCCGACCTTCATGCGCCGTCTCCCGCTTCGAGGTCCATGACGCAGGCGCCTTCGCACACGCATGTTTCGTCGTGAAGGCGGGTTGCGCGCATGGCGATCGAGCGATGCGAACCATTCTCTCCGGCGACATGCGCTTCAAAACGGATCGGCTCGTCGGCGTAAGCCGGCGCGGGGAACATCAGCTCCTGCGACACCTGCCGCGCGCCCGGCGCGAGCTTGTCGGCGAGCCCGCGCAGGATCGTGTAAAGCAGCATGCCATGCGAGACGGTGCGCCCGAAACTGGTGCGCGCCGAAAAGTCCGGATCGACATGGATGGGATTGTCGTCGCCGCTGAGCGCCGCGAAGGCGTCGAAATCGACTTGTGTCAACGCGCGTTCAAGAACGACAGATTTGTTTCCGGCAGCCTTCATCTTGGTCAATCCGTTGGCAGAAGATGCTTTTGAATCTTGCCCGCCGCCGTTCGCGGAAATTCGCTGATGAAGACGAACGATTTCGGAACCTTGTAAGCGGCGAGGTTGTCGCGCCCGAAGCGCGCCAATTCCTCTGCGCTGGCGGTTTTCCCCTCTCGCAGCAGAACGAAGGCGCGCCCGACCTCGCCCCATTTCCGGTCGGCAACGCCGATCACCGCCGCTTCGAGCACGGCGGGGTGCCTCGCATAGACATTCTCGACTTCCGCCGGATAGACGTTCTCCCCGCCCGATATGTACATGTCCTTCGAGCGCCCGACGATGTAAGTGAAGCCTTCCTCGTCGGCGGTCGCGAGGTCGCCGGTTTTGAGCCAGCCATCGTCCGTGAACGCCGCTTTCGTCGCTTCCGGGGCGTTCCAGTAGCCGGGCGTGATGCCGGGCCCCTTGAGCTGCATCTCGCCGGTCTCGCCGGGCTTTGCGAGAGCGCCGTCTCCTTTGACGATCCGCGCCGCGGTCATCAGTTGCGCCCGTCCGACCGAGCCGATCTTGCGCGCCGCGTCCTTGCTGTTCATCAGGAACGCCGTCGGTCCGGTTTCGGTCATGCCGTAACCGTTGCACACGAGGGCGCCGCGCGATGCGAAAGTTTCAACGAGAATGTCGGGCAGGGACGCTCCGCCGCAGCCCCAGCGCCGGACCCTGGAAAGATCCGTTTCAGCGAATTTCGGATGCAGGCTCAGCTCCTGATAAACCGCCGGCACGCCGAAGAACGCATCGAGCGCGCCGGCGTCGATGAGGCCGATGGTCTTTTCGACATCGAATCCGGCAAGCACCTTGACCTCGCCGCCGGCGAACAGGAACGGCAGGGTGTAGAGATTGATTCCGGCGGTGTGAAAGAGCGGCAGGAAATTCAGAGTCACATCGTCCGACTGCAGATCGATGGCCTGGCCGATATTGATGTAATTGACGACCGCCATCTGATAGGTCTGGATCACGGCTTTCGGCGTGCCGGTCGTGCCGGAGGTGTAGATCAGATACCAGGCCTCGTTTCCCGGCCAGAATTGGCGCAAAGGCGCCGCCGGAGCGCGCGCGAGCCGAGCGCGATAGCCGTCCGCGCCCGCGTCGTCGAG
>Ga0326597_10005105_pt1 | contig 18322 bp, 18 predicted proteins | sample RVTome_12_FD_203789 | JGI IMG/M metagenome (GOLD analysis project Ga0326597, IMG submission 203789) | Soil microbial communities from uranium-contaminated site in the Upper Colorado River Basin, Wyoming, United States - RVT100D185 | ecosystem: Environmental > Terrestrial > Soil > Contaminated >... | reverse complement strand
GCCGGTCGGCAGGTGCGGGCCGTGCTGCTCGACGCTGCCGGCGGGCAGGATCACCAGCGGATTGTGCTTGAGTTGCTGCGCGATCTCGGGCTGGGTGAGATCGATGAAATGGCGGGTCGGCAGCATAACGTTGTTCCTGAAGATTAAACCGAAAAGTGCGTAGGATGGGTTGCGGCCGTCAAGGCCGCTACCCATCGCGACGAATGCATGATGGGTAGCGCTACGCGCAACCCATCCTACACTTGCTGATTTCCTATCCTGGCGCTGGTTTCGCTGATGATATCGGCGATTTTCACGTACTGGCCGTTGCGCCCGAGCGAGGCGAGCGCCGCGTTGACGACCGCGACGGCGACATTGCCGTTGTACGCGGTGAGCTCGCGCACTTCGCCGCTGACGCAGCTCTCCGCGAACATCTCGAGTTCCGCGCAGAACATGTCGCTCGGCGGCAGCTTGATTTCCTCGCGCCTGGCGTAACCGTCCTTGCCGCGCTGGATATAGAGCGTGGAGGTCGTGTGCAGCTTGTCCGGCGTGTCCCACATGCCGAAGTCGATTTCATAGTGCATGAGCCCCTTCGATCCGAACACGCGCACCGCGAAGATGCCGGGCGAAGTCCAGCACGAACCGACGTAGCCGATCTTGCCGTCGGCGAATTTCAGCAGCGTCATCGATTGATCGTCGACTTCGGCGCCGACCGGCGAGAGCTTGGACGCCATCGAAGTGACGGCGCTGATTTCACCGCCGAGATAGTGCAGCACGTCGAACTGGTGAATCGCAAGCTGCGACAGCGGGCCGCCGGGCGCGCGGTCCTTGTACCAGCGCCACGTCTGGGGTGTGAGTTCGAGTGCGCGCTCGTTCGAGAAATTGGCCTCCATGAATGCCACGCGGCCGAGTTCGCCGCGGTCGATCATCTCGCGCATGATGCGCACCCCGGCCATCAGGCGGGCACTGTGGCCGACCGTGACCGTGACGCCGTATTGCTTCTCGAGCGCCGCGATCCTGAGGCCGTCTTCGAGTGTATGGGCGATCGGCTTCTCGGTATAGACGTGCTTGCCGGCCTTGGCGACCTGCTCGGCCATCAGCAGATGCTGCTCGTTGGGAACCGTCAGGATCACGCCCTTGATCGCGGGGTCGGCGAGCAGCGTTTGCATGTCGGGTGCCGCGGGGACACCCATTTCCGTGGCAAACGCGGCACGTTTTTCCGCGGAGCGGCTGAAGCCGGCAACGATTCTGATCCTGTCCGATTTGGCGGCGGCGTGCGTCAACACCTTGGCCCAGCGGCCGAGTCCGACGATGCCGACTTTGACGGGAAATGTAGTCACTGTGGAAATTCCTGCTGCATTGAAAAGACGCGATTCTACACCCGGATTGCCACGGCAAAGCAGTGATTCGTGATTAGTGATTAGTGACTCGTAAAACCGAATTGCACCAATTACCAATCACCAATCACCAGTCACGAATCACGGCTTTCTTACCGGCCTGCCGCGAAGCGCCGATTTCGGATACTCTATCGCCATGCTGCGTTTCCTTCTCCCGCTGCTCGCGCTGCTGCTCCCGGCTTGCGCGCTGGCGCCGCACGAGTATCCGGAACTCGCGCCACCGCGCGCGGTTGAGATCATACCCATACGCTCCGACCGTCCGGTCGTAGCGCTCGTGCTCGGCGCGGGCGGCGCGCGCGGTTTCGCGCACATCGGCGTGATCAAGGTGCTCGAGGCCGAAGGTATCCGGCCCGCTGTGGTGGTCGGCAGCAGCTCGGGTTCGGTGGTCGCGGCCCTCTATGCGGGCGGTTACAGCGCAGCCGCGCTCGAGGACCTGGCGCTCAGGCTCGAAGACCGCGACGTCATCGACTTCACGCTGTTCGGGCCGGGCCGGGTGGAAGGCGAAGCGCTGCAGGATTATGTCAACAAGGCGCTCGGCAACCGCCCGATCGAAGCGCTCGAACGCCCGTTCGCGGTGATCGCCACCGAACGCGCGACCAACCGGATGACTATTTTCAATAGCGGCAATACCGGGCTTGCGGTGCGCGCCTCGAGCAGCATTCCGAATGTGTTCTGGCCGGTCATCATCGCCGGCACCGAATATGTCGACGGCGGACTCACGAGCCGCGTGCCGGTCCCGGTCGCGCGCCGCATGGGCGCACAGGTAGTAATCGCGGTGGACGTGTCGTGGCGTGGTTCGCGCGATGTCGACGCGGCTGACGTCGCGATCCGGCCCACGACACCGCGCACGCGCACGCTCGATTTCTCGGCCAGGCTCGAGAGCATCGCCGCCGGCGAGACCGCGGCACGCGCGGCGCTGCCGGAAATCCGCGCGCGCATCGCGCAGGCCGAGCAAGCGCGCCAGCGCGGGCTCACCGCGGCGCTGCACTAACAACGAATCACGAACAACGATCAACGAACAGCGAACCACGAATCACGGATTCTCTGCGGCACGCGCTCGATCCGCCAGTTCGCGACCGCCCATTGCCACAGCGACGACAGGGCGGCGTCACTGCGGGTTGCGGAACGGCCGGAAAGCTCGCGCGGCGGCTGCTGGCCGAGGAAATCGAGCGCGGCGAGGAGCGCGGGCAGTGGCGCGGCGGCATCGATCGCGGGCGCGCGCGTCTGCTTGCTGAGTTTCTCGCCCTGCGCATTTACCGCGACCGCAACGTGGCCGTAGCGCGGCGTCGGGTAACCCAGCAGCCGCTGCAGATGGATCTGGCGCGGCGTCGAGGCGAGCAAATCGGCGCCGCGAACGACGTCGGTGATGCCTTGCGCGGCGTCGTCCACCACGACCGCAAGCTGGTACGCGAATATTCCGTCGGCGCGGTAGAGCACGAAATCGCCAACCCCGGTGTCGAGGTTCTGGTGCACCGGACCCTGCACCGCGTCATCGAACACTATGCTGGCGCCGCGCGTGTCAACGCGCAGGGCGTGTGCTGTTTTGCCGGCAGCAATACCGTTGCGGCAGGTTCCCGGATACACCGGCCCTTCGATGCCGGCGAGCGCCGAGTCGGCGATTTCCCGGCGGCTGCACGCGCACGGATAGATCATGCCGCGTGCGCGCAACCGGTGCAGCGCCGCGTGATAGGCATCGGCGCGCGTGCTCTGGTGGACGGCCGTGCCGTCCCACCGCATGCCGCACGCGGCTAGCGTGCGCAGGATATCGTCGGCGGCACCGCGCACCGCGCGCGGCGCATCGAGGTCTTCGATGCGCACCAGCCATTCGCCGCGGCGGCTTCTCGCATCGAGATAACTCGCGACCGCTGCGACCAGCGAACCGAAGTGGAGCGGACCGGTCGGAGACGGAGCGAACCTGCCGCGATAGACGGAATTCATTTCAGAAAGTTGCGGAAAGCCGGGTTAGTCTTACTGCGTCAAAAAAGTCGATTCCCTCCCCCTTGACGGGGGAGGGCAGGGTGGGGGTGAGAATTACCACGACTCGCAACGTTTTCACCCCCATTGCAACCTTCCCCCGTCAAGGAAGAAGGAGTTCCTTTTGAATTCGGTGACGCAGTAGCGTTAGCGAATCATTGGTCACCGGTCCTCGCTCATCACTCTTGTCATCGCGGCGGCGCATCTGCTTTACGGCCCAATAAATCGCGAGCGCGGTCAGCGTAACGTTGAGGATGATGCCGAAAATCCAGAATGCGCTCATGGGCCGGTTCGCCAGCTTACGCGCCGGAGACGGCATGTCAGGATTTTATGGAGCAATTCCAAGAATTCGTCATGCCGGACTTGATCCGGCATCCAGTTCCTTGATCTTACTGGATTCCGGCGTTCGCCGGAATGACGGAAATTGACCAGTCACCAGGCGTTGCATGGATGACAGCAGGGCATTGCCTGGCGCAAAATGCTCGTCCCATGCCGGACTTCCTGCGCACCGAATTGCCCTACCGCGCCGACAGCGCGACGCTGTTCGAGGCCGTCGTCGATTTGCCGTGGGCGGTATTCCTCGACAGTGGCCGCCATCACCTGACGCAGTCGCGCTACGACATCGTTGCCGCCGAGCCGCATACCACGCTCGTGACTCGCGGCAAGATGACCGAAATCCGCGGCGATGTGGTCGAACTGTCGCCTGAAGACCCGCTTACGCTATTGCGCCGGCACCTGGATTGCGATCCCGGCAGCGCCTGCGATCTGGCTTTTCCCGGTGGTGCGATCGGGTATTTCTCGTACGACCTCGCACGGCGCCTCGGGCGCCTGCCGGCGCTCACCGCAGACGGCGACAAGATGCCCGAGATGGCGGTCGGCATCTACGACTGGGCCGTGATCGTCGATCATCTCGAGCGCCGCAGCTGGCTCGTCGGGCAGGGCCGGGACCCCGAGACGGACTGGAAGTGGGACCGTCTGGTTGCGCGTTTCAGCGCAGCCACGGTTGAGCGTGCGCGGGTGCCGTTTCGCATCACCGCGCCGCTCGTATCCAATCTGTCATACGAGGCGTACGCCGCTGCATTCCGCCGCGTGCACGACTACATCCACGCCGGCGACTGCTATCAGATCAATCTCGCACAGCGTTTTGAGGCGCCGGCTGCCGGCGACCCGTGGCTTGCGTTTCAAGCGCTGCGCATCATCAATCCCGCGCCCTATTCGGCGTTTCTCAATACGCCCCACGGCACCGTGATGTCGGCCTCCCCGGAGCGCTTTCTCAAGCTCGCGCAGGGCCACGTTGAGACCAAGCCGATCAAGGGCACGCGGCCGCGCGCCGGTCATCCGCGGCTCGACGCCGAGCTTGCCGAGGCGCTGCGCGTAAGCGAGAAGGACCGTGCCGAGAACGTGATGATCGTCGACCTGCTGCGCAACGACTTGTCGAAGAACTGCGAATTGGGTTCGGTCAAGGTGCCGAAGCTGTTCGAAGTCGAGAGCTTTGCGACCGTGCATCACCTCGTCAGCACGGTGACCGGCAGGTTGCGCCAGGGGCGGGATGCGCTCGATTTGCTGCGCGGCTGTTTCCCCGGCGGCTCGATTACCGGTGCGCCCAAGCTGCGCGCGATGCAGATCATCGAGGAACTTGAGCCGCACCGGCGCGGCGTGTATTGCGGCGCGATCGGCTATTTGGGTTACGACGGCAACATGGATGTCAACATCGCGATTCGGACGCTGGTATATTCCGGAGGCGCGATCCGCTTCTGGGCCGGCGGCGGCATCGTCGCCGACTCGCGGCTCGAGGACGAATACCAGGAGACCTTCGACAAGGCGGCTGCGATGCTGCGGCTCTTGCAGCAGACCGCAGCGAGCCAGGTCGGCGGGTGAACCATCGCAGGCTGCGCGATAGCTTGGTAATATTGCATTCCTAACGGGGAGGGTAGATAGCATGCCAAGAATGACCGGGTCGCGGCTGTTCGCCGACATGATGCAGGGCTACGGCGTTACGCACATTTTCTTCGTGCCGGCGTTCATGCTGAAAGCTTTTGCCGAGATGGAGGACATGCCCATCCATCGCGTCATGGTGCACGGCGAGAAGGCCGCGGCTTACATGGCCGACGGCTATGCGCGGGCGAGCGGCAGACCCGGCGTCTGCATGGCGCAGATGATAGGTGCGTCGAACCTTGCGGCCGGGGTGCGCGACGGCTTCATGGCCGGTGCGCCGATAATTGCGATCACGGGCGGTCCCACGCCGCAATCGCGCTATCGCCATGCCTATCAGGAGGTCGACGACGTCACCCAGTTCGACTCGGTCACGAAATTCAACGCACAAGTCGACAGCGTGGATCGCCTGCCCGACCTGCTGCGCCAGGCGTTTCGCGTCGCCACTTCGGGCGCGCCGGGGCCGGTCCACCTTCGCATCCAGAGCCATCTGGGCCAGATCACCGAACGGGAAGCGGAACTCGATCCGCTCGTCGAGACTATGTACCGGCGCGTACCGGCATTCCGCCCGGAGCCGGATATGCAACGCGTTCAGGATGCGCTCAGGGTGCTGGCTGCGGCGCAAAGGCCGGTGATCGTCGCCGGCGGCGGCGTGGTCCGGTCCGAGGCGCAGCGCGAGGTGGTGGAACTCGCCGAGAAACTCCGCATTCCAGTCGCGACTTCGCTCAATTCCAAAGCGGCGATGCCCGATTCCCATCCATTGGCGGTCGGTGTGCCGGGCGCCTACTCGCGTGATTGCGCCAACCGCGCGCTGGCGGAGGCCGACCTCGTATTTTTCATCGGCAGCCATACCGGGGGACAGGTCACGAATAACTGGATGTTCCCTCCCGAGGGCACGAAGGCAATCCAGCTCGACATAGACCCGCAGGAACTGGGCAGAAACTATCCGAATGCGGTATCTATTCTGGGCGACGCCAAGGTAAGCCTGCGCCGCATGATCGATGCTGCGCAAGCCAGTTCGCCGGAGGCCGCCGGCAATTGGGTCAAACGCGTGCAGCAGATCGTTGCCGACTGGAAAGCGGAAAACGCGCCGCTGCGTAATTCCGATGCGGTTCCGATTCGTCCCGAGCGGATTTGCAAGGCAATCTCGGAGGTCCTGCCGCCGAACGGCGTCGTGGTCTCTGACACCGGTCACGCGGGCATCTGGACCGCGCGCATGCTTGAACTGAATCACCCGGGGCAAAGCTATTTTCGCACCGCGGGTTCGCTGGGATGGGGCTTTCCGGCGACGCTCGGAGTGAAATGCGCGTTGCCCGACCGTCCGGTCGTGTGCTTCACCGGCGACGGCGGGTTCTACTATCACATCGCCGAGCTTGAGACCGCGCGCCGCCACAACATCAACGCAGTGATCGTCGTCAACAACAACAGCGCGCTCAACCAGGAAATCAATCTCAATCGAGCGGCGTACGGCGGCAAGCCGCGCGGACGCGCCGAGGAGATGTGGCGCTTTCCCGAGGTCAACTTCGCGAAAATCGCCGAAGGGTTCGGCTGCGTCGGCATGCGCGTCGAGAGGCCCGGCGATCTGAACGACGCGCTAAAGCAGGCGATTGCGGTGAACAAGCCCGTGGTCGTGGATGTTGTTTCGGACATGTATGCGATTGCACCGCATCCGTGGACGCCGGTCGCGAGGGATTTTCATTCTTACCAACAGCAACAGACGGGCGCGTGAATGTTGGCGGTTCCGAACCACGATCCACGAACCACGACCGGGAGGTAATCGCGCAATGAGTCATGGAATCAAACCCATCCGGCGGGTGGTGACCGGCAACGACGCGCAGGGGAGGTCCCGGGTGCTGATCGACAGCGCGGCACCCAGCGTCATGGCCAATACCTTCAAGAAGGGTACGGGCATGACCGACATCTGGCAGTTCGACACGTGTCCGGCGCCGATCTCCGGCGAGCGGGACGACGGCAATCTGCCGTTTCGTTTCGAGCCGCCTGCCTTTGGTGCGCGACTGCGGATAGTGCAATCGGAACAGAAGCCGGCCGCTTACGATCCCTCGCAGGACACTTACATCACTGCTGAGCACCCGCCGCGGAAAACGGAAGGCGGCACGTGGGAGCGTGGCCGCCAGAACTTGTTCACCACGCGCATTCACAAGTCCGAAACGGTCGATTACGGCATTATGCTGTCCGGCGAGCGTGTACTGGTTACCGACGCCGGCGAACACGTGCTCAAGCCCGGTGATGTGGTGGTGCAGCTCGGCAGCTGGCATGCGTGGTCCGACCGCAATTACGGCAGCCAGATGGCGTTCGTCATGATGGGCGCGAAGTTCGAGGCTTGAGGAATGAGAGCATGACTGAGCAAGTGAAGCCGGTGCGCAGGATCGTCGTCATCGACGAGAATGAGAAATCGAAGGCGATTGCCGACGGCCCCTCGCCCGATGCGCGTACCGATCCGGCGCGTCCGGGGTTTGCGTCCACCCGCATCTGGGTCACCGACAGGAGTCCGGCAAGGATAGCGGGCGTGCGGGAGACCGTGCAGATGCCGCACACGCTCGAGCCGCCGCCGGGCGGCTCGGTGTGCCGCGTTGTCAGCTTTCCGCCCGATGACGCGTTCAAGGGCAAGGTCGGCGCCAAGGAGGTGCACGCCCACTTCGCGGCAATGGGTTCACCCGGCGCGTCGACCTATGCCGCGCAGGCGCCGCATCCCTACATGCAGAAAACCCGCACGCTCGATTTTTGCTTCGTGCTCGAGGGCGAAATCACGCTGGTACTGGATCTCGAGGAAGTGCACCTGAAGGCGGGTGATACGGTGGTGCAGCGCGGCACCAACCACGCCTGGAGCAACCGCACGAGCAAGCCATGCGTGATCGCCTTCTCGTCGCACGATGCCAAGTATTAGGCAGGCTGATGCGAAACTGTTCGTCACCCCGGCGCGTGCCGGAGTATCATGGCCAGGACTATGAAAGGAGCAGCAGATGATGCACGGATCGCTGGACAACCTGAAAGTTGAAGTCGACATGCTGGCCCCCGGTGCTGAGCGCATCGTCGGCACGAATCCGCCGCTCGATATCATCGCCCGGGACATCGTGTTCGGTGAAGGCCCGGTCTGGGACGCGCGCGGGAAGCAGCTCTACTTCGTCGACATCATCGGCGACACGATCTGGAAGTGGAAGCCGGGAAGCGGACTGGATGTGGTGCTCAAGCCGTCGGTCAAGGCGGACGGCATGGCGCTCGATCTCGAGAGCCGCCTTGTCGTCGCCGGATGGGGCGGTCGCACCGTGTTCCGTATCGAAAGGGACGGATCGCGCACGACGCTTGCCGACCGCTGGCAGGGCAAAAAGCTCAGCAGCCCGAACGATATCGTCGTGAAGTCGGATGGCTCGATCTGGTTTACTGATCCGGTGGGCGGATTGTTAAACGTCGGCATGGTCGGCGATGACCTGCAGCGGTATGCCGACAATCAGCCCGTCTTCCGGATCTCGCCCGACGGGAAAGAAATGACTCTCGTGACCGACGATTTCGTTTACCCGAACGGGCTTTGTTTCTCCCCGGACGAGAAGCTGCTGTACGTGAACTGCAGCCGCGAGTGGCTGATCCGGGTGTACGACGTGCAGCCCGACGGGAGCTTGGGTAAAGGGCGGCTTTTTTATCGTTATCAGAGCCCCGAGCGCGGCGTTCCCGACGGCATGAAGTGCGACGTCGAGGGCAACGTCTGGTGCACGGGTCCGGGTGGAATTTTCGTGCACGATCCCACGGGAAAAGTGCTCGCCCGCATCAAGACCCCGGGGCATCATCCGACCAACTTTGCGTTTGGCGATGATGACTGGCGCTCGCTTTACATCACGAATATCGGCTCCGTGGTGCGCATCCGGCTCAATATCGCCGGCGTGCCGTCGCGGTAAGGGAGAAGAGACCATGAGCTGGGAATTTGAAAAAGTGGCAGGCCCTTACAAAGGCAGGACCGGCGGTCTGGCCTGGGACGGCAAGACGATGCTGTTCAGCGCGGTGCAGGAGGAGCGCGTGCTGCGCTTCGATCCGGGGACCGGCACCGCGGACGTATATCGCAATTACACTGGACGCACCAACGGGCTGGCCATCGCGGCAGACGGCTCGGTGTTCGGCGCGCAGGAAGGCGGGCGGCGCGTCATCCGGTTCCTGAAAGACGGTTCGACCGCGCCGACCAAGGACCTGCTCGGCGGCAAGCACCACAACCAGCCGGCCGACGTCATCGTGGACAGCAATGGACGCGTGTGGATCGCAGATCCTTACAACAGCACTCCGGCCTACGGTCCGCCGGTCTACCCGTATCTTGACCACGCGTCAGTGCTGCGCCTGGAGCGCGGCAGCAGACCCCGTAGCTGGAAGCTGAAACGCGTCACGCACGACACGGTAGGGCCACGTTCGGTGCTGTTGTCGGCGGACGAGAAAACGCTGTACGTCGCCGATGGCGACGTGGAGCGGGGTGATGCGTGCCAGTTGTTTGCCTATCCGGTCAAACCGGACGGCGGTATCGGACCGGGTAAAGTGCTGGTATGTTTCATGGCCGTGGAGCGCGGCATCGAGGGCATGTGCCTCGACAGCGAAGGCAATATCGTGGCGTGCGCGGGCTGGAAGAAGAGCGGAGCGGGACCGGTGATTTACGTGATTTCGGCGTCCGGCACCATCCTGGAGACGCATCCGGCTCCCGCGGACATGCCGATGCGCTGCGCGTTTGGCGACGCCGGCCTGATGAGCCTCTACGTCACCGCCGGCGACGGAGGACTGTATCGCGCCAAAGATACCGGGCGCCGCGGGGTGCAAAGCTGAAAGTCCTGGTTCATCCCGTCATTCCGGCGAAACGCGCAATCCAGTAAGAACAAGCAACCGGATGCCGGAGCAAGTCCGGCATGGCGGACTTGATCAGCGGTTTCCACGTAACAAACAGAACGGCCGGGTGTTGGTCACCCGGCCGTGTTTCGTCTGGCGTTCCTGGCGTGTAACAGACCTCAGTCGCGATCGCCGGTGAAGAACATCAGCAGCCGCAGCAGGCTCGTGAACAGGTTGTAGATGCTCATGTAGAGCGTGAGCGTGGCCGACACGTAGTTGGTTTCGCCGCCGTGCACGAGCTGGCTGACCTGCCACAGTATCACCATCGAGCTGAACAGCACGAACACTGCGCAAATCGTCAGATACAACGTCGGGCTCGCAAAAAAGATGTTGGCAACTACGGCAAGCATCAGCACGATGCCGCCGACCGCCAGGAAATTGCCCAGGAAGCCGAAGTCCTTGCGCGTGACGGTGGCAATACCGGCCATCGCAAAGAACACGGTCGCGGTGCCGCCGGCGGCCAATGCAATCAGCTGACCGCCGTTGCGCATGCCGATTGCCATCTGCAGCAGCGGCCCCAGGATGATACCGAGGAAGAACGTGAGGCCGAGCAGCAACGCGACGCCAAGCCCGCTGTTGCGGTTCTTCTCGATCGCGAAGAACATGCCGTAGATGACTGCGAGCAGCACAAGCGATGAGACGATCGGGCTCGCGCGCATGAAGCCGAAGTTGAGGTTAATACCGATCAGCGCGCCGACTCCCGTCGGGATCAGCGACAGCGCCAGCAGCAGATAGGTATTGCGCAGCACTTGCTGCTGCTGCAGCGTGACTTCACCGGCCGCAATCGGGGTTTGATACGGGTTCTGGTTGAATTGCATTGAATCTCTCTCCTCATAACGCCGGGACTCCGGCTCCTGCGTAAGACTACCCAAAGTGCTGCAAAGTTTCAATCGATTTAACATCGCCTGGCAATCGGCCTGTGTTTCGCAAGCAGTTGATAATACGTGGTATTATAAACGACAGTCCGAACCATGCCCGATTCGGAAGGTTGGCAGAGCGGTTGAATGCACCGGTCTTGAAAACCGGCAGGGCCGCAAGGCCCTCGTGAGTTCGAATCTCACACCTTCCGCCAACTCAACGTCGGATAGCTTATTTCCCCGCCTCCTTCCTCGCGGCTTCGGCGAATTCCTTGAACATCTGCGGCGGGAGCTTACGATAGCAAGGGTTCCAACCAACGCATGGAGTGAATTTTCTTTCCAAAAAACCTTGCTCCTTCAATCGTGTAATGTCCGTAGTCAAAATACAAGGGCCGCAGATTTTCGTCCAACGCATCGCAGAATTTCTCAGACTCGCCGCAGGAATACAAGCTCTTGTCCAGGAACACAAAGCCATGTCGTTTAGCCACGTCTCTTAGAGCGGCACTGACCGGTTCGACATCAGCGGATCGATATCGATAGAAGATCTTGCCCAATGTCTCCTGATCGAAGCTTTTCGTGGATTGTATTATTGACATCTTCTGAATGATTGCCGGGCTACCACCACCAACAAACTCTACCGGTCTAGTCGTCACCGCCACCTTTTTTCCTCTGTCCGTCAGCAACTTTGCGAACGGCGGGAAACTGTTTACCGCCTTCAAATCCCATCGCGTACTGACTACGATCCAATCGGCATCCGCAAACAGTCTTGTGTCCAGAATGGTTTTGGCATTGCATGGGTGCCTGTCCGGGACCTGAAGATGCCTCTCATAACAGCTTACATCGAATTTCAATCTTCTAAATTCAAATTGATTTTCAAACAGCTCCTTGTTTAGATAAAGCGCATTAAAAAGGTCTTTTGACTGAGAATCTCCGATTATCAAGATCCTCCTTATATTGTGCCGAGGGAATATTGCCAGTTGATCTTTAAGATCGGAGTTTTCCAGGAAAACGCTCCAAGTTTCCTGGCGTTTTTTCTCGATATCAATTCGGTGAACATTATCAAAACGGCCAGCAAACCCCTTGTTGATATGACCAGCCAGTCCAGCACCGATCATTGCGGCACTCAACAATGCTGCGGAGGCAACGATTGTTCTTCTACTGATGCGAGTTCTGTCTCTGAAAGGACGCTCCACGTAGCGCCAAGTCGGGTAAGCCAGCGCAATGGCAGCAACTGCCAACGCAGCAAATACCCAAGTGTCCGGCGTGTTAAGACTGCGAATGCGCGCGAAGGCAAACAGCGGGTAATGCCATAGGTAGGCACTATAGCTAATCAACCCGATACCGACCAACCCTCGGTGAGCGAGCACGCGCCCGACGAGCGTAGATGGGGTACCGAACAAGATGATCATTGCGGTACCTAGTGTCGGCATCAGCGTATAAACGCTGGGGAACGGGGTTTGCTTATCGAACAGAAAGACAGAGCAGATAATCAGTAATAATCCAACGAGGCTCGCCCACTGACTTCCGTTTGAAGCGTTACTCTTATTGCCAAAGTGGAAGAATGAAATAAGAGAACCTATCAATAGTTCCCACATTCGTGTCGGGATCAGGAAGAATCCCCAACTCGGGATGTTCCACCAGTCCCATACCTCGTCGAGATGTGGCGCGGAGAAGCTGAAGTTCCCACCCACTTGTGCCACCGAAAGACTGAATAGCAGCACTAACGACAAAATCAAAAATAGAATTCGCTTTTCGAGCTTTCCGAATACCATCAGAAATAGAGGGAAGAGCAGGTAGTACTGCTCTTCAACAGCCAAACTCCACGTGTGCAGCAGTGGCTTCAACTCGGCGGCGGTATCGTTGTAGCCAGACTCCATGGAAAAGAGAAAATTGGATGCGAAGACCGACATGGCGACCAGACTTTGTGAAAAGTCTCTCAGTTGATCTGACAGCATCCAAAGCCAGGCAAAGGGCATACACGCCAGCATCACGACAAACAAGGCCGGCAAAATTCTGCGCGCTCTTCGCTCGTAAAAACCAATCAGTGAAAATGACCCAGCCTCGCGCTCTGCGAGGATGATGCTGGTGATGAGATAGCCACTAATCACGAAAAACACATCGACGCCAACGAAGCCACCGCTAAACCACCCAAAGCCAGCGTGAAACAAAATGACCGGCAATACGGCGACAGCACGTAATCCATCGATCTCTTTTCTGTAATTCATTGTTTCTTAGGGGACGTATCTGAACTCTTGCGGGAATTGCCGATCTGCTCGGCTATGCCAAAAGCAAAATCTACGAGCGTATATTATAGGAGGAACATGCTGACCGAAGGGCCGCGTCGGCTTTAATCCGGCGAGCCTTGCGGAAGGGGAAAAAACGTTACAATTGCCAAGCAAACCATTTGGACCAGCCCCTTTCAGATTTCGCGTTTGTGACCAGAATCATCAAATGACGGCCCCCGGCGAGCCAAGAACGAATCAAATGGCTATGGTCATTGGCGCGTTGTTGCTTCAGCGCGGCCTGATAACCCAGCAGGATCTGGACAAGGCACTCGCTTTCCAGCGCCAATTCAAAGGCCGTCTGGGTTCCATCCTGGTGCGCATGGGGGCGTTGTCCGAAGATGCCTTGTTGCCCGTATTGTCGGAGCAGCTTGGCTTGCCGCTGTTGTCCGGCGATCAACTCCCTACGCAAGCGAGGGAGATTGCCAATGCGATCCAGGCGAGCGGTCTATCGCCTGAATGGTTCTCCGACCAGCAATTGGCCATCTGGGAAGGCATGGACGGGATGATCCATTGCGCCTCGCGCAATCCCATCAACAGTTATTTGCATGAGACACTGGCCGTCGCATTGGGGGAACACCCGCAAACCTGGCATTTTGTCAGGACCCAGGACCTGGATCGGCTGCTCAAGCTGATCGAATTGAGACCCCAGGGCGAGTACGAGGACGAAGTCGCGCATTTGCGCGAGTTGGCGGAAGAGGCGCCGGTCATCGAACTGGTCAGCAACATCCTGGCGCAGGCGATTGACGAAGAGTCCTCGGACATTCACATCGAACCGGAGGAAAATGCGTTTGCTGTACGCTACCGGGTCGATGGCGTGCTGCATACGCGCATGACCCAGCCGCGCAGCCGCTTCGATGCGGTCGCCTCGAGGATCAAGCTTATTTCCGGCATGGATATCGCCGAGCGCCGCCTGCCCCAGGATGGCCGCATTTCCATTCGCGCCGGCGGCGCCGAAATGGACATTCGGGTCTCTGCCCTTCCCGGCGTGCACGGGGAATCGATAGTAATGCGCCTGCTGCCGAAGGAACGCTCCAACCTGAATCTGGAATGGTTGGGAATGGAGGCCGATCATCACGCCCAGTTCAGCCGCTGGGTCCAGGAGCCCCATGGCATCATCCTGGTGACCGGCCCCACCGGTTCGGGAAAAAGCACCACGCTTTATGCGGCACTCGATGCTGCCAACGACCACAGCAAGAAAATCATCACCGTGGAAGACCCGGTCGAGTATAAGTTGGCGGACGTTACCCAGATTCAAACCCACAGCGAAATCGGTTACGATTTTGCGCGCGCCCTGAGAGCGATCCTGCGGCAGGACCCGGACGTCATCATGATCGGTGAAATCCGCGACCTGGAAACCGCGGAGATCGCCGTGCAATCAGCCTTGACCGGGCATTTGGTGTTATCCACCCTGCACACCAATGACGCGCTCAGCGCCTTCACCCGGCTGCTGGACATGGGTGTTGAGCCTTTTCTGGTGGCCTCTTCGGTCAGAGCGGTGCAGGCGCAGCGGCTGGTTAGACGGCTATGCGATCGCTGCGCACGGCCGGTCGAGCCGCCCACTGCCATCATCGAGATATCCCGGCTGTTGCAGGAACGCTACCCGGATTTGTTAAACGCTGCTGCAACGTGGCGGATCCCAGAAGGTTGCCCGCATTGCCGGAAAAGCGGCTATCGCGGGCGCATCGGCATCTATGAGATGGTCGAAGTCAGTACGGCGATCCAGAATGCCATCATGCAAAGGGCCACAGCGGGAGAACTGGTGAGCATCGCGCGGGCTGAAGGCTACCGCAGCTTGCGCGAAGACGGATTGATCAAGGCGTGGCGCGGCATGACCAGTGTCGAAGAAGTCGTGCGCGTAACAGGGATCGCCGAAGGCGAGGAATAGCGGCGTGGAATTCCAATACCAAGCGGTCAACCCGCAGACCTCTTGCGTATTTATTAAATAATATGCATACTTTGATCAGTTGTTTTTTATCGTTAACGCGCGGCTTTTATGAGTGACCATACCATCGACACCGCCCTGGCCCGCCGCATGGTTGAAGCCAGCGCCATTCGGGGTGCTTCCATCATTGGCCAACCGGGCGGCTGGTCTGTCATGCTCAAGCTGGGCAGGACGGAGAAGCCACTAGGTGCCCAGCGCACCGGCAAGCCGCGCCTGTGGCGTAGTCTGGACACCTGCATGGATTACCTTATGAACGAACTGCATATTGTCCGGATTGATGGGCTGGATGGCAGCAATTTCAGCGCCAACGATGTCAACCGCACAACGCGGGCCGATTCTTCCGAGCGGTTGAAACACGCCCATGAGGCAGCGGCCTACGACAAGTGGTTTCGCGCCCAAGTCGAAGCAGCGATCAAAGAGGCCGATAATCCGAACACTGAATGGGTGCCGCACGAGGTCGTCAAGAAGGACATGGCGAAACAACGCAAAGCGTTGAAGGCCAGAATTGCAGCCAGGGCCAAGTAATGCAGTTGGTATGGACGCCTCGCGCCAGGGAAGCTCGCCAGGCGGCCGTCGAATACATCGCCCAGGATAACCCAAATGCAGCACTGGATCAGCTTGACGAGATCGAACGGCAAACAGATTTACTGTTGCAGCAACCTGAAATTGGGCGCGTAGGGCGTATGCAAGGAACCCGCGAGCTTGTCATCAGCCGTACGCCGTTTATTGTTGTTTATCGCGTTCGGCCGAGGGCCAGGCGGGTCGAGATACTGCGAGTGCTGCATGGCTCGCAGCAGTACCCTTGATCTCGAGAATTGAAAGTGGAAAACCAAAATCTTCGGGTTGGTGCCCTGCGACGAAATCCGGGCGGACTTCGTGATGAAGTCCTGCGCGTAACGGGGCTCGACCAGGACGAGGAATAGCGGCGTGGAATTCCAATACCAAGCGGTCAACCCGCAGGGACAAACCGTCAACGGCATTATCGGTGCCGGCGGCGAGCGAGAGGCCGCACGGTTGCTGCGGCAACAAGAACTGACCCCGGTGGAAATCGGCCCGGTCGGCAAGCCCTCTGAAACTCACCACACGCGGGCACGAAGAGCCAGTCATCAGGAACAAGCGATCGTCATTGGCGAATTGGCGATCCTGCTGCAAGCCGGCGTTCCTTTGGCAGAGGCGGTAGAGTCCATCGGCCAGACCCACACCGACAGTGCAATCGGCGAGACTTTCAGCCATGTTCACGGCAAGCTGCGTGGCGGAGCAAGCTTCTCGCAAGCGCTGCAATCTGCGCCACTCGAATGGCCGGATTATCTGTTTCAATTGATTGCTGCCGGCGAGCATACCGGCAAGCTTGCCCAGACCTTGCAACGCGCCGCGACCCAGATGGAGTATGAACAGCGGATCAACAGCGAAATGAGGAATGCGCTGATCTATCCGGGCATCCTGGTGTTCTCCGGAATCGCGGCGACCCTGTTGATCTTTATCGTCGTGGTACCAAAATTTGCCGGCATCCTGAAGAGCAGCCGTGCCCAGATACCGGATATTTCGGTATGGGTTTTGACGGCAGGCTTGTTCGTGAAGGAAAACCTGCTCTGGGTCGGGTTGGGAGCGGCTGCCGCGATGCTGACGATCGTGATCCTGGTAAGCAATTCGGCGATGCGCTCGAAAATGCTGCAAACCCTGTCCCGCGTTCCGGTTTTGGGCCGCTGGCTGATTGAAACCGAGATCGGCCGCTGGGCATCGATGCTGAGCACCCTCCTTGAGAACCGGGTGCCCATACTAAAAGCCATGGAGCTGGCGCAAAATGGCATGCGCCTGACTGCGGTTAAGCATAAGCTGCAACAAACGCTGAGAGAGGTCAGGGGCGGCAAGAAAATGGCGGTTGCGCTTGCCGAAGTGCAGATGCTGAACGTGACCGGGCTCAACCTGATCAGGGTGGGGGAGCGTTCCGGCGAATTGGCCAACATGCTGCGTACCTTGGCGACGCTTTATGAAAATGCCGGGCGAGAGCGTTTGAAGCGCTTCCTGATTTTGCTGGAACCGCTCGCGATCCTGATCATCGGCGCCGTGATCGGAACCATCATGATCGCCGTGATGCTGGCAATCACCAGCTTGAGTAACGTTTCCTTTTAAGACATGGCCTATAAAAACGCGAATTCAGGCTTCACCCTCATCGAAATGCTGGTGGTCTTGGTCATCATCGGCTTGCTCGCAGGACTGATAGGCCCAAGGCTGTTTACCAAGGTGGATGCGGCCAAGGTTCAGACGGCGCAAACCCAGGTGAAGATGCTCAAGGGTACCCTGGAAACGCTGCGCCTGGACATCGGCCGCTTCCCGACCGAAAGCGAGGGGCTGGCCTGGTTGAATACCGCGCCCGCGGATGAGAATCTGCGCAGCCGTTGGCGCGGCCCTTACCTCGACGAGGAACTGCCGAAAGACCCTTGGGGAAATCCCTACCAGTACAGCATTCCGGGCGCGAAAGGCCAGCCTTTTGCCTTGTACTCGTTGGGAGCGGATGGCAAACGCGGCGGGGAAGGGTTTGATGCAGATGTCGGCTATTTGCCCGCACAATAAGCGTGCTTTGGGATTCACGCTGATTGAGATCCTGGTGGTGCTGGCAATTGCAGGGTTGCTGGTGGGCCTCACCTTGCCCCGCCTGACAAATTGGTATGCCAGCGTCGAAAAGGCCAACCAGCGCCGCGGCATCCTGGACGAAATCGAAGGATTGGGTTACCGCGCCTATATCGGGGGACAGCCGATTGTGCTCACCTCGTCCAGCCAGAATGGAAAAGAGCCAAACTATCCGGTGGAACTGCCGCCAGGCTGGAAGCTCGCGCTTGCAAAGCCACTGAAGTACTCACACCAAGGTATCTGCGATGGTGGCGACCTTGTCGTGACCGCGCCAGATCGCAGCGAAGAAATGTTCCGGCTGCATCCGCCTTTATGCCGCCTTGAAGGTGTCGATGGCGACACTCTCGGAAGCGGTCCATGATCCATTTCCGACAACGCGGTTTTACTCTGCTGGAGGCCGTCGTTTCGATGGTATTGATCAGCAGCGTCGGATTGGCGCTGTTCGGCTGGATTAAT
>Ga0326597_10005104_pt1 | contig 18323 bp, 11 predicted proteins | sample RVTome_12_FD_203789 | JGI IMG/M metagenome (GOLD analysis project Ga0326597, IMG submission 203789) | Soil microbial communities from uranium-contaminated site in the Upper Colorado River Basin, Wyoming, United States - RVT100D185 | ecosystem: Environmental > Terrestrial > Soil > Contaminated >... | reverse complement strand
ATCTCCGCGAGCCGCGTGCTAAACCAGCCTATCCCTATATGCTAATTAGAGTTACACGACAGAAGCAAATGCGTTGTTAAGAGGCGGCGGTATTGATATAACAACGACTATGACTGAATAGTTATTATTGCGTTAACGCTAAGTTAGAGAAAGTCGCGGGCAGCAGCTACCAAGTTACTGAGATCGTCGTCAAACCGAGAGTCCTGATCGCTTCGGTTAACGACCTGGCGCGCATGCCGCGCATCTTCGAAAAGGCCAAAGAGAACTGCTTTGTCTCCAACTCGATCAAGAGCTCGATCAAGATCGAGCCGGAAGTTTTCCATCAGCAGACGCAAACGACTCCTTGCCCGTTGGGTTAAACCCTTAAGCGTTCAAACCGTTCAAGAAGTTCAAATCGTTCAAGCCGTTTGATCGGATGGGATGTTGCTAACGTCGCACTGCAATACGTAAAGCCCGGCCTGTCCCGCCGGCGCGAACAGCCTCCCTCCATTTTTGTAAACTTGGCAAGGAAGAACTCGGTATTCCCGCAACATTTAGATGTTTGGCTGTGGCATAGCGGTTGCTCACACTATCTTGAGCGTAGGCCGAAATGGCCAATCCAGCGGAGAGAGGAGGTGAAATGAGATGAGAAAGATAATCGGCATGTTTGGATTGCTGATGATCGGTCTGTTATTCGCGGCGGCGGAATCGTTCGCCCAACGGGGACCGGCGATGATGTGGCGCGGCAGTGGCGGTTGGGGGCCGGGGACGCAGTACAACCGAATGTATGACACGAAAACGGTCGAAACGATTTCCGGTGAAGTGACCAGTGTGGATCAGATCACTCCCGCCAAGGCAATGGTTGGCGGCGTTCACATGAACGTGAAGACCGATCAAGAAACGATCTCGGTGCATCTGGGTCCGAGCTGGTACCTGGAAAACCAGGACGTGAAAATCGCAGCGAAAGATAAAGTCGAAGTAAAAGGTTCGAGAATCACTTTCGGCGGCAAGCCGGCGATCATCGCCGCGGAACTAAAGAAGGGTGACGAGGTGTTGAAGTTGCGCGATGACGCGGGGTTCCCAGTGTGGATCGCTTGGCGGCGGAGGTAGTTTGTGCGCGACTGAGATAACCGTGGTCCAAGGTGGGTATTGATGACTGCGAAGATTCGACAGCCTTTTTGAAAAACACGTCTTCAGGCCTTCCTGTGAAGCAGGGCTCGGAGATTGCACCGCCGAGGCGCGGAGGGCGCGGAGTAAAGCGTTTTTGATTAAGAAATTCTCCGAACTCTGCGAACTCAGTGCCTTTGTAGTGAGTACTTCTTCACAGGAAACCCGGAAAAACCTGAAAAACAAAAACGGTGAACCGGAATAGGTTATGAAGAACAAACTTGCTTCCATAGCCATTGCGCTTTGGCTGATTACCGCCGCTGTGCTCGGCTATCTCTTCGTGCGCGGCTGGACGAGCGAATCAAGCGATGGGCGAACCGCGATTCACTTGGCGCCGGCGGAGCGCGATCTCGTGCTTAGTGAGATGCGTCAGATGCTGCACTCTGTGCATAATTTAGTTACGGGGTTGTCGGCTGGCGATCCGAAGATCATGGAGCAAGCGGCGCGCGCTTCGGGAATGGGCATGGCCGCCGATGTCAATCCGATTATCATGGCTAAACTGCCCCTCGCGTTTAAGCAGCAAGGCATGAGCGTACACCGTGATTTCGACGCCCTTGCCGATACCATTGCCCGCGGAGCGGACCAAGCCATGGTGCTCCGTGAGTTCACCGGCATCACGGCGCGCTGCGTGGGTTGTCATACCTCCTACCGATTGCCGTAATCGAGCGCTTCGGTTTGTAGCGCTGCCCACGCACCTTCCGATCTCCGCGATTCTATACCTTCATTCCTTCCCTGAACCGCCAAGTGCCCTGGGGCTCAGCCCGTAGGATTCTCCTGCCATGCTTTCGCTGGACTCCGAGTTGGTTCGAGCCGGAATTCGCCTGTTCTGCTGCATACTCGGCGAAATCCACCGAGGCCCAGGCGCCCGCCCATCGCTCTTGTATCCTTGCGCAGAACGCCGGCGAATTCCTCCGTCTCCCGCTGTCCCATTGATGCGAATCGGAACTCAGATTCTTATCATTATTGAAAAGCTTGCTTCGAACTTTCTCGTGATCGTTAAAATATTCTACCGCATGAAAGCTACTAAAATTAAACGAAGCCACTTCGCGGGCGGGGATTTAACCCCGCCCTTGACCAAAGGGGATGCTGCCCCCTTTGGAAACCCCATAATTTTGTGCCCGCCTCAAGAGGCGGGGTTAACATAAAATAGAATTCGCGGTGTCGGTGCCAGCGTTAGGGAGGCGATATGCAGTGTCACCCAGCGAAGGGACGGGGGTTGATTTGGATTTGGGGTCTGCCTGGAAACATTGCATAATAATCGATTTGTTTAGAAAGCAAGGCCTGGCACTTATGACAGACCGCTTACCTGTGCCCTGGGGGAATGATAATGAAGAGTTGTAGGGGTTAAAAAAAGGCATGCCTGGCAAATGCGCACAGTGTGGATCGAAGACCTACCTGGGCCGGACCACGATACAAACCGACCTGCTTGAGATCCGTAACATCCCCTGCACCGTCTGCCAGGAATGCGGCCATGAGCAGATCGGCTATCTAGCCCAGCGTAGAATCGATAAGCTGGTCGAACGAGCGGCCAAAGGGAAACTGAAAGATCGCGTGGTGACGATGTGAGAGTGTGACGTCACCCAGGAAGAGACCGGCTTGGTCTACGACAGTGTCCTCCGATTTTAAGAGTGATTAGATTCTTATGCCAGACACGGACCTGAATGTTAAAAAGTCAAATTCCATGACCTGACCCCAAATCTCGCTCTAGTTAAGAATATTTTCCGAATTCCCCGAACTTGGCGTGTTTTGCGCCTTTGTGCGAGTCATCTCTTTTCGATTTTGTAATGCAAAACTCATCCGAGAATTTCAAATATGTTTGGTTAGTTTTTGCACGAGCACGAGTCACGAACACGACCGACGAACCACAGCTGGCACCCTCGAGCCGGTCACATCATCGTTTCCACGCCTTCGCCCAGACTGAATTCTCCCAGCCGGGCTTTCTTATTCTGTTGGTAAAAGGGAGGATAGAAAGCGAAAAAGCGGCCGGCTGCACTCGGAAGATTCAAACCCATTGTCTAAAAGCCAACAGCAGACTTGACCCCATTTCCTGTGTTGTAGACCTCTTCCAGAGCAGAATCGTCCGCGGCGGTCTCGATCCGTTCTTGCAGGGGAATGATTTCGTCATCGCAGGCCATCACGACTACCGCGCGAAACTCCAAGCCTTTGGCGAGATGCATGGTGCAGATAGAAACGTGGCCGTCCGTCGTGTCAACATTTTCGTCGAGGATCTTGAACGGGAGCCCGGATTTTGCGACTGCCGCGCGAGCTCGATCTAGCTGCGCAGGCGAACGGACGAAGACTCCTATTTCGTGAGGCATCACGCCATCCTTGCTGCGGTCGAGAAGCCACTTGCTGACTAGTTCGCTTTCTTCATCGGGATTTTTCAAAACTCGAATCGTGGGTGCCGGCCCGTTGAATACCGAAATCGTCCCGACCCGTTCTTCAGTAATCCCATCGACATCGGATAGCTCCGGTCCTAGTAAACGGTCGGCCTGTGTTCTGATCTGGTGTGAGGTCCGGTAATTGATGTGCAGGGTGCGCGAGCGTCCACGAATATCCACGCCGAGTGCTTTCCATGAAAAAGGCTGCTGAAAGATGCGTTGGCCCAAGTCGCCGGCAAAGAAAAGGCTGTTCGGTCGACCCGCGCTAAGTGCCGCGAGAAATCGCAACTGCGCGACGCTTACGTCCTGTGCTTCGTCGATCACGGTAAAGTCGAACGGCATGCGTTTGCTAGCCGTTAGCTGCTTGGCTAGTCGCTCGAACATGCCCGCGTATGTGATTGAACCTTCAGCCTCCAAGCGAGAGCGGACGCGAGCAAAAATTGACCACAGGACAGTGCGTTGCTGTTCTGGTAGTCGCGTTTTTCTACCTAAGCGCCGGACATCGCGATACGCCTCCCACGTATCCAACTGCCAGGCATCAACGACATCTCGCCATTCCGTCCACAAGAAATGCTGGCTGAATTTATGTCCGGCGATTTCTTTGGCCGCCTCCGCCAAAAAAGATTGGATCAGTTCATTTGATGCGAGTTTCGGCGCACCGACTTGCAATTCATAGAGCCGTTGCCCGATTGTGTTAGTGGAATGCACTTCGATGTTTTCACCGAGACGCGGTTCGTGATGGAGCAAACGGCGGAGCTTGGCCCGCAAAGCGTTCGAAAGCGTATCCGAAAAGGTTGTGAGCAATATGCGCGCTTCACGGTTGTGCCTTGCCAGATGCACAGCCCGGTGTAGCGCGACGATCGTCTTGCCCGTGCCCGCCGAACCGGCTACCCGCGCAGGTCCGTTGTAGTCTCGCTCGACCAATTCTCGTTGCGCCGGATGGAGAAAGATCGTCCATTTGTCCCAGGGATAGTCCAGGGCAAGCGCCAGTTCCTCCACGTTATTCATAACGCGGAAACGGCGCTGTGCGTCTGGATGCCCGAATGGATCGGCGGCCGGCGCCGCTGGTTGAGTAACTTGCGGGTTACCGCCGGTAGCCAATTCCAGCAGCGCCTCAGCGGCCTCACCCGGTAGATGGTCAGCCAGCTTCAGAAGCGTGTCTTCATTCGCATCGCGCACATCGGCCAGCCACTCGGGCGGCACACCGTAGCTCAGTAGCGCTTCATCGGGGACGCGATCGAACAACCGAGCTTTGAGAGGTGCCGGCTGTTCAATCTCAACGTAGGTTGGGACAATAATTTCCTGAACCGTCTCGCGAATCTCGACCAATTGCGCCGCGCCGGTCTTCGGATGCGTTTCCAGCTTCCGCCGCTCGGCCCAGCGGTAGGCTTCATCGTGGTGATCGACATAACAAAGCAGCAGGCTTGCTTCCGTCTTGTGAACGATCAAACGAATATCGCGGCTTACGCGGACCGACCAGAAGTTCGGATCTCTCGACTTCTCAAGCTTATGAAATTGCAGTCCAGGTTGCGCCGGATTCAGTTGCAGATCGAACGCGGTTGTCTTAATTGCTTTCTGCTCGTCGCCGGTCAGCCGTGCGAGGCTATCCGTAAAGGTGTCGGCAATACAGAATTGCATGTTTACCCTTTGATTCCAGTAACGACTGCAGTGACCTTGGCATACGCCATAGCCGTTGAACTTAGCACCACAACCAATCATCCACCGTGGAAACGTTCTGCTTAATCCAGACCATGCCGCCTAAGGTACTCGTGAAGCCTCTGAAATCGGTGATCTGTCTCAAGGTTAGGCTGAACGTTTCGGATTTCGTCAAGGCAGTCCTTGAGGTTGCGCGGTAGCCATTGAGTGTTATCGCCAATCACGCCATTCAGTAATGCTAGCGCCGCCTCGGGGAAGCGTTCACACAGCCTACTCTCATGAAGGAGATGTACCACTAAATCGGGATGGTCCAGCGGCTGTAGCCAGTGCTTCAGTTCGTCTAGCGCATCTGGGAAAGCATCCAGCGCCGTGATGCAAAGCCTGGCGATGGTCTCTGAAATCGTTGGAGTAACGATGTCCCGCGACTTTGGCCAGATAAACCTGAGATATGGTAGAACGCGATTCAGCCAATATTCAGAACGTTGATCGCCCGCGCCATCCAAAGCGCGAAGGACTGCTTCTGCAGAGCTTTGTAACCCTTCCACGGGCAGAGATCGCGTGGCTAGTGTCAACTCCGACTTGGAAAATGCGTCACCCGGTTCGAGCGCAGCGAAGGTAAGAAAGGCAGCATACTGCTCGCCGAATTCGCCGAGATCAGGGTAATGTTGTGCTGTAGCAAGAAACTGCCGTTTTATGACTTCCATCAAAGGGCGATAGAGCCGCGGCGACCAGAGAAAACCTGACCAAGCCGCGCGCGCCTCTTCATGCGAACGCTCCCAATCGAAAACGGGAATCAGATTCCCCTCTGACCATTCACGGTCCACACGAAATAGGGTAATCACATGCGTTGCGAGCAATAGACGCCCATGCCGAAAGCTCACAACGTCGGTTCTGCAGATTTCTGTAAAGATTGCCTTGAGTGCATTCGGCAATCTTTGATTATCTTCCAACGACTGGCGATACCACCAGCGAAGCACTGCCTCCGTGACCTGGCCCACCGGGTGATTGAGGGCTCTAAATACAGGGTCGCCGTCGGCGTTGCCCTCATCGCGATAAAGGTCCAGCATGCGCTGGATCAGAGCAAAAAAATAGTCCTCATTACCGCTGAAGTACTTGCCGACCGATTGCAGCCACCAGCTCAGTGAGTGTGCCAATTCCTTGACAACCTCTCTCGGCGCCGCCGCCAACACCTTTCCCATATAACGCCACGAGCGCCTCGCGAGTTTTTCATTCGCCCAAGCTTGCAGAGCCTCACGCCATCGATCACGAAACCATTCCCCAGTTTGGACCAAGGTCAGCAGCGCGGTAGCTGTCGTAGCAAAGTCCCGCTTGCAACGCTCCCCCCATTCATCTTCATGCCAGTGGTCGCTTTTGGGATTCTCCCGGAGCCACTTCACAAGTTCCCGGCGAAGTTTTGGTGTCACACGTACCTTGTTCACATCGTCGCGATCATCCATCCATAATGGAAATTCATCGCTTTGGTCTTCAGCTACTCGCCATGCGGGGTACTGTTGAGACAGCGTTTTCAACCGGATCGCAGCATCGGCACCCATCTCACCCCTGGCCCGACGATATTTGGCGAGGAGCAACCAGACGTCCCTATCCATGGTGTGCTGTAACTGGTCGGGCTCGACATCGTCTCTAAACATCTCGGACGGTGGTCCTTTCAAAATAGCTCGCTCCAGAATTACGCTGTCTTGTGCGTCCAGTTGGGGCGCGACGGTCACCAGTAATCTTAGAGCCTCGTGTTCTGTCTCGACGGACCATAACCACCAATGGTCGTCAATCAGCAACCAGTCGAGCGCTTGTCGCGGCGGAACTAGCTTGGTAGCGGTTGCTGTGAAAAATACCAAGCGGCGAAAAAGCGGATAGTTGATGGTGAGCCAGCGATCGATTTCGAGCCGTGCTTTCTCAGGAAACCTTGCAGCAGTTGCAAGCCACGCATCCCGCGCGAGGTCTATGAGCGCGGTCCAATCATGGTAGTATCGGTTTTGCTGGTGGTCGCTGATCGAAGGCTGGTGTAGGTAGGAAAGGTCATGGCGACCTTCAACCCCGCCCAACCCGTGCATGAGGTCAAGCGCATCGTGCAATAGAGTTGTTGCATCAGAAAGCAATTCAGGCAAAGCATTTTGCCACTGTTGATCGTTGGCAAGGTCCTTTAGCGCGGTGTGTACGTGATCGGTGCCGAGCACGATCTCCCAATCGACGAGGTCTTTAACCCGAGCCGAGGCACCGGATGCGACAATGTTATCGACTTCCGGGGTTCGATATGCCTCGCGCAAGCGCACCCGCGGGCTCAATAAATCGCGTAACTGAAGTCGGAGCGTCGGCGATAGACGATCACGTCTGAGGCGATCGCGCCAATCATAGAGATCTGAGTGGGAGGGGTAGCTCCGAACACGGCCGGAAAGCACGAGTCCCCACAGTGTTATCATGGGCGGCCGTGGCGGGTTTTCCTCAAGTGCGCCGGTGATCAATCGCCGCAATTGGTAATGTGGCTCGCCGCCTCGCTTCGTTAACCACAAAAGGAGCTTTGGATCGTCCAAATGGCGAATAAGCCACCGGCCGATTTGAAACATGACTTCATCCCATTGGCTGCCTTCGGAATGATCCCCATTCATTAGAGCCATCCATGGAGCGCGGACATAGGACGCCGGACGCCGAACAAGGCTGAAAGCGAGCTTTTGGTCTGGCTTGCTGTTCGGCGTAACACCGAAGCGAATCAGATCGTCATGCTTGAATCGATCGTCAGACAGCGCTTCGAGCCAGTCAAGTGACGGAAGCGGATTAGAATCCGCAAATCGTTTGGCTGGCAAAGCTCGATGATCACTCAAGGCCCACACCATGCGCCCAAGGAAATCGTCGTCTTTCGTGCTCGCGATCGGCCTGGACGTCGCATACTGCATGATGATCCGCTCTTTACCGAGCAGACCGTCGCGATAGGTCTCAGCCCACACCCACAGGGTTCTGTGCAGATAGGCATGGGCACGGTGAGACTGGTATAAGATCGGCGTTACGTTCTTAGACTTCCATTCATTCACTCGTTCATTTTCGTTACCTTTGGAATAGCTTCCGAAGGCGAACATTTCTGACGGGAATTCGCCCAGCAAGCGGTCCGCGGCTAGAGCATCCATCATATAGCGAAGGACGGTGTCGTTGATGCTGTAACCGACAAAACACACAACGTAGTTGCGAAACAACTCCGTCACAAAACGCGCAGCCCAACGTTCAGTTAGGTAGGCGAGACCAAAGTCACCACTGGAGACCACTAAGCGGTCGAGGTCACTGGGCGTTGGTTTGGGTGTCAAAACCCCGTGCAAATAAACAAGCCCGTCCCAACGATTTTTGGGAATGGGTAGCAACGGTGCTTGAAAGGTCTGAATCTCCAAACTGTTTTTGGTCTTAACTTCTTCAAAAATGCGATCGAAATTGGTTGTAACGAGCCGATAGCCTCCTTCTCGATTTTTTGCGAGTGCGAGCAGTGCCTCATGCGTTGAAGTCGCGTTTCGAGCGGAAAGATCAGGCGTAAGACTCTTGGTCAACTGCTCGCGAACCACTTGACGTTTACCGACGATATCTGCCTCGAGAAGACCGATGGCTGTGTCGTATTGTTCAGCCTTGATAGCTGACTGCTCTATGGCAGTGGGAACTCTACCGAGGCCATCGTAGATTAGTTTTACTAGACCTTTGAATCCCGGCAACCGAGCTAGATAGGAAATGCCTGCGCCGCAGAAAAAGACCACGCGACCATCTTCATGCGCCTGCAACAAGCGTTCCGGAATGTCGGGACCATTCTTAATGAACTGCATCACTAAATCCGTCTTGAGGATTCACACCGCGGTAAAATGCCATTTCCCCGGTTGGGTGACTGCTGTTAAACCCTGAAAACTTTCATCACCTCATCGCCAAGATGATTAATGACCTTAACTGCGATGCGACCTGATTTTGGTTTGTCGAAAGGCCGTGAGGTATCGCTGTTGAGCGTGGCCCAGGCTTCTTCGTTGATCTCGGCCTTGAGCGTTGTTTTGAGCGACTTGTACGGATCGTTTGCGCCGAGGAAGTAGGCGTGGCGGACGAAGAAGCTTTCTTCGTTGTAGTCTGTGTCGATGAACCAGCAGGCGATGCCGTCGGCGCCGTCGCTCCGCACTTCGCCTGTCTGCGGGATAAAAACGTCCACGCCGTTCACCTTTACACGAATCTTGCCGCCCTCCGCTGGCAAGATGTCGATGTCCGGTTCGCCAAAGATGACGAACAGATTTCCTTTGCCGGTGTTTTTAAGATCGTCAGCCATGTGCAGGTCGGCATTCATGCGCGCCTTGAGCACGGGGATGCGACCGAGCTTGTCAAACTCAGATGAGTGCGCGTCGTAGTTGAACGCGCAGGCAATCAACACATCGAAGTCAGCGTCGCCGGCCTCGCGCGCGGCCTGTACGAGATCGGGGCGGGAGACCGTGCCGAATTCCGGGCCGATGAAGATTGCTGCGCGTTTTTCTACTCCGCCCTCACCCTGCCCTCTCCCAGCGGGAGAGGGTGAAGAGCCTTCAAGATAACGGCCTTCCGCGCAGATCAGATCGCCGGGCCAAGGGGTGAGAGAGGTGAAGGCAATCTTGTCTTCCTTGTGCGCCTGCTGAACGCCGGCGGTCTTGAGGTTTTCCAAAATCATCTGGACAAAGCTGCGCTCCTCCCCGAAACCGTCTTTAGATTCCGCAACGCCGTCGATCAGCTCGTCGTTCTCATCAACGCCCAGCACGCGGTGCGGTGATAAACTCTCAACCGTGAACGGGCCAGCAACGCGCACGCGCTTTTTGTCGTCGTAGGGTTTGTCATAGAGGTACTCGAATTCGGCTTTGGCAGCGATTGATGCATCAATCTCCTTCTGCCGTGTAATGCGCGCTTGCCACCAGTCGACGTGCATTTGTTTCGCCTTGGCCGACCACTTGGCATCAAGCTCGCGCGGGATCTCCCACTCCTGCCACGACTTCTTCAGTTCCTTGTTCAAGCCCTCGCGTAGTGGTTCGAGCATTGTCTGCCACCGATCCCAGATCACGTCGATCTCGGCATTGTTGGCAATGTTTTCCAACATGACGTGCGGTACCCGCTCGTAGACGAAGCCCTGACGAATGTCACCACGGATGGTGGCAATAGACGGCTCGCTGCGCGTGATCTCCGCCTCCTTGAGCTGCCCGTCTCGGCTGTCGGCGAGTAGATAATACGAGTACCGCGCACCCATGATACGCGCACGGGCAAGTGCCAACGCCACCCGTGAAGTATCAATCGTGATCCAGCGGCGGCCCCATTGCTCGGCAACATAAGCGGTGGTGCCGGATCCACATGTAGGGTCTAGCACGAGGTCACTCGGATCGGTGGACATCAGCATGCATCGTTCGATAATAGTTTGGGCAGTCTGCACCACGTATACTTTGCTAAGCGCACCACGCACGTCTTGCCAATTGTTATTGAGAGAATAAATTGGGTAATCATCGAAGTATCTTTTGTACATCCGTTTGCTTGTTGTTCGACTTAAACGACCAGCTCTCCAAAGTCTGTACATGCCTGGCACCGTAGTCTTCCAGTGCTCATTGACACCGGGCCGGTAAGGCTTACCAAAGATATTTATTTCCTGAGGCGCGGAAGCGGCACCATCGGAAACAACTGAGGTCAGCGTAAAAACTCTTGAGCCTTCAGGAAGTGTATCAGGAGCATCTATCTCATCCTGAGTTAGCGAACGATCCTCCAGGGTCGGTAGGACCGCGCTCGTATATTCAGATGCACCTTCCCCGCCAATTGTCTTACGTCTAACAAGCGCACGATATTTGGTAACATGTGCATCTTTGCCGTACCAAACGATATAGTCGCTGTTGGAGTCCAAGAGGCGCGAGGATGTCGATCCGGTTTTTCGGAAAGAGATTAAGGAAATGAAATTGTCCTGTCCAAAGATTTCGTCGAGAAGGACGCGCACTAGATGAATGTTTTCATCGCCGATCTGGACGAATAGAGAGCCAATATCCGTGAGGAGATCTCGCGCGACCGTCAAACGATCTCGTAAATACGTCAGATACGAGTGAATTCCATCGCGCCAAGTATCGCGAAACGCCTTAACCTGTTCCGGCTCCCGGGTGATGTGCTCGGTATTGCCATCCTTCACGTCACGACTGGTAGTTGACCACTGGAAATTAGAATTGAATTTGATGCCGTAAGGCGGGTCGAGGTAGATGCACTGCACCTTCCCGCGCAGGCCCTCGCGCTCAGCCAAGCTGGCCATGACCTGGAGGGAGTCGCCGAGGATCATGCGATTCGACCAGTTCTGATCGTGTTGGTAGAACTCGGTCTTGTCCACGCCGAGAGGAATGCCGTTGAAGTCGGCAAAGAGATCAGTTTGTGCGCCGGCTTCTTGATCGCGCTGCTCGCGCGTCTGCTTCAGCAAATCGTCGATCAACACTTTCGGATGAACTTTCTCTTGAATGTAAAGCGGCGGCGCATGCACGACGAGCTCGGACCAGTCCTGCTCATCCTTACCGCGCCAGACGAGTTGCGGGTCTAGGTCGCGGTTGCGACGCTCGTATGCGATACGAACCGGGCTCTGCTCCTCCTTCTGCAATACCGACTGATATTCGGCGGTCGGAATATTCTTGCGCTTAGCCTTGTCGTGCGTGAGCGTTTCGACGCTGCGTTTGGATTGTGGTTTCTTTGCCATGGCTATTGAAGTCCGCAGTTAGAATTTGAAATGGTGAACTGTCTGTTCATTGTTGCCCCTTGTTCCCGTTGGCAATTCGCGACTTTCAATTCGGCCTTTTTTGATGTCCCCATTGGTCCCTTTATGACCCCTTAGTTTCGGCTTGCCGGGATTGGATGTTGAGTCATATGAATCATTTCTGAGTCATTCTCCGGAGTGTCAGGTTTTGAGCCGTTGATCCTTTTGTGACGCCGTCCCGGTCCTGTTTGTCCGCTTTATGTCCAGATATAGAGTCGCTGAAATCATGTCCTGTTTGTCCTGTTTGTGTCCTGTTTACGAGCAAAGACATAAAAGGTGCTTCGGCCCGTAGCCCCGACTTTCGTCAGCACACCTTTACGGACGAGATCTTCCAGGTCACGGGAAGCGGTTCTGATGATCACACCAGTCTGATCGCGAAGATCGCGGTTCGTAATTCTTCCTTGGGTTTTAACGAACGCCACGGCTTGTTTCTGCCGGTCGGTCAGTTCAAGACGATCGACAATATCCGCCGTCAACCAAGCGCGCCACAGCGTGATGACGAAAAAACCTTGACGCAGCTCGAAATCGGGCTCAGGCAAACTGGCTTTGCGGCAAAGCTCGATCATGGTCTGGGTACCTGATCCCACTCTTTCGATGTAACGAGTCAAGTAAAGCGATTCCGCAACCAGCGGGTTGTTGGGAATCGAGGCGTGATCGTGCCGGAGCCCCTCCAAGGTGAGCGACCCGGGCAGCCTGCCGGGATTCCACACTTCGAGACGATCGGCGAACAGACGCACCTCGACGGAGGCGTTGCTGTAGTAATCGCGGTGGGCGATAGCGTTGATGATTGCCTCCCCGATGGCGTCGGGCGGAAGCTCGTAGGTGGCCGGCGCGATGTTGCTCACAGCACGGGTTCCGATGGCGCGGTTGATCTTCCCGAGCACGAAATCAAGGGCCTGATCCGCCTGCTGGAAGACATCGCCGCCGTAAACTTGCAAGGAAGCAAAGGGACGGCGGTACTCAGTGCCGTGACAACTGATACATTTGATCTCGGCGGTGCGGTGAAAGCGCTGCGGTTTTGTTCCGAACAAAAGCATCGCCGCGTTGGTGGGCTTGGCGCCATCGAGCAAATTAAGATGGGTGAGCAGGGCTTTTGTGTCGGTGTTTCCTTTAAGCGGAAAGCCGCGCTCGCGGCGGGCGGTCTGCAAAAACCACTCGATGCGTTCTCGGGAGAGATTGGCCAAAGTCGCGCCGTCGCAGGCGGAAGTGTCGAACGGCGGGACGCGAAGCGCGCCCAGCCCGTCCAGATGATCGACGAGGCTGGCATAGACTTCAGACGTCAACGCGCTAACGTCGTCGACTCGGCGGCGGATCAGCTGGGCGCCGGCTTTGCCGATCAGTTGGCGCATCTTGGGTGCGCGCTTTTTCTCGGCGGTCCCCCACACATAGATGAGCCGAGTCTTCTTAAGACGAGTGGCATGGTTGTATTCATGTTCGGTGGCGGACACGCCATTGTCATCTTCGTAGCCATATTCGTATCCGAAGATTCCGAGATAGATATCGCAGCGCTCGACCTCTTCTAGGTAAACTTCGTCGGCGCGCCGATCTTTGGCGGGAAAATCCTCGAAGAGAAACACGGCTGCAACGAATCGATGCAAAACTGCGTCACCGAGAAGAAAAGACTTTAAGTCTTGACGAATCTGCGCGAACTCTTTCTGCACGCTGCTGATAAAGATTCGAAGTCGAGTCGCTGGCATGCGAGTTAAACCTTTTCGCTTACGGCCTGGTGGATCATTTTGTTAAATTCGGCTTCGACCTTCGCCTCGAAGTCGGCCTCGATTTGATAGACCTCAGTGAATTCGGCGAACGCCCAGCGACCGTACTGGCTGTGGTTGTTCACGCCTGGCACCCAGTAAGTCTCCATGGTGGCCTTCTTCTCTTTGGCGTCCTCGCGCCTGTAGCCTTTAATCTCGACGATCAGATGCAGCAAGTCGTTATCGCCATGGCCGTCATCCACCAGCACGATGAAATCTGGAATGTACTTCCGTGTCTCGGAACCATAACGGTACGGCACTTCCAAACCGAGGTTGTGGTTCTTGACGTACGACTTCACCCGCGGGTGTGCCTCGGCCACGCGACAAAATTCCGCTTCCCAGTCACTGTCGAGAATGACCCAGTTAATTTGACAGCGCCGGGCATCGGTCTGCCACCGGCTGGTTTTCGACGTAGTGAAGTTCACGTGCATGGTAGAGCCAATGGGGTTGTAGGGGTCGAGCACGGCCATGATCGGTTTCTGACCGACGAACGCGCGCGTGACTCCGGCGGTGATGCGTTCGCAAGCCATGTCGGCGAGCATTTTGTATTTCAACTGCGCCGGGTACGTTCCGCCCTTGCAGACCAGATAACCGTCGAGCCACTGACGCGCGATTCTCTTCAGCTGTCCAAAAAGCTGTAGTCGTGGATCGCCGTCAGGATCGCGCCACTTCGTCAGAACAAGATGAGAGGTCAACTCATAGAGAACCTGTGAAGGTCTCACGTCGCCAGTATGAACGAGATTAAGGTCTATTCTTTCGCCGATAATGCCTGAGTTCTGCGTCTCCGTCGCGCCAACCAGGTCCGGCGTTAACTCCAGAACTGAGTCAGCGTTGAATTCTGCGCTAAGCCGCTCGCCGGGTAACTCAACACGATAGCCGGCTACCCGCGGGAACTTAATCTCAAGTGCATCTCGTTCGGGTCGAACAGCTTTAACCTGGATAGTCTCACGCGGCCGTTGTGGTGGAGCAACCACGGGCTTGGCGGTGAAGTCGAACGGGATTCCCAGTACGTCGGCGTATTCGACGTTAAACACACCTTCGTCATTGAGGTCATAGGACTGGCGGCGCAGCGCGCGGCCAATCACCTGCTCGCACAAAAGCTGGGTTCCGAAAGCACGCACTCCTAAAACGTGGGTGACGGTATTTGCATCCCAGCCCTCAGTGAGCATGGCGACCGATACGACACAGCGAATCGAGTCGCCCAGCCGGCCCGGTTTGCCGACAGTGTTCATGACTTCGCGCAGCAACTCCTGGTCCGTGATGTTTTCAGCCTGGCTGCGGTCGCCCGTGCGTTCGATGATCTCGCGGCGGAAGCGGTCAATCTCATCGGTAGCCATCGCGCGGAAGTTGTCGTCCAGTTTTTCACCGGATTCGAGCTGCTCACTGTCAATTAGTAGCGTACGAGGCCGGCCGAGCTGGTTGCCGTGCTCATCGAAGTTGCGGAACAGTTCGAGACGGCCATTCTCAAGTGTGGTTGAACCGTCCTTATTCTGGCGCTGAAAACCGGAGACGTAATCGTAAATCAGCTTGGAGGTAGACGTGTTATTGCAGACGACAATGAAGCACGGCGGAACCGAGATGCGCTCCTTCTGCCAAAGCTCATACGTTTTCGCATAGTGCCCGTATAGTGCATCCAACGCTGTTTGCAATTGCGGCGGCAAATCCAATGGATTAAGTGAGTCAGCTTTCCGCCGTCCCTTCTTTGGCATTTTGCTTCGAATATGTTCCCAGAGGTTGCGATACATGGGCATCTCTCCCCCTGGGATATTGTCGGCCACAGGCACGCGCGGCAGTTTGACGATGCCGCACTCAATGGCATCCATGAGCGAGAAGTCGCTCATCGTCCAGGGGAAAAGAGTGCCCTCCGCGTAGCCAGAACCGCGCAGAAAGAACGGAGTAGCGGACAGGTCGAGCACGCGGCTCACACCGAGTTTTCGAGTGACCACTTCAAGGCCGGAGATCCAGAGACGAGCGGCCTCGTTGTTCTTCTCGGCTTCTTTTCTATCGTCACCCTTCAGTTCGCCGTCGTCCTCTTTTTCCGGCTTCTCGCGATAACAATGGTGTGCTTCGTCGTTGACGACCAGGATGTTCTTCAGTCCCATCAAGTCGGGCATCACCCGCTGCAACATCTGCCCTTCTGTCTCAAGCGTGTTGAGCGCCTCGCCCCGACCCTGGAGCAGCGATCGACCACCTTTGGATAGCTCCATCCGGTCGCGAAGTTTGAACCCGTGGTAATTGGTGATGACAATCTTCGCGCGCTTCACATCGTCCGTCATGTCGGTGGGAACAAGCTCGCGGCTCTCGTAGTAGCTGTCCGGGTCATTGGGCTGGAGGACGCGCAGGCGATCGCGAATGGTCAGGCCGGGCGCGACGATCAGAAAGCCACGAGTATATTTATTGCTGTTGGGCCGACGCACCGCATTGATTGTTTGCCAGGCGATAAGCATCGCCATGACCGTGGTCTTGCCGGCGCCGGTAGCGAGTTTCAGAGCCAACCGCGTGAGCTCCGGGTTGGCGTCGTTGTTGGAATTGGCCAAGTGTTCCAGAAAACCTTTTCCGGCCTTTCCACCATTCGGGGCGACCTCGGTCAACCAGATCGCGGTTTCAACCGCTTCAATTTGGCAGAAGAATGGTCGGATGCTGCTGAACTTGTGATGCCGCCAATGCTGAAGCAGACGAGCCGTTTCGGGAGTGACTTGCCAGTGATTTAGATTTGGCAACTGTCGCCACTGATCTACCTCTTGCCGGACGGCGTTAATGATTGCGGTATGGTATTGCTGTTCCGCCGTGGAAAGCCCTTTGCCTTCGTCGAAAACTATCTGCTGTTGATCGGCCGCCCCTTTTCGTTTTCTCGGTTTCGGGATCGGCGTGATAAACTCTGCGCGGCGGCGGCGCTCGATGATTTGTTGCGTCGGCTGACCTTGATCGTCGAGCTCCCAGTGCCGTGCGGGAGACTCGTAGGGGGAGTTAAGGATAGGATGTTCGAAAAATGGATTACTCATACTAACTTTTCACATCGTCGCTGTTACCGTCACAGGCTATGTTGCCGTAAACATCGTCAGCGATGTATTCGCTTAAACACGTCTTAGCCCGATCGGATTTGCGCGCGGAAAACCGGCAGGGTCGAAGGCCCCACATCCCGGATCGGCGCGTGCGGATAATAACACAGGATAAAGGCAAATGGATAATAATAGGCAACAGGCGGGAGGCGTGAAAGATTCACGGAAGTGGAGCACGCTCGTGTTCGTGGATGAGTGGGTGACAGCGGTGAACGAGGACGGTGGATTTGGAAGCTGGAAGTGGGCGGTGTCGAGACAACCGGGAGATGTGATCGGCATTTTGGAGGGAAGCGGTCACAAAACGTGACTGGTTCCTTCGGTTAAGTATTGCCGCCGCTGGGACGATCTCTTCCGTCGATGCTGCACCACGCGTTTGATGACGATCTGTATTAACGATTTGCTCTGCGATGGAGTTGTTGAATTAAAGTTTTCCTAAATAGTTATGGACGCGCTCACGCTTTTTGGCTTATTTGCCGTGTCGGCGATGCTGCTGTGTTACGCACTGGAAGATCACAGCCGATGGTTTGTCTTCGGTTTCGCTGTCGCATGTGCGTTGGGATCGGCCTACGGGTTTCTTCAGGGTGCTTGGCCGTTTGGACTGGTCGAGGCGATCTGGAGTCTCGTGGCGCTGCGCCGGTGGCGGATGAGAGCCGGTTCAAAATAACTCATTTCGTCGAGATGAAGCCGCACGCGAAATCGTCTCGCGTCCGTTTCAAATCCGCCAACCGTTGCTTAGACGAGCTGTAGAACATCTTCAATTAGCCGCGCCGTTCTCAATCCCGCGATTGCTCCGGTAGCGATTCCCCAGCGGTGCGAGAGTTGCCACCTACGTGGCTTTCCGAGCGCTGTAAATAAATTCGCTTAGCCGATTTCCTTCGCATACTCGCGATTAACGCTCCGTTTATTTGCAACCATAGGAACTATCGTTTGGCAAATGTCAAAATTTGCTTTGATTCCCGTTGGCATTCTCATTGCGACGTACAAGGTTAGAGGTTGAGTTTTCGGAGGTGGACGATGATGGCAACTATCGACGGTTGTGAATTGAAAACTGCTACTGCGGAGACGGCGGACGAGTGTCCGGCTGAAGTCGCGGTGGAGTCGACCCGCACCGGCGCGCATGCCGAAGAGCGTCCCGGTCACGGGCGGTTGCCGTGGATCGGCACGCTGCCTAACCCAGGGGTTGGGCCGATGGTCGTTCGTAACGATAGCGGCTACTGGGTTCCGCTCTGCACCGCCGGTGATCTCTTGCGTGGCTGTCGCTATTTTTGGCGCGTCTATCAGGACTAAGCATGAGCTCATTTCCTTTTCCCGGCATTGCCACGACCGCGGACGGCTCAGAAGCCGTGGTGTGGGTGGAGACTCATATCACCCAAGGCGCTTGCGCCTATCCGATCACGCCGTCGACCAATATGGGCGGCGGCTATCAATTGGCCGTCGCCAACGGGCAGAAAAATCTCTGGGGCGAAACGTTGGCGTTTCTCGAACTGGAATCCGAGCATAGCTCGGCGAGCACCTGCGAAGGTTTCGCGCTCGCCGGCGGACGGGTGGCCAACTTCACTTCGGGTCAGGGACTGAT
>Ga0326597_10005103_pt1 | contig 18323 bp, 14 predicted proteins | sample RVTome_12_FD_203789 | JGI IMG/M metagenome (GOLD analysis project Ga0326597, IMG submission 203789) | Soil microbial communities from uranium-contaminated site in the Upper Colorado River Basin, Wyoming, United States - RVT100D185 | ecosystem: Environmental > Terrestrial > Soil > Contaminated >... | reverse complement strand
TCGCAGCTCGGCTACATGTTTCTCGCGATGGGCGTCGGCGCCTACGCGGCGGGCATCTTCCATCTCTACACCCACGCCTTCTTCAAGGCGCTGCTCTTCCTCGGGTCCGGCGCGGTGATCCACGCGCTGGCGGGCGAACAGGACATCCGGCGGATGGGCGGGCTGAAGCGCGACCTGCCGGTGACCTACTGGACGTTCCTCGCCGGGACGCTGGCGATCGCGGGCGTGCCGCTCCTGTCGGGCTTCTTCAGCAAGGACGAGATCCTCTACAAGACCTACGCCGGCGGTTTCCCGATTCTCTGGACGGTCGGCGCGGTGACGGCGCTGCTGACGGCCATCTACATGTTCCGGCTGGTGTATCTCACCTTCCATGGGGAGGCTGTCGCGCGAGGCGCGCACGGAGGATCTCACCACGGAGATCACGGAGGGCACGGAGACACGGATCCTGGAGATCGCGCCGGACACCTTCACGATCCGCCGCCGTCGATGGCGATCCCGCTGATCGTGCTGGCCATCGGGTCGGTGCTCGCGGGCTACGTCGGCGTGCCGCACGTGCTCGGCGGCGAGAACCGGATCGAGCGGTTCCTCGCGCCGAGCTTCGAGGCGCACGAGCGGCCGACGGCGGTGCACGAGCCGCTCGCGACCGAGGCGGCCGTGGCCGAGGCCGGGTTCGCCGAGCCGGCGCACGAGGCGGGCGCGGCCTCGGCGCGGACCGAGCTGGCGTTGATGGCGGTGTCGACGGCGGCGGCGCTGGGCGGCATCGGGATCGCGGCGTTCTTCTTCCTGAGGCGCCGCGACGCCGCCGAGCGGATGGCCCGCCGGTTCCCAGGCGTCCACCGGTTGCTGCTGGGCAAGTACTTCGTCGACGAGCTGTACGACGCCGCCATCGTGCAGCCGATCAAGCGCGTCTCGACCGTGGCGCTGTGGCGGGGCATGGACGCGGGCGTCATCGACGGCGCGGTGAACGGCGCCGGCGTGGTGGTCCGCGCCGGCGGGTCGGCGCTGCGCCGGCTGCAGACCGGCTCGGTGCGGGTCTACGCGGCGTCGCTCCTTCTCGGCGTCGTGCTCGTCGTGGGCTACTACTTGTGGCCGTAGGGAATCGTCGATGTCATTTCCGCTGCTGACCGCGATCGTCTTTCTCCCGCTCCTGGGCGCGGCGTCGCTGCTCGTCGTCGGCGGGCGCGACGGCGAGCGCGACGAGCGCGTGCGCCGGCTCGCGCTCGGCGTGTCGCTGGTCGCGTTCCTGCTCACGCTGGCGCTCTGGGCCGGGTTCGACCCGGCGTCGCCGGACTACCAGTTCGTGGAGCGTCACGAGTGGATTCCGGCCTTCGGCATCGCCTACCACATCGGCGTGGACGGCATCAGCCTCCTGCTCATCGTGCTCACCGGCTTTCTGACGCCGCTCGCGCTGCTCAGCTCGTGGGGGTCGGTCCGGAAGAAGGTGGCGGTTTTCTCCGCCTTCATGCTCGCGCTCGAGTCGGCGATGCTCGGCGTGTTCGTATCGATCGATCTGTTCCTCTTCTACGTGTTCTGGGACGCGATGCTCATCCCGATGTACTTCCTCATCGGGATCTGGGGCTACGACCGGCGGGTGTACGCGGCGATCAAGTTCATCCTCTACACGATGGCCGGCAGCGTGCTGATGCTCGTCGCCATCATCGGCCTGGCCTACCTGCACAGCGCCGCGACCGGCGCGTACAGCTTCGATCTGCTCGATCTGTTCACGCTCGACCTCGCGCCGAGGACGCAGTTCTGGTTCTTCCTGGCCTTCACGGTGGCGTTCGCGATCAAGGTGCCGCTGTTCCCGTTCCATACCTGGCTGCCCGACGCCCACGTCGAGGCGCCGACGGCCGGATCCGTGATCCTGGCGGGCGTGCTCCTGAAGATGGGCACGTACGGCCTGCTGCGCTTCTCGTTCCCGCTGTTCCCCGAGGCGGCGCTCTACTTCGCGCCCTACCTGGCCGGCCTCGCCGTCGTCGGCATCATCTACGGCGCGCTCGTGGCGATGGTGCAACCCGACCTGAAGAAGCTGGTCGCCTACTCGAGCGTGAGCCACCTCGGCTTCGTCGTGCTCGGGCTGTGCGCGATGAACCCGCAGGGCGTCCAGGGCGCGATCTACCAGATGCTGAGCCACGGCATCAGCACCGGCGCGCTCTTCCTCATCGTCGGGATGCTGTCGGACCGGCGGCACACGCGGCTCATCGCCGAGTTCGGCGGCCTCAAGAAGGCCATGCCGCGGCTGACGGGCGCGTTCCTCGTGATCACGCTGTCGTCGGTCGCGCTCCCGGGCCTGAACGGCTTCATCGGCGAGTTCCTCATCCTCGTGGGCGTGTTCATGTGGGACCCGCGCTTCGCCGCGTTCGCGGCGTCGGGTGTGATCCTGTCGGCGGTCTACATGCTCTGGATGTTCCAGCGCGTGAACTACGGACCGATCACCAACGAAAAGAACCGGAACCTGCCAGACCTGACGGCCCGGGAGGCGTGGGTGCTCGGGCCGACGATCGCGATGGTGGTGCTGATGGGCGTGCTGCCCGGACCGTTCCTCCGGCCCATGGCGCCCGCGGTCGACCGCGTGATCGAGCGGGTCGAGCGCGGCCGGCCGGTGGTCGCGGCGGAGAACGGGGAGAAATGGGGTCAGACCCTATTTCCGGCGCTCCAATCTCCCACGGAAATAGGGTCTGACCCCATTTCTCCTGAACCTGAATCATGAGCGACCTGGCTGCCATCATCCCGATGCTCATCGTCACGCTGTCCGCGATCGCGGCCATGCTGGCGGAGGCCTTCCGTGAGCCCGGCGAACGGATCCCGACCGGGCTGGGGCTCATCGGCCTGGTCGGCGCCATCCTCGCGTCGGTGTTCCTCTGGGATCGCCAGGCGACCGCGTTCGGCGTCGTCCTCGCCGACAACTTCGCGCTGTTCGTCAACATCGTGCTGTGCGTCGTCGGCATCCTGACGATCCTGCTGTCGGCCGAGGTCATCGAGCGCGAACAGCTCCCCGCGGGCGAATACTACGCGCTGACGCTGTTCGCCATCGCCGGGATGATGCTGATGGGGTCGGCGACCGACCTGCTCGTGATCTTCCTGGCGCTGGAGATTTTCTCGCTGTCGGTCTACGTCCTCACCGGGATCCGGCGCGCCAGCCAGGCTGGCGCCGAGGCCGCGTTCAAGTACTTCCTGCTCGGCGCGTTCTCGAGCGCGTTCTTCCTCTACGGCGTCGCCTTCACGTTCGCCGTCACCGGCTCGACGCGGCTCGAGCAGATCGGGCCGGCGATCGCCGCGCAGTCGATGAACCCCGGCATCCTCGTGCTGCTCGCCGTGGGGATGCTGATGGTCGGCTTTGCCTTCAAGGTGTCGGCGGTGCCGTTCCACATGTGGACGCCCGACGCCTACCAGGGCGCGCCCACGATCGTGACGGGCTTCATGTCCACCGCCGTCAAAACGGCGGCCTTCGCCGCCTTCGTTCGGGTCTTCCTGTCGGCGTTCGGACCGCTCAGCACGAGCTGGATTCCGCTGCTCTGGTGGATCGCCGTCGCGACGATGGTCATCGGCTCGGTCGTCGGGGTGGTGCAGACCAACGTGAAGCGGATGCTCGCGTATTCGAGCATCGCCCACGCTGGCTACCTCCTGGTCGGTCTGATCGCCGGCGGCCAGACGGGCAAGGCGGCCGTGCTGTTCTACCTGGCGACCTACGCGGTGACGAACGTCGGCGCGTTCGGCGTCGTCGCCGTGCTCGGGACCCGCGACCGGCCGCACGATGAGCTGTCCGATTTCGCCGGCCTCTGGCACCGCCGGCCCGGTCTCGCCGCCCTGATGGCCGTGTTCCTGCTCTCGCTCGGCGGCTTCCCGCCCACGGCCGGCTTCATCGGCAAGTGGTACGTCTTCAACGCGGCCGTGCAGCAGGACCAGTACGCGCTCGCGATCGTCGGCGTGCTGACGAGCGTCGTCTCGGTCTTCTACTACCTGCGCATCGTCGTGATGATGTACATGACCGAGCAGCCCGCCGAGGCGCCGCGCACGCCGGCGCTGCCCGCGCTCGCCACCGCCGCCCTCGCGGTCGCCGTCCTCGCGGTGTTCTACCTGGGCATCCTGCCGGCGAGAGTGCTCGACCTGGCGGCCGAGTCGGTGGCGACGATCTTCTGACGATCTGCTAACGCTGACGGTACTCGGGGCTCGGTGCTCGGGACTCGATGCCCGGCCAGAGCCCAGCAGCCCGTGGCAGAAATCACCCCACGGGCTGCGAGGACGCGGAGCGCGAACACCGATAGATCGAGAGCGCGGAGATGCTCCGGATTCCTCCGTGATCTCTGACGCTGTGGCCACGCCCTCCGTGACCTCGCAGGCCGTGTCGACGTTCACCACGGCCTGCTAGGGCCCTCGTTTGGCAAGGCGCGTGAGGGCCGCGCCGAGCGCTTCGTCCTCCTCCGGCGGCACCGTTCGCAGATCCAAGACCAGCCGATCGTCTTCGATCCGCGCGATGACGGGCGGGTCGAGGCGGCGGAGCTTCGCCTCGAGGGCGTCGGGGCTCTCGTCACCGAGCGCGATGGCGAGCAGGCGGGTGGGCAGGGCGGAGCCCGGGGCGCTGCCGCCGCCGATCGTGGAGGCGCCGTCGAGGATCGTCGTCCGGAACCCGGCCGCGTCGAGGTGCGCCGCCAAGGCGCGGGCGCGCGCCTCGATCGCGTCGACCGGCGTCGCGATCATCCGCGCGACCGGGACGGTCTGAGCCGCGCGGCCCGACAGGTGCTCCTGCAGCGTCGCCTCGAGCGCCGCGTAGGTCATCTTGCCGACACGCAGGGCGCGCATCAACGGGTGCGTCCGGATCCGCGCCACGGTTTCCCGGCGCCCGAGGATGACGCCGGCCTGGGGGCCGCCGAGCAGCTTGTCGCCGCTGAAGCAGGCGACGTCGACGCCGGCGCGAATGGAGGCGCCGACGCTCGGCTCGCCGGCGAGCGGACCGCCCGGCTCGCCGGCCGGACCGCCGAGCCAGCCGCTGCCGAGGTCTTCGGCGACGGGTACGCCGAACCGCCGCCCGAGCGCGACCAGCGCCTCGAGCCCCGGACGCTCGGTGAAGCCTTCGATCCGGAAGTTGGACGGGTGGACCCGCAGGATGAGCGCGGTCCGGTCGGACAGCGCGGCCGCGTAGTCGGCCGCGCGTGTCCGGTTGGTCGTGCCCACTTCCCGGAGCAGGGCGCCCGACTGCGCCATGACGTCGGGCACGCGGAACCCACCGCCGATCTCGATCAGCTCGCCGCGCGAGATGACCACTTCCCGTCCCGCCGCGAGCGCGGCCAGCACGAGCATCGTCGCCGCGGCGTTGTTGTTGGCGACGATCGCCGCCTCGGCGCCGGTGAGCTGGCAGAGCAGGCGCTCGGCGTGCCCGTCGCGGAGGCCACGCCGGCCGGCCTCCAGGTCGTACTCCAGGTTCGTGTAGCCGGCGGCCAGCTCCGCGACGCGTCGGGCCGCGGCCGGCGCCAGCGGCGCCCGGCCGAGGTTGGTGTGGACGAGAACGCCGGTGGCGTTCAGCACGCGGCCCAGCGAGGGCCGGATTCGCGCGGCCAACCGCACGCCGAGCGACCGTTCGATGGCGGCGGCTGCCTCGTCGGTCGACGCGGGTGCCGCCCGGCCGTCCGCCAGCTCGGCGCGCACCGCGTCGGCCGCCTCCCTGAGCGCCGCGACGACGAGGTCGTGGCCGTGGCGGGCTTCGAGCGCGCGCACCCCGTCGCGCTGGCGGAGTTGGTCGATCGAGGGGATCATCCGGAACCGCGTGGTCACCGTTCACTCCGTCCGTGAGCCGTAAGCCGTACACCCCGCGTGCCTTGCCGCTCCCTGCGCATTCAGGATACCATCACGAGCGCGGCCGTTTTCAGCTCGCCCCACCCATGAAGGACACCGACCGTACGACCGCGGAACAGACCGGCGTCGAGCCCGATCGGCCGGCGTTCCGGCCGCTCGAGCGGTTCTGGCCGTACGTCGATCTTGCCGAGCAGCCGAGCGAGGCGGAGCTGGCGGCGCTCGATCCGGAGCTGGCGGCGGCCCTCTACGGCACCCCGCGACGGCCGTTCTCGCTGACGTTCGTGTTTCCGCCCTTCGACGGGGCCGACTACGAGCGGGCCGTCGAGATGGCCCGGGTGTCGCTGGAATACCGCGACATCGGGTCGGGCGACGCGCGGCGTCACCGCGCGCGCTACCGGTCCGATCAGGTCCTGGCGATCCGCGAGCTGTGGGCGATCGTCGGGCGGCTCGACGCCTCGGAGGTGCTGCTCGACGACCGGCCGTTGCCGTACGCGCGCGAGCTGTGGCTGCCGCTGCTCTGGCTGCTCATCCGGTGAGCGCGTCGAAGGACTGGCCTCGTGGCGGACGAAGTCAACATCCTACGCGACCTGCAGGCGCTCGAAGCCGACCTCAAGCGATTGGAGGCGGAGTACAACATGTTCTTCGCCGGCCGACTGCCGCGGCCGCCCTGGGAGACGCGCGGTCGCGTCGAGGCGCTCGTCAAGCGCTGGGATCGGCGCCACATCCCTGGCTCGGCCGAACGGTTCCGGTTCTCGACGATCCAGTCCCGTTTCCAGACGTTCCTCGACCTGTGGGACCGCGCACTGCGCGCGCGGGAGGAGGGGCGGCCCGGCCCGCTCATGCCGCGCCGCGGCCAAGCCGCGGCCGCGGCGAAGGGACGCGACAAGCGGGTGCTGCACGTGACCTCGTTCACCGACCCGATGCGGGAAATGGACAAGCTCCACGGCCTGTACGAGAAGGTGATGGACGCACGGCGCTCGGGGGGACAGGACGTCGTGCCGTTCCACAAGTTCGCCGCGCTCGTGCGCGACCAGGTGAAGAAGATCCACGACGCCGGCGGCGGGGAGGTCTCGTTCAAGGTGACCCAGAAGGACGGGAAGGTGGCGATGTCGGCGAAGGGCTCGAAGAAGTAGGGGCGTACGAAGAAAACGCCCCGGATCGGCTGGACCGATCCGGGGCGTCTGATGCGGCGTTATTCGACTTTCGTCACGTTGCCGGCCTGCGGGCCCTTCGGGCCGTCAACGATTTCGAACTCGACCGCCTGGCCTTCCTCGAGCGTCCGGAAGCCGTTGCCCCCGATCGCGGAGAAATGTACGAAGACATCGCTCCCCGACTCGCGCTCGATGAAGCCGTAACCCTTGGCGTTGTTGAACCACTTGACCTTGCCTGTGATGCGCATCGTGCTTTCCCTGCCTTGCCTTGCGCGGCGCGGAGCGCCGCTTGATTCCCCGGCCCCGCTCACCTGCGATCTCGCGGGAGCGGAACACAAAAAAAGACCGCCCATGCGGCCCCATCGACCGACGCTGGCCCGCCAGCGACGGCGGCAATAGTAGCCAGCTCCGCTCGATCTTGTCAAGAATCACGCCCGGCCGCCGCACCACACTCCCGAGCGGCCGCCCGGGACACCGATGATCTCAGCCGGACGGACCCATGCGAGCCATTCTGAGCGTCTCTGATAAAACCGGCCTGGCCGACCTCGGTCGGGCCCTGTCTGCCCGGGGCGTCGAGCTGGTGTCGACGGGTGGAACGGCCCGGGCCCTGGCCGCGGCCGGGCTGACCGTCGTCGGGGTGTCGGAGGTGACCGGGTTTCCCGAGATGCTCGACGGACGGGTGAAGACCATGCACCCGGCCGTGCACGGCGGCATCCTGGCCCGGCGCGCCCGGCCCGACGATCTGGAGGCGATCGCGCGCCACGGCATCCGCCCTGTGGACCTGGTGGTGGTCAATCTGTATCCGTTCGCCCGCGCGGCCGCGAACCCGGACACCCCGTTCAAAGACCTGATCGAGGAGATCGACATCGGCGGTCCTTCGCTGGTCCGGGCGGCGGCCAAGAACTTCGGCGACGTGCTGGTGGTCGTGGATCCGGCGGACTACGCGCGCGTGGTCGCGGCGCTCGACCAGCCGGGGGGCGCGTCGCCCGCGCTCCGGTTCGAGCTGGCGCGGAAGGCGTTCGCGCACACGGCGGCCTACGACGACACGATCGCTGCGACGCTCGAGACCGTGACGATGGAGGCTGGCGGCGGGTTCGTACGCCAGGCCGCCGCCGGCGCGCCTGTGCGGCTGCGTGTGGACGGCCGCAAGATCGGCGATCTGCGCTACGGCGAGAATCCGCACCAGCCGGGCGCGTGGTACACGGACGGCTCGGGGGCGGGCTTCGGGGGGGCCCAGGTGCTGCAGGGAAAAGGCCTGTCGTACACGAACCTGCTCGACCTCGACGCCGCGGCACGCATCGTGCTCGAGTTCGGCGAGCCGGCGGCGGCGGTCATCAAGCACACCAACCCGTGCGGCGCCGCGACCGGCACGTCGCTCGCCGAGGCCTACGTACGCGCGCGCGACGCCGACGCGCTGTCGGCGTACGGCGGGATCGTCGGGCTCAACCGGCCGCTCGACGCGGAGACGGCCACCGCCATCACGTCCACGTTCGTCGAAGCGGTCGTCGCGCCCGCGGTCGAGGAGGCGGCGCGCGGCATCCTCGCGGGCAAGAAGAACCTGCGTGTGGTCGTCGCCGACTTCGGCGCGCTCGAGCCCGCCGGCAGCCGCGACGCGCGCGCGATTCTGGGCGCGTGGCTCGTGCAGGCGCGCGATCGCGTGCTCGAGGCGCGCGACGCCTGGCCCGGTGCGGCGCCGCTGCGCGTCGTCACGACGCGGCAGCCGACGGCGGAGGAGTGGCAGGGGCTCCGGTTCGCGTGGCGGATCTGCGCGCACGTCAAGTCGAACGCGGTCATCTTCACGTCGGCCGACCGGACGCTGGCCATCGGCGCCGGCCAGATGAGCCGGGTGGACGCGGTCCGGGTCGCGACGATGAAGGCGACGGGCGCGCTCGCGGGATCGGTCGCGGCCTCCGACGCGTTCTTCCCGTTCCGGGACGGCCTGGATGCCGTGGCCGCGGCCGGCGCGACGGCCGTCGTGCAGCCGGGCGGCTCGGTGCGTGACGCGGAGGTGATCGAGGCCGCGGACGCGCACGGGCTGGCGATGGTCTTCACGGGCGTGAGACACTTCAGGCACTGATGCGCCGGACGATCCTGCTTCTCCTCCTCGCGTTGTCGATCGTGCCCTATGTCGTCGGCCTGGACGACAACGCCATCTGGGACGCGAACGAGGCGTTCTACGTCGAGACGCCGCGCCAGATGATCGAGCGCGGCGACTACCTCAATCCCAGCTTCAACGGCCGCCCTCGCTTCAACAAGCCTCCGCTCAGCTACTGGATCGTCGCCGGCTTCTACCACGCCTTCGGCGTGTCGGTGGAGAGCGAGCGGATCGCGATCGCGCTGGGCGGGCTCGTGCTGATCGGCGTCGCGTTCCTCATCGCGCGCCGGGCGTTCTCGTTCGACGCCGGCCTGATGGCGGCGCTCGCGATCGCGTCGGCGCCGCGGGTCGTGATGTTCGCGCGCCGTATCTTCATCGACGTGTACATCGCCGCGTTCATGGGGCTCACGCTGCTCTGCCTCGTGCTCGCCGAGAGCCAGCCGGCGCGGCGGCGGACGTGGCTCGTCCTGATGTACGTATCCGTCGGGCTCGCGTTCATGACGAAGGGGCCGATCGCGGTCGTCCTGCCGGGGGGCGTCCTCCTGGCGTATCTCGTCCTCGAGCGGCGCCTGGCAGGCCGTGGTGCACGGCGAGACGGCCTGCGAGGTCACGGAGGACGTGGCCACCGCGTCAGAGACCACGGAGAATCCGGCGCGTCTCCGTGCCCTCGACCTTTCCCTGTTCGCGCTCCGCGTCCTCGCAGCCCGTGGCGTGACTTCTGCCACGGGCTGCTGGGCGATCTCCGGCGCCTGATGCTTCCGACCGGCGCCCTCATCGTCGCCGCGATCGTCGTGCCGTGGTACGCCGTCCTCTACGCCGAGCACGGATGGGTCTACATCTGGAGGTTCTTCGTCGAGGAGAACCTTTCCCGCTACACCGCGCCCTACGGGTCGACGGCCGCCGGACGCGGACCGTTCTTCTACGTGCCGGTGCTGCTGACGGACCTGTTTCCGTGGTCGATCTTCCTGCCGGCCGCGCTCTACGCCGCGGCCCGGGCGGTCTGGCCATTCCGCGGGGACGCGACAGCGCCGCGCCGGATGTCGCGGCTGCTGCTCCTGTGGGTCGCGGTGATCGTCGGCTTCTTCACCCTGTCGCAGACCAAGCAGGACCTGTACATCTTCCCGGCCGTGACCGCGATCGCCGCGCTGATCGGTGGACTGGTCGGCCCGGCCGTGCGCGCGGCGCGCGGGGACGCGCCGGCGGCGGTCCGCTGGAGCGCCTTCGCCGCCGGCGCGCTGGTCGCGGCGGCCGGTGGAGGCGTCCTCTTCCTGTTCGCGTCGGCCGCGAAGGTCTACGCGATCGACGGCGCGGCGCTGACCGGCTGGGCGGCCGTGGCCGCCGGGTCGGCCGCCGCGGTCTTCGCCGCACGGCGGCAGGTCTTCGCCAGCGTCGTGGCCATCGGCGTGGCGGCCGTGGTCCTGAACTGGGTCTTCGTCTTGCAGGCGCTGCCCAGCTTCCGCCAGTACCAGCCCGTGCCTCGGATGAGCGACGCGATCCGCGTGCGCGCCGGAGCCGACGCCCGGGTCGCCTACTACCGCATGGCGGTGCCGAGCCTGGCCTACTACCTGCGCCGGCCCGTGCTGGAGCTGTTCGAGCCGCAGCAGGTCATCGACGCCTTCGGCGAGGGCGAGATCTACTGCCTGGTCACCGCTCTCGACTACGCTGCGCTCGTGGATCAGCTGCCGAAGCCGACCTGCGTGATCGCCCGCGCGCCGCTCTTCGACGTCAAGATCGGCAACGTGCTTCAGCGCAGGCCGCTGCCGCAACTGTGGCTCGTGACCAACCGCTGCGAGGGCCCGTAGTCAAGGGCCGTTCGCTTGGCCGACACTAGTGTCCCGTTACCGTGATTCGTCACATAATTCGCGGGCGGGGCATCCCGGCTGGCGGCGTTGCTCCTCCCTCAAATACGGCCTGTATTCTCGGTCGTCGCGCCTTTGCCAGCCGGGCGCCGCGCTCCGCGACTTATGCAACGAATCACGGTAACGGGACACTAGCGATCGAACGAAGCGATCAGCTCGGCCGGCGTCACCGTCGCCGGCCCGAACCGCGCGACGACGATGCCGGCGGCGTGGTTGGCGAGCGTGGCGGCGTCGACGAGCGGCGCGCCCGCCGCGAGGCCGAGCGCGAGCGTGGCGACGACGGTGTCGCCGGCGCCGGTCACGTCGGAGACTTCCCGCGCGGCGGCGGGCAGATCGCATTCGACGCCGCCTGCGCCAGGCTCGCCGTCGAGGAGCCACATGCCGTGCTCGCCGCGGGTGACGAGCACGGCGTCGCAGCCCGCGCGGGCGCGGAAGGCGCGCGCGGCCATCCGCGTGTCCTCGGTCGTGCGAACCCGCTGCAACGTGACCGCCTCGGTCTCGTGATGGTTGGGCGTGATGAGGCGCGCCCCGCGGTAGTAGTCCACGTGGGGCACCTTGGGATCGACCACGAGCGGGATTCCCTGCTGCCGCGCCAGGGCGATGGTCCGGGCGGCCACCTCCCGGGTGACCACGCCCTTCAGATAGTCCGAGATGACGACGGCGGCCGACGCCTGCAGGCGCGCCTCGACGTGCCCGACGAGCACCCGCTCGACCGCCGGCTCCAGATCCTGGTCGCTCTCGAAGTCGATCCGGGAGACCTGTTGGTTCCGTTCGGTGACCACGCGCAGCTTCGTGGTCGTCGGACGACCCGGATCGGCCGTCACCCCAGACACGTCCACGCCGATGCCCTCGAGGTCGGCCGTCAGGCGGTCGGCCGCCGCGTCGCGGCCGACGACGCCCACCACCGACACGTGCGCGCCGAGCGCGCGGAGGTTGTGGGCGACGTTGGCGGCCCCGCCGAGCCGGTACTCGTCCCGCTCGAAGCGGACCACCGGCACCGGCGCCTCGGGCGACATGCGGGTGACGCGTCCGACCACGAAATGGTCGAGCATCAGGTCGCCGATCACGAGGACCGGCCGGCCCGCAAACCGCGACACGAACCCGCGCGGGTGATCGGCGTTCACGACGTCAGGCGGCGGCCGGCTCGCTGGCCGGGACCGCCGCGGCGTAGGGCAGCGTCGCGAGCACGAGGAAGGGGATCAGGAACTCGGAATCGCCGAAGTTGTATTCGAAGAGGCCAGCCGCCAGCATGGCGGCGAGCGCAGCCAGCCCGGCCGCGGCGAGCGAGGGATACGGCCCCTTGCGCAGCAGCCGCAGCAGGTCGCGTCCCAGGAGCACGACGAACCACAGCCAGGCGGCGAGCGCCGGCAGGCCGCGCTCGGCGGCGATCTGCAGCGGCACGTTGTGCAGGTGCGGCTGGATCGGTTCGACCGCGTCCGCGGCCCGGTAGTCGGGGTACACCCGGATCACCATGTCGGGGCCCACGCCGGTCAGCGGGTGGTCGCGCACGATGCGCACGCCCGCGTCGACCATGGCGACGCGATCGCGGTTGGTCGGATCGTTGCGGTTGAACATGGAGTAGACGCGCGCGGTGAGCGCGCTCGGCGCGAGCGCGAAGAACACCGCGGCGATGACGGGCAGCAGGCCGAGCAGCCGCAGGTCCTTCAGCATGAACAGCAGGCCGATCGCCACGCACGCGCCGACCCAGGCGTTTCGCGAGAAGGTGAACACCAGCGCCACCGCCAGCGCCGGGATCACGAGCGCCGGCCAGGTGCGGTTCTCTTTGCGGAACAGCACGCGCGCGACCGCCGCGCCGATGACCAGCATCAACGTGCCCGAGTACGTCATGTAGTGGCCGAGCGTGCCCTGGGGCCGGCGCCCGAGCGTGTCGTAGCTCAGGATGCCGTACTGCACGATGCCCACCACCGCGCTCAGGGCACCGATCGAGATCAGGACGTCGAGCACCGTGAGCGCGCGCGCGCCGCGCGCGAGCCGGTAGACGGCCGGGACGATCAAGAACAGCAGCAGCTCGCGCTGATCGGTGAGGCTGGCGGCCGGATCCCGCGAGAACGCGATCGCCACGAGCGTCCATGCGACGTACGCGGCCAGCGGCCAGGCGATCGCCGGCAGCGCCACCCGCTCGCGTCCTGTCACCACGGCGGCGATCCACGCGAGGAGCGTCACGCCCAGCAGCACGCCTGCCGCGGCGATCGAAAAATAGACGACGGCGACCAGGCCGAGGAGCGCCGCGAACGCCGCGCGCTCGACCGCCGGTGTCTGACGGACGGTCATCGCCTACGGCTCGATCGTGGCTTCTTCAATCAGCATGACCGGGATGTCGTCCTTGATGGGATACACCCGGTGGCACTTGCCGCACTTCAACGCCGCGCCGTCCTTGACGAGCACGACCGGCGTCTTGCAGTTGGGGCAGGCGAGAATCTCGAGCAGTTCCGGATCAACGGACATCGCGTTCCTCCAGCGCAAACTCTGCTGACTATACCAGAACGGCGGCCCTGGAGACCTCCGTCCCGGGCCGCCGCGAGGAGACCGCGGAGGCCGCACCGATGCTCACCGCGGAGGGCGCGGAGGGCGCGGAGGTTCCACCGATGCTCACCGCGAAGGGCACGGAGGCTGTCACGGGGAGTCGCCGCGCGGCTTGCCGGGAGCGCGTCCCTGTGGGAGGATCGATGAGAGCCATCGACCTCGATGATCCTGCTCTTGCTCATGCTGCTCGGTGCGAGCTCGGGCCCGACGGTCCGGACGCTCCCGGTCCGTGCGGCCGATGAGCCGTCCCAGACCGACCCGGCCGCCGAGGCCTACTTGCAGTTCCTGCTCGGCCGCCGGCTCGAGAGCGACGGGGACATCGAGGGCGCCGCCGCGGCCTACCGGAAGGCGGCGGAGCTCGATCCGCGTGGGGCGGAGATTCGCGCCGAGCTGGCCGGACTCTACGCGCGACAGGATCGCGCGCGCGAGGCGCTCGAGTGGGCCAACGCCGCGCTCGCGATCGACGGCTCGAACCGCGAAGCCCATCGCATCCTCGGTCTGGTGTACGCGGCGTTCTCGGACCAGCCTGCGACCGCGCAGTCGCTGGGCGTGGCTGGCGGATCCGACGATCTCGCCCGGCGGGCCATCGGGCACCTCGAGCGCACCGATGCGCTCCAGCTCGTGGATCCCGCGCTGCACCACGCCCTCGGGCGCATGTACCTGCGCACGCGCGACTACTCGAAAGCGGTCGAGGCGCTCAGGCGCCTGCAGGACGAGCAGCCGGGCGTGTCCGACGCGCCCGTGATGCTCGCCGACGCGCTCGTCGGCGAGGGACATCCGGACGAGGCGCGTCGGACGCTCGAGGTGGCGCTGGCCGAGCGGCCCGGATTTGTCCGCGCGCACGTGCGACTGGCCGAGCTGTACGAGCAGGCTGGCCGCTGGGCCGAGGCCGCCGAGCAGTACGGGTTGGCGTCCGCGCGCAGCCCGCGGAACGGCGAGCTCGTCCGGCGACACGCCACGGCGTACCTCCGCGCGGCGCAGCCCGCTGCGGCCCGTGACGCGATCCACGAGCTGGCGGCCGGCGGTCAGGCGGCGGCGTCCGATCTCTACCTGTTGTTCCAGGCCGAGCGCGACCTCGGCGACCTCGCCGCGGCCGAGGCGACCGCGCGCCGCATCATCGCGGCCGAGCCCGACGGGGTTCGTGGCGTGTACGCGCTCTCGCAGATCTTCGACCAGCGCCGGGATCACGCCGCCGCGGTTGCGCTGCTCGAGCCCGCGATCGCTCGCGGTCGCCAGGGGCGCACCCCGCCGGGCCAGCTCGCCATCCTGGTCACCCAGCTCGGCTTCGCCCATCAGGGGCTCGGCCGCTACGACCGGGCCATCGACACCTTCGGGCAGCTCCGCGCCCTGGCACCCGCCGATCCGTCCGGCCCGGTCTACCTCGTCCAGGCGTATCTGGTCGCCAATCGCATCGACGAAGCGGTCGCGCTCGCCGAGAAGGCCAGGGACGATCTGCCTGGCGAGCTGCGCCTCGTGGAGCTGCTCGCCGAAGGCTACCGGCGACAGGGGAACCCGGCGCGCGGCATCGCGCTGATCGAGCCGATGCTCGAGACCCGCGCCACGCCGTCGTTGTACGTCACGCTGTCGGAGATGTACGCGGCCGACGGCCGCGTCCAGGCCGCCATCGACCTGCTGGGCCACGCGCGGGAGAAGTTCCCCGACGACCGCGCCGTGCCGTTTCAGCTCGCGACCGTGCTCGAGCAGTCGGGCCGCGACCTGGAAGCCGAGCGCGTGTTTCGCGAGCTGCTCGCGCGGGACCCGCTGAACGCGCCGGCGCTCAACCACCTGGGCTACATGCTCGCCGACCGCGGGCGCTCGCTCGACGAAGCGGTGTCGCTCATCCAGCGGGCGCTCGCGCGCGACCCGCAGAACGCCGCCTACCTGGACAGCCTGGGCTGGGCGTACTTCAAGCTGGGCGAGCTCGACCTCGCGGAGCGCAACCTGCGTCTCGCCGCCGGCGAGCTGACCACCAACGCGGTCGTCCAGGATCATCTCGGCGACGTGCTGTTTCGGCTCGAGCGCGTGGACGAGGCCATCGCCGCGTGGCAGCGGGCGCTCGAGGGCGACGGCGAAGCGATCGAGCGGGCCGCCATCGAGGCGAAGATCCGCGCCGCGCGCGAACGGACCCCCGACCCGTGAATGCCTCCCGCGCCGTCCGGCCGGGCGTCGCCGCTGCGGCAGCGCTCCTGCTCGCCGCGTGCGCGCCGGGGCGGCCGGTGCTGCCAACCGGGCCGGGCGCGCCGTTCGCGGGCGTCGAAGAGGCGTTCCGGCAGGCCACCGCCGCGTGCCGCGGCGTCCGCACGTGGACCGCGGAGGTCGCGCTCTCGGGCCGAAGCGGTGATATAAAGCTGCGCGGCCGGCTCATCGCCGCGCTCGCGCCGGGATCGCTGTTTCTCGAGGCGGTCGCGCCGTTCGGCCGGCCGATCTTCACGCTCGTCGCGCGCGGCGGCGAGGCCACCCTGCTCCTGCCCCGGGACCGGCGCGTTCTTCGCGGCGCCGCGCCCGCCGACGTCGTCGAAGCGCTGACCGGCGTCGCCGTCGGCCCCGACGAGCTGCGCGCGCTGGTGAGCGGGTGCCTCGCTCCCTCCGACCCGCCGCCCGACGGACGCGCCTATCCGGGCGGGTGGGTCGCCGTCGACCTCGCCGACGGCGCCGTCGCGTTCCTGAAGGCGGACCGTGGACGCTGGCGCATCGAGGCCGGACTCGTGTCGGGCCTCTCGGTCGAGTATCGGGAGTTTCAGCGCGACCTGCCACGCCGGCTCCGCCTGCGCTCGGAACCGGGCCGCTCACCCCGGGTCGATCTGACGCTCGGCCTGTCGCAGGTCGACGTGAACGTCGGCGTGCCGGACGAGGCCTTCGTGCTGGAGGCGACCGGGGATCTCGCGCCCATGACGCTCGAGGAGCTGCGCGCCGCCGGCCCGCTCGGCGAGCGCCGCCCGGGCAGGCCGTGGTGAAAGTCTGCACGGCCTGCGAGGTCACGGAGGAGGTGGCTGTAGAGTCAGAGACCACGGAGAAATCCTGGAAAGTCTCTGTGCTCTCTGTGTCTCGGTGTCTGGGCTCCGCGTCCTCGCAGCCCGTGGGGTGACATCTGCCACGGGCTGCTGGCGTCTGATCCCGGGACATCGGCCGCTGGAATACGCATGGCGCCCACCGTCACCGTTCGCGCCCACGCGAAGATCAACCTCGAGCTGCGCGTCGTGGGCGTGCGGCCGGACGGCTTCCACGATCTGGAGACCGTGTTCCAGGCCCTCGAGCTGCACGACACACTGCATGGCGTGCGCCGGGACGGCCCGTTGGCGATCGCCTGCACGGCGCCGGACGTGCCGGCGGACGCGCGCAACCTGGTGTGGCGCGCGGCGGCGGCGGTCTGGCGTCACCTCGAGCGCGCCGGGGATCCCCACGGCGTGGCCGTCCGGCTCGAGAAGGCCATTCCCGTCCAGGCGGGGCTGGGCGGCGGCAGCTCCGACGCCGCCGCGGCGCTCGTCGCGCTGTCGCGGCTCTGGGCGGCGCGTCTCGAAGACGCGGAGCTGACGAGGCTGGCCGCGGGGCTGGGGTCGGACGTGGCCTTCTTCCTGACCGGTGGCACGGCGATCGGGCGCGGCCGCGGCGAGCGACTCGTGGCGCTGCCCGATCTGCCGCCGCATTGGGTGGTGCTGGCGTGCCCGGCGTTCGGGGTCTCCACGGCGGAGGCCTACGGCTGGTACGACGCCGACCGAACGCCCGCCCCACCCGGGGCGCCGCTGGACGACGGCTGGACGCTGGCGCCCGGGCCCATCCGGAACGACCTCGAAGGCCCGGTCACGCGACGGCATCCGGGGATCGGTGTCGCGCGGGCGGAGCTGCTGGCGGGCGGCGCCGTGGCGGCCGGCCTGTGCGGCAGCGGCTCGGCGGTCTTCGGGCTTTTTCCGGCGCGCGCCGCGGCCGAGGGGGCCTCAGCGGCGCTCGCCCGGGGCGGCTGGCGGACGATTCTGACGCGGACGGTGCGGCGTCTTGCTGAACCCCACGGAATCGTATAAAGTTACGAATTTGCAGCGGTGCCCGTGGGCCACGCCTTCGAACGGAACTCCCTCGGTCAATCAGCTCGGGCCTGGAGATGGGGCCTGCGGTCGGCGGGCGGGGCGGCGAGTCCGACGCGAGCGAGTGGGCGGGTTCGATGGGGCGTGGCCAAGTGGTAAGGCGCGGGACTTTGGATCCCGTATTCGAAGGTTCGAATCCTTCCGCCCCAACCAGATTTGCCGGCAGCGGTTCGAGCGGCGAGCGCTGAGCACATGACCCACGGCGCCTTGAAGTTGTTCTCGGGGAGCGCCCACCCGGCGCTGGCGCAGGAGATCGCGGATTTCCTCGGCGTGCCGCTCGCGAGTGCGCGGCTGGAGCGGTTCCCCGACACGGAGGTGTCGTTCCAGATCGGCGAGAACATCCGCGGGTCGGACGTCTTCGTGATCCAGCCGACGTGCCGTCCGGTCGACGAAAGCCTCGTCGAGCTGTGCGTGATGATCGACGCGTTCCGCCGGTCGTCCGCGTCCCGGATCACGGCCGTCATCCCGTATTACGGCTACGGGCGCCAGGATCGGAAGGACAAGCCGCGCGTGCCGATCTCGGCCAAGCTGGTGGCGAACCTGCTGAGCGCGGCCGGAACGCACCGGGTGCTGACGATGGATCTGCACAAGGCGCAGATTCAGGGGTTCTTCGACCTGCCGGTCGATCACCTGTTCGCCGCGCCGGTGATCATCGAGCACCTGGCGCGGCAGCGCTTCCCAGACTTGACGATCGTGTCGCCCGACGCGGGCGGCGCCGAGCGGGCCCGGGCGTACGCGAAACGCCTCGCCGCCGAGCTGGCCATCATCGACAAGCGGCGCTCCGACGACGGGGCTGCCGAGGTGATGA
>Ga0326597_10005102_pt1 | contig 18324 bp, 14 predicted proteins | sample RVTome_12_FD_203789 | JGI IMG/M metagenome (GOLD analysis project Ga0326597, IMG submission 203789) | Soil microbial communities from uranium-contaminated site in the Upper Colorado River Basin, Wyoming, United States - RVT100D185 | ecosystem: Environmental > Terrestrial > Soil > Contaminated >... | reverse complement strand
CGCCGATCGCCTCCATCACCCCGTCGAGCACCTTGCGGTTGTTGACCCTGACCACGTAGTCGCCGCGGGCGATGCCCAGCGCCTCCATGGTGTCGGCCATCATCATGCACATCTCGGCATCGGCGGTGACGCCAGGCGCCCCCACCGTGTCGGCGTCGAACTGCATGAACTGGCGAAAGCGGCCCGGTCCCGGCTTTTCGTTGCGGAACACGTAGCCGGCCCGATAGGTGCGGTAGGGCAGCCCGATGGTGTTGATGTTCTCGGCCACATGGCGGGCGAGCGGGGCGGTGAGGTCGTAGCGCAGGCTCAGCCACTGGTCATCGTCGTCCTGCAACGAGAACACACCTTCGCCCGGGCGGTCCTGGTCGGGCAGGAATTTTCCCAAGGCGTCGGTATATTCAAAGGCCGGCGTCTCGACGGGATCGAAGCCGTACAACTCGAACACCTCGCGGATGGCCGCCATCATGCGGTCGGCGGCGCGGATGTCACCTGCCGTCCGGTCGGCAAAGCCGCGCGGCAGCCGCGCCTTGGGGCGCCAGTGTTTGGGCGTCTTGGCCATGGAAATCCCGTCGGAAAATCTGCTTGGCGCGGGTTCTAACGGAATGCACCCAGCCGGGCAAGCAGGCTCGATGGGTGAAGCGAGACATCCGTGGCATCGGCTCGTCGCCGCCCCTTGATCGTCATTCCTGAAAAAGCAGGAATCCATTGGCATTCGCCCACGGCCGGGCAGCCGCCAATGGATGCCGGCTTTCGCCGGCATGACGGCGGGAGGGTGCAGGCAGTAGCCGGCTCGAGGCTAAGTCGCGCGCACCACCTTCTGGGTCTGGGTGCCGAGGCCGTCGACGCCCAGATGCATCACGTCGCCGGGCTTGAGGAAGCGCGGCGGCTTCATGCCGAGGCCGACGCCGGCCGGCGTGCCGGTGCACACCAGGTCGCCGGGCACGAGCGTGATGAACTGCGACACGTAGGAGACGATGCTGGCGATGTCGAAGATCAGGTTTTTCGTGGTGCCGTCCTGCACCCGCTTGCCGTTGAGCTCCAGCCAGATGCCGAGTTTTTGCGGATTGCCCACCTCGTCGGCGGTCACCAGCCACGGGCCGACCGGCCCGAAAGTGTCGTGCGATTTTCCTTTCACCCACTGGCCGCCGCGCTCGATCTGGTTCTCGCGCTCGGAGACGTCGTTGACCAGGCAATAGCCGGCGACATGGGATAGCGCGGCCTTCTTGGTGACGTTCTTGGCCCGGGTGCCGATGACGAAGCCCAGTTCGACTTCCCAGTCGCCTTTTTTGGATTTTTTCGGCAGCACCACATCGTCATTGGGCCCCGAGATGCAGGTGACATGCTTGGTGAAGATCACCGGTTCCTTGGGGATCGCCATGCCGGTCTCGGCGGCATGGTCGGTGTAGTTGAGGCCGATGGCCACGAACTTTTGCGGATGGGCGATGCACGGGCCGATGCGCGGTCGGCCGCGCACCAGCGGCAGCTTGTCGATCTTGACCTTGGCCAGTCTGGCCAGGCCCTTGGGCGTCACCGCCTCGGCGTCGATATCGGCGATGATGCCGGAGAGATCGCGGATTTTTCCCAAGGCATCGACGATACCCGGCTTCTCTCGGCCCGGCCGCCCGTAGCGCAACAGTTTCATCAGAGTTCACCCCTTGACGAGCCGGGTCGCACTGTCGTGCCAGACCGGCAAATAGCCCCGGCTGAGAATGCCGAGGAAGACGCCCGGAGTCAAAAGCCTGAGGGGCGGCATTTCGTCGGGCGGGACCGCCGCGACATAACCGAACGGCGACCATTCGAGATAATGGCCTTGCCGCAACGCATAGGCCTTGTCGGCGACCGCCACCATGGCGCCGTCGGGCAATGGTTCAGCTGGCGCCTGGCGCGGGCCGGCGATGCGCTCGGGATGGGCCAGCCGGTCGAGGTCGCCGGCGCGGGTTCCGGGGGCATGGAGGTCGGCAAAGCGGCGGGCATCCTTGTGGCGGCACTCGAAGCAGGGGCGGTGGCCGGCGGCCAGCGCGGTCACCTCGTCGAGGAAGAACAACTCGGTATAGCCCGCACCCATCACCCGGCGGTAGCGGCCGCGAAATTCGGTCAGGCAGCAGATCCACGCCTTCGAGGCCCAGCGCCGCTTCATGAGAGTGCGGGTGGCCGGATCGTGCAGGCGGCCGCCGCGATTGCCCATGAACAGGCCGCGAGCGGGGGTGGCGAGGATGGTGCCGAAGGGATCGACGCGGTTCTGCAACGGCATGGGTGCGCCTAGAGAAGTCGCTTGAACAGACCGGGATAGTTGGCGACGAGACCATCTGCATCAATGGTGATGTCGGCGGCAAAGCCCCAGCCCAGTGCCTCATAACGGAAGCGGCCGGGGGCAAGGCAGGTATAGCGTTGACGCTCGCGCCGCGCCTCCAGGCCGGGAAAGTCCACATAGAGCATGTCGAGATCGCGTGCCGTTCCGGGCTGCCAGGCAAGGCGGCGGATGGGCAACGAGTTGGTGAAGGGGGTGCAGGCGAGATCGACATCGACGCAACCGTTGAACTCCTTGAGGCGACGGCCGTCGCCGTCGAGCCAATGGCCTGGTTGGCGCGAGGTGGCGATCAGCCAGCGCGAATCGGTGAGGTGGACGGAGAACTGCTTCACTCGCCAGGAGCTATCGAGAGCGAGCCGGTACCAGGCGCCGAAACGCTCTTCCCGCGCGCCGCCCGACACCACGCCGGTGGCGATGATGCGGCCGGCATTCTTTTCCAGCGTCAGATGCTCAACCCCCTCGCCGTCGAGCGCCACCCAGCGGGCGGTGAGGCGGGTCAGCGGACGAAAGGTGAGGCTCAACCTATTGACCCTTGTCCACGATGACGATGTGCAACCGGCGCGGTCCGTGGGCGCCCAGCTCGATGGTCTGCTCGATGTCGGCGGTGCGCGAGGGGCCGGTGATCATGTTGACGGTGCGCGGCATTTGACCTGCGCCGAAGCGCGCCCTGAGGCGGGTCCAGGCCTCCTCGTAGGTGCCGACCAGATTGCCCGCCTCCAGCACCACAATGTGGTTCTCGGGCAGGAAGTTGAGGGTGGTGGGGTTGTCGGGGCCCGAGCACACGATGAGGGTGCCGGTCTCGGCCACCCCGGCAAGGGCATGGCTGAGCGAGACCTCGTCTGAGGGATCGGCGCGGCCCTGGCTCACCGCAAGCGATGGCGCCCCCTTCTTCCATGGCAGTTTTTTCAACAGCGGGTCGGTGCCATGGCGCAGGGTCTGCGGCAGGTTGTGGCGGCGCAGGTAATCGGCGATGGCGGCCGGGATGGCGGCAGCGGTCTTCACCCGGTCGATGCTGGCCTGCACGGCGATTGCCTGCTCGGCAAAAAGCTTCAGTCGGTGGGCGGCATCGCCCTGGGCCCGTTTGGGCAGCAGATTGGGCGCGTGAGCGGCAAGCCTTGCCGTTACCGCTGCCTTGCGGGTTGCATCATCGCCTGTGACCTTGAGCGAACGGCGCAGGCGAGCGATGAACTCGTCCTTCGGGGTAGACGTGGTCATGGTTTGCGGGCCTTCCACTCCGCCATGAAGGTTTTTCCCGCTGGTGCCGGCAGGTCGCGATGAGCGGTCCAGCCGCCGGCCAGCGGCAGGAAGGCAAGGCGCCCGCGCTTGCCCGCCATGAGGCGCAAGGCGCGCGCCGCGATTGCCGTCAGCAGGCGGTAAAGGGCCGGACGCCTGGCGACAAAGCCCCAAAGTCCAAGCCCCCGGCGCACCGTTTGCGGCGTCAGGTGGCGCTCGAATTCGCGCTCGCGCCAGTGCCGCATCATCTTCGGCAGTGGAATGCGCATGGGGCAGACTTCCTCGCAGCGCCCGCAGAAGGTGGAGGCGTTGGGCAAATGGCCGGCCTTGTCGATGCCGATCAGCGCCGGGGTCAGAACCGAGCCCATGGGGCCGGGATAGACCCAGCCATAGGCATGGCCGCCGATGGCCTGATAGACCGGGCAGTGGTTGAGGCAGGCCCCGCAGCGGATGCAGCGCAGCATGTCCTGAAACGGCGTGCCCAGCATGCCCGAGCGGCCGTTGTCGAGAATGACCACGTGATACTCTTGCGGCCCGTCGGGATCGCCGGGGCGGCGGGGGCCGGTCGACAGGGTGGTGTAGGAGGAGAACTCCTGGCCAGTGGCCGAGCGGGCCAGCACCCTGAGGATGGTCGCGGCATCCTCCAGGGTGGGGACCAGCTTTTCGATGGTCGCCAGAACGATGTGGGCCTTCGGCAGGGTCTGGGTGAGATCGCCGTTGCCTTCGTTGGTGACGATGATCGAGGTGCCGGTCTCGGCGACGAGAAAATTGGCACCGGTGATGCCGACATCGGCGGCAAGGTATTTTTCGCGCAACACCTCGCGGGCTTCCTGGACCAGCTTGGAACTCTCATCGAGCAGGCGCCCGGGCGGCAGATGCGAATGGATGCGGCGGAAGTCGGCCTCCACCTGGTCCTTGTTGAGATGGACAGCCGGGGCGATGATGTGGCTGGGGCGCTCGTTGCGCAACTGGATGATGTATTCGCCAAGATCGGTCTCCACCGGGGTGATGCCGGCCGCCGACAGGGCCTCGTTGAGGTCGATCTCCTCGGCGATCATGGATTTGCCCTTGGTCACCGTGCGGGCGCCAAGGCCCTGGCACAAGGCGATGATGGTGGCGCGGGCCTCATCCGGGGTGGTGCAGAAATGCACAACGCCACCTGATGCTTCGACCTTGTCGACATAATGCTCCAGATAGAGATCGAGATGGGCCAGGGTGTGGTTCTTGATGTCGCGTGACTGGTCTCTCAGGGCATCGAATTCGGGCAGCCGGTCGCGCGCCGCGGCCCGCTTCTTGATAAAGCCGGTCGGCACGTTGCGCAGGGCGCGTTGCAACTGGTGGTCGGTGAAGGCCTCGCGCACATTGGCGGGGAAACGGGGCGAGGAAATCTCCAAGGCTCAGCCCTCCCCTTCGGCGATGGCGGGCGTGGCGAGATCGCCGGCCAGGACCTCGGCCACGTGGCGCACCTGCAAAGGACTGCCGCGGCGCTTGACCTTGCCGGCCATGTTCATGAGGCAGCCGAGATCGCCGGCCAGCAGCAGACCGGCGCCGGTCGCTTCGGCATCGGAGACCTTCTTGTCGGCCATGTCGTTGGATATCTGGGGATACTTGATGCAGAAGGTGCCGCCAAAGCCGCAGCAGATCTCCGGCTCGCCCATTTCCATCAGTTCAAGCCCCTTGACGCTGCCCAGCAGGTGCCGCGGTTGCACCTTGATTTGAAGCTCGCGCAGGCCCGAGCAGCAATCGTGATAGGTGACCTTGCCGTCATAAGCGGCATCGACGCCCGTCACTCCCATGACATCGGTGAGGAACGATATGAGCTCATGGGTTTTTGCCGCCACGGCCTCGGCACGGCGGCGCTGGGGGCTGCCTTCGGCAAACAGCAAGGGATAATGGCAGGCGATCATGCCGGCGCAGGATCCCGACGGGACGACCACATGGTCATAGGGCTCGAAGGCGGCAATGACGCCGAGCGCCAGGTCGGCCGCCGTCTTGCGGTCGCCGGAGTTGTAGGCGGGCTGGCCGCAGCAGGTCTGGGCCTGCGGCACCTCGACGGTGCAGCCGGCATTCTCCAGCAACCGCACGGCCGCAAAGCCGACCGAAGGCCGCATCATGTCGACGAGGCAGGTGACGAAGAGCCCCACGCGGGGGCGGGTCGGGGTCATGGTGTCTGGCGCCTCCTGGCGTTGCCGGGTGTGGTGTCAGTCGGTTCGAACTTCTGCAATCGGCGCAAGGCCGTCGCTTCGCGTGCATCGAGGCTTTGCGCATCGTGCATGGCCTGGCGGACATAGTCCAGATGGGCATGGACGGCTGATGAGGCGCCAGCGCCGTCTGCCGCCATGATGGCCTTGTATATGGCTTCGTGCTGGCCCATCAGCCGCTGGCGCCCGCCCGGCAGACGATAGAGCGTGGTGCGGTTGTAGAAGACGCCGTGCACCAGCAGATTGTAGATGGAGCGCAAGGTCTGGATGAGGACGATGTTGTGCGAGGCATCGACGATGGCGATGTGGAATTCAACATCGAGGCGGGCTTCCTCGGCCGGATCGTCCAACTCATGGGCGGTGTGCATGGCCTCGATGACGCGGGACAGAATGGCCTTGTCGGCGGTCGTGGCCCGTTCGGCCGCCAGACGTGCGGCAATGGCCTCGACCTCGGCCCGGAACTCGAGATAGTCGCCGGTAGCTCTGGGATGGCTTGCGAACAGCCCGATAATCGGCTCGGCGAATACCGAGCGCATGACCTGGGCAACATAGGTGCCACCGCCGTGGCGGGCTTCGAGCAGGCCCTTTTCTTCAAGCTCGGCAAGCGCCTGCCTGAGAGTGGGGCGCGAGATATCCAGTATGCGGGCAAGATCGCGCTCGGCCGGCAGGCGGTCACCCGGGCGCAGAACGCCCTCCAGCAACAGTGTTTCCACCTGCCTCACCACCTCCCCGGCAACCTTGCCATGGTCCACTTTCGTGAACAAACCGTCCCCCTCATGCATTTTCACACTTGCTCCGATGCACAGCGCCCGCCTCACGGAATGATCACAAATCGAGACTTCAACAATGGTTCAGAAAGTGGTAAAAAGACCTGACCACTTGTAACAGAGGTACCATCCTTGCGCAATGATCTTGCACGGACTGAAACGGCAAAGGGCGGCAGCTTGCGCTGCCGCCCCACCAATCTTGATAGCCGGAATTGCCGCTTACTGGGCCTTCGAGGCGAGATAGGCGATGAGGTCGGCGCGGTCCTCGGGCTTGGAGAGTCCGCCAAAGGTCATCTTGGTGCCGGGCACGAAGTCCTTCGGCTTGGCCAGGAAGGCGTCGAGGCTCGCCTCGTCCCACACCAGGCCTTCAGCGCCCTTGGCCGTCATGGCGTCGGAATATTTGTAGTCCTCGACAGAAGCCACCTTGCGGCCGACGATGTTGACGAGGTGCGGGCCCACCCGGTTCTTGGCCTCGTCCACCACATGGCAGGCCTTGCATTTCTTGAATACCTTCTCGCCCTTTTCGGCATCGCCTTCGGCAAGTGCGGCACTGGGAAGGGCAGCGATGGCGACCACGGCAAACAACATGCGCATTTTCATGGAGGTCTCCTTTTTGCGGCAAACGGGAATTGCCATAAGTCGTGGCAATCCGTGAAGTCATTGTCAATAGATCTGGCAGATCGTGTCGTGAGCCGCCATAAACAATTTTCCGGGTTTCGATGCACGAGGACGAGTTGTCGCGTATCATCGCCAAGCCATGAAGAGGTGGCACCATGACCGCCTTGAAATTGCCCGCGCCCGATCAAACAGTCCTTGACCGGCGTGACCAGATCATCGCCGCGCTCAAGGCGCTCGTGCCGGGCGAAGGGGTGATTGCCGCAATCCGGGAAATGCGGGTGTTCGAGACCGACGGCCTGTCGGCCTACCGCCAGATCCCCTTGTGCGTGGTGCTGCCGCAGACCACGGCCGAGGTGAGTGCCATCCTCAGATACTGCCACGACAACGGCATCCGCGTCGTGCCGCGCGGCGCCGGCACCGGCCTGTCGGGCGGTGCCCTGCCGCTCAGCGACGGCGTGCTGCTGGGCATGGGCAAGTTCAACCGCGTCCTCGATATCGATTACGACAACCGCGCCGTGGTGGTGCAGCCCGGCGTCACCAATCTGGCCATCACCAGCGCGGTGGAAGCCAGGGGCTTCTATTATGCGCCCGATCCCTCCTCGCAGATAGCCTGCTCCATCGGCGGCAATGTGGCGGAAAATTCCGGAGGCGTGCACTGCCTCAAATATGGTCTCACCACCAACAATCTGTTGGGCATCGAGATGGTGTTGATGACGGGTGAAGTGGTGCGCATCGGCGGCAAGCATCTGGATGCCGAGGGCTACGACCTGCTCGGGCTGATGACGGGATCAGAAGGCCTGCTCGGGGTGATCACCGAGGTGACGGTGCGTATCCTGCACAAGCCCGAGACGGCACGCGCCCTGCTGGTAGGCTTTGCCTCCTCGGAGGATGCCGGCCAGTGCGTTGCCGACGTCATTTCGGCCGGCATCATCGCCGCCGGCATGGAAATGATGGACCGCCTCGCCATCAAGGCCGCGGAGGATTTCGTGCATGCCGGCTACCCGCTCGACGTCGAGGCGCTGCTGATCGTCGAACTGGACGGGCCGGGCATCGAGGTCGACCAGCTGATCGATCGGGTCACCGGCATCGCCCGCAAGAACAAGGCGCTGTCCATCCGCGTGTCGGGCTCGGAAGACGAGCGGCTCGCCTTCTGGGCCGGGCGCAAGGCGGCATTTCCCGCGGTAGGGCGCATTTCGCCCGATTACATGTGCATGGACGGCACCATTCCGAGAAAGGCCCTGCCGACGGTGCTGGCGGGCATTGCGGATTTGTCGCGCAAATACAATCTCAGATGCGCCAACGTCTTTCATGCCGGCGACGGCAACCTGCATCCCCTCATCCTGTTCGATGCCAACAACCCGGGCGAGCTGGAGCGGGCCGAAGGTTTTGGCGCCGACATCCTGAGATTGTGCGTGAAATCAGGCGGCGTGCTGACCGGCGAACACGGGGTCGGCATCGAAAAGCGCGACCTGATGGCGGAAGTGTTCAGCGAGATCGATCTGGCCCAGCAGATGCGGGTCAAATGCGCCTTCGATGCCGGTGGCCTGCTCAACCCCGGCAAGGTGTTTCCGGTGCTGCGCCGCTGTGCCGAACTGGGGCGCATGCATGTGAGCGCCGGCAAGTTGCCGTTTCCCGACATTCCACGATTCTGACGGGGCGCCCATGGCCGATACCGCAAAACCGCGCGACGCCGGCGAGCTGCAAGAGGCCATCGCCTGGGCGGCAGGAACAAAGACCCCGATCGAGCTTGTCGGCTCGGGCTCCAGGCGGGTCATCGGGCGACCGGTCGATGCTGCGATGACGCTCGATGTTTCGGCTCTTGCGGGCATCGACTGCTACGAGCCCGACGAACTGGTGCTTACCGCCGGCGCGGCAACGCCGCTGGTCGAAATCGAGGCGCTGCTCGCCCAGCGCAACCAGGCGCTCGCCTTCGAGCCGCCTCATCTTGACCGGCTTCTGGGCGGCACCGGTGCCGGTACGCTGGGCGGCATCATCGCCGGCAATCTGTCGGGACCGCGCCGCCTCAAGGCGGGCGCGGTGCGCGACCATTTCCTTGGCTTCAGTGGAGTTTCGGGGCGCGGCGAGACCTTCAAGTCGGGCTCCCGGGTGATGAAGAACGTCACCGGCTACGACCTGCCCAAGCTGATCGCCGGTTCGTGGGGAACGCTCGCGGCTCTGAGCAGCGTGACGGTGAAGGTGCTGCCGGCGCCCGAAACCGAGGTGACGCTTGCCGTGGCGACGGCAACCGCCGAGACGGCCTGCCAGGCGATGTCGCTGGCCATGCAAAGCGCGGCCGAGGTCTCCGGCGCAGCGCATGTGCCGGAGGACCTGACCGGAGCATCGGTAGTCAAGACGGTGGCGGAGGCCGGGCGGCGCCTTACGTTCCTCAGGCTGGAGGGCATCGCGCCCTCGGTTGCCTACCGGGCCGATGCGCTTACCCGGCTGCTCTGCCCGTTCGGCGAGGTGGCGATGATGGCGCAAGACGACTCGAAAGTCCTGTGGCGCGAGATCCGCGATGTGGCATTCCTTGCCGACCGGCCGCAGTTGCCGCTCTGGCGGGTCTCGGTGCCGCCGACGGCGGGTCATCGGGTGATGGCGGTCGTGGCCGCCATCGGCGAGGCGCGCGCCTTCATGGACTGGGCCGGCGGCCTGGTGTGGGTGGAGGTGCCCAAGGCCTTGCACGGCTACGCCGAAGTTATCCGGGCCAGCTTTGCGGGCTCGGGCGGGCATGCAACGCTGATCCGCGCCTGCCAGGAAATGCGGGCGGCGCTGCCGGTTTTCGAGCCGCAGCCGCGCCCGCTCGCCGAACTCAGCGCCCGGGTGAAGGCCGCCTTCGATCCTTTGGGCATTCTCAATCCCGGGCGCATGTATCCCGGCCATAGGGGCACCTGAGGGATCCATGCAAACCAGTTTCACGCCCCGACAGCTTGCCGAGCCGCGCATCGCCGAGGCCAACCAGATCCTCAGGTCTTGCGTGCATTGCGGTTTCTGCACCGCCACCTGCCCGACCTACGTGCTCCTGGGCGACGAACTCGACAGCCCGCGCGGGCGCATCTACCTGATCAAGGAGATGCTCGAGGAAGGCCGCCCGGCCGGGCCCGAGGAGGTCAAGCACATCGACCGCTGCCTGTCGTGCCTGGCGTGCATGACCACCTGTCCCTCGGGGGTGCATTACATGCACCTGATCGACGAGGCGCGCGCCCATGTGGAGGCCACCTTCGAGCGCCCGTTCATGGACAGGCTGTTCCGCCGCATTCTCGCCCGGGTGGTGCCGGATGCGCGGCTGTTCCGCCTGGCGCTTTCCTTCGCCCGGCTGGGGCGGCCGCTTGCCCCCCTTGTCAGGACCATTCCCGGCCTCAGGCCCGCCGCCGCCATGCTGGAGCTGGCACCGCGAACGGTCCACAGGGCAGCCAGCGCGGCCCGCCGTGGCGTGCACGCGGCTCCTGGTGAGAAAAAAGGCCGGGTGGCGCTGCTGGCCGGCTGCGTCCAGGACGTCCTGGAGCCCACGATCAACCAGGCAACGATCAGCGTCCTCAACCGCCTAGGCTACGACGTGGTGCTGCCGTCAGGCATGGGCTGCTGCGGTTCGGCCACCCACCATCTCGGCCTGGAGGCCGACGCCCGCGCCCGTGCCCGCCGCAATGTCGATGCCTGGACAGCGGAGATCGACGGTGACGGCCTCGATGCCATCATCATCAACGCCTCGGGCTGCGGCACCACGGTGAAGGACTACGGCCATATGCTGCGCTTCGATGCCGGCTACCAGGAAAAGGCCGAACGGGTGGCGGGGCTCGCCAGGGACATCACGGAATTTATCGACGGCCGGCTGCCCGCGACCATCGCCGCGCCGCGCCGCCTGAAGGTCGCCTATCATTCGGCCTGTTCCATGCAGCATGGCCAGAAGATCACCCGCCAGCCCAAGGCTTTGCTGACGGCGGCCGGCCTCGATGTGGTCGACATCCCCGAGGGCCACCTGTGCTGCGGCTCGGCCGGCACCTACAACATGCTGCAGCCCGACATCGCCGGGCGGCTGAAGGCGCGCAAGCTCGCCAATATTGCCACCGCCCGCCCGGACGTCGTCGCCACCGGCAATATCGGTTGCATCACCCAGCTCGGCCGCGACGCCGGGGTGCCGGTGGTCCACACCATCGAACTCATCGAGTGGGCCCTGGGCGGCCCGGAGCCTTCCGCCATGCGGAACCGCGCATGACAATTCCCGAGGCCTTGCCACAAAGCGGAATGATTGTTGGAAGCCTGTCGCCCGCAAGGGGTCGTGCGCCCTTATGAAAGCCGATGAGGAATAAGAAAAATGGCCGACATGATCGCCCACGGCGGGCTTGCCGTTGCTCGCGTCCTTTATGATTTCGTCAATGACGAGGCTCTCGCCGGCACCGGCCTGACGCGCGATGCCTTCTGGGCAGCAGCCGAGCACATCATTCATGAGTTTGCGCCGCAAAACCGGGCGCTGGTCGCCCGGCGTGACGAGTTGCAGGACCAGATCGACGCCTGGCACCGCGCCCATGGCGATGGCGCCATCGATGCCGTCGCCTATGAGGCGTTCCTGAGGGAGATCGGCTACATCGAGCCGGAGGGGCCGGACTTCAGGATCTCGACCACCCATGTTGACAGCGAAATCGCCGGCGTCGCCGGCCCGCAGCTCGTGGTGCCGGTGATGAATGCGCGCTACGCGCTCAATGCCGCCAATGCCCGCTGGCACTCGCTCTACGATGCGCTCTATGGCACCGACGCGATCCCCGAGGACGGCGGCGACGGACGGGACGGCGCCTACAACCCCAGGCGCGGCGCCAGGGTCATCGCCTGGGCCAGGCGCTTTCTCGACGAGGCAGCCCCCCTGTTCGGCGGCTCCTATGCCGATGTGGCAGGCTTTCGCATCGACGGCGGCAGGCTGGTGGTGGACTTGACCAGCGGCTCGCGGACCGGTCTCACCGACCCGGCCCAGTTTCGCGGCTACCGCGGCGAGATGGACGTACCCGAAAGCATTCTGCTCGTCAACAACGGCCTGCATATCGATATCGTTATCGACCGCAGCCACCCGATCGGCAAGGACGACGATGCCGGCGTGGCGGACGTGATCATGGAGGCCGCGCTCACGACCATCGTGGACTGCGAGGACTCAGCCGCCGCCGTCGATGCCGCCGACAAGGTCGCCGTCTACCGCAACTGGCTCGGGCTCATGAAGGGCGACCTGAGCGCCGGACTGGTCAAGGCCGGGCGTGCCATGACCCGCCGCCTCAATCCCGATCGCGCCTACGAGGGCCCAGATGGCGAATTCGTCAACCTGCACGGGCGCAGCTTGATGCTGGTGCGCAATGTCGGGCTGCTCATGACCAGCGATGCCGTCACCTACGACGGTGGCAAGCAAGCGCCCGAGACTCTGATCGATGCCCTCGTCAATACCGCCGTCGCCCTGCATGACGTGGGCCCGGGCGGCCGCCGCGCCAACTCCCATACCGGCTCCATCTATGTGGTGGTGCCGAAACTGCACGGATCCGCCGAGGTGGCCCATGTCGCCGCCCTGTTCGGCGCCGTCGAGGCGGCCTTTGGCCTCGCGCCCGACACGCTGAAGATGGGCATCATGGACGAGGAACGCCGCACCACGGTGAACCTGAAGGAATGCATCCGCCAGGCGGCCGCGCGGGTGTTCTTCATCAACACCGGCTTCCTCGACCGCACCGGCGATGAAATCCACACCGCGATGCTGGCCGGCGCGATGATCCGCAAGGCCGACATGAAGGCGGCGCGCTGGATCGCGGCCTATGAGGATTCCAATGTCGACATCGGTCTGGCCTGCGGCCTGCCCGGCCATGCCCAGATCGGCAAGGGCATGTGGGCGATGCCCGACCGCATGGCCGACATGATGGCCGAAAAGATCGCTCACCCCATGGCCGGCGCCGATACCGCCTGGGTCCCCTCGCCCACCGCCGCGGTGCTGCATGCCACCCACTATCACAGCGTGAACGTCAAGGAACGACAGAACGAAATCCGCGCCCGCCCGCGCGCAAAGCTTGGCGATATCCTGTCCGTCCCGCTGGCGGCGAGCCCCAACTGGACGGCTGAGGAAATCCAGGCCGAGCTGGATAACAATGCGCAAGGCATTCTGGGCTACGTGGTGCGCTGGATCGACCAGGGCGTGGGCTGTTCCAAGGTGCCCGATATCAATGATGTCGGCCTGATGGAAGACCGTGCCACCTTGCGCATTTCCTCCCAGCACATCGCCAACTGGCTCTATCACGGCATCGTCGGACGCGATGAGGTAATGGCGACCATGCAGCGCATGGCGGCGGTGGTCGATCAGCAGAACGCCGGCGATCCGGCCTACCGCAACATGGCACCCGACTTCGAGGCCAGCGTGGCATTTCAGGCGGCTTGCGATCTGGTGTTCAAGGGAGCAAAGCAGCCCAACGGCTATACCGAGCCCATCCTGCATGCCCGCCGCGCCGAGGCCAAGGTGCGATTCGGAGGCTAGGCGCCTTACCCCTCGGTCACGATGGCGCGGAAATCGTTGACGTTGGTGAGCGTCGGGCCGGTGATGACGAGATCGCCGAGGGCCGCAAAGAAACCATAGGCATCATTGTTGGCCAGGAACGCGGCGGGATCGAGTCCCAGACGGCGGGCCCGGGCCAGCGTATCGGGCGCCACCATGGCGCCGGCATTGTCTTGCGAGCCGTCGATGCCGTCGGTGTCGCAGGCAATGGCCGAGATGCCGGTTGCGCCGTCAAGCGCGATAGCAAGCGCCAGCGCATACTCGCTGTTGCGCCCGCCACGACCCGTGCCCTTGAGGGTCACGGTGGTCTCGCCGCCCGACACGATGACCGCCGGCCCCTTCGTCTTCAGCGCGACTTGCGCGTGTTGGCGGCCCACCTCGCGGGCCTCGCCCTCCACCCGGTCGCCGAGGTCGATCATCCGGTAGCCCGCCGCCGTGGCGACCTGACCCGCCGCGGCAATGGACAGCATCGGCGCGGCCACCATGCGGGTCTCGACCCCGGCGAGGCGGGCATCGCCGGGCTTGGGCGTCTCGGCCTGTGGCATGGCGAGGAAAGCCTCGACGTGGGGCGGCAGCCTGAGGCCGTATCTGGCGATGATGGCGCGGGCGTCGGCGACGGTGGTGGGATCGGCCACGGTAGGGCCGGAAGCAACCGTCGAAGGATCGTCGCCGGGCACGTCGGAAATCACCAGCGACAGCACCCGGGCGGGATGGGCGCGGGCGGCAAGCCGGCCGCCCTTCAAGGCAGAAAGGTGTTTCCTCACGCAGTTCATCTCGCCGATGGGGGCGCCCGAGGCCAACAGCTGGCGGTTGATGTCCTGCTTGTCGGCCAGGCTAAGGCCGGGAGCGGGAGCGGCCAGCAGGGCCGAGCCGCCGCCCGAGATAAGGCACAGAACGAAATCATCCGTTGTGAGGCCGCTCACCAGTTCGCCCATGCGGGCTGCCGCAGCCTGGCCTGCCGCATCGGGCACCGGGTGGGCGGCCTCGACGATCTCGATCGACCGGCATGGCACGCCATGGCCATAGCGGGTGATGACCAGACCCTCCAGCCCTTCGCCCCAATGGGCCTCAACCGCTGCCGCCATTGCGGCCGAGGCCTTGCCGGCGCCGACCACGATGATGCGGCCTTGCGGACGCAGCGGTAGGTGGCCCGGCAAGCACAGCTTCGGGTCGGCAGCGGTCACGGCCGCCTCGAACAGCCGTGTGAGGAACGCAGCGGACGAAATGTCGTTCATGCCAGAATCCCGTAGTCTGGAGGGTTGCGCTTGACCGGACGCAGGCAAATAATGCCAGGCGCCACTTTGTAAGGACAGCCAGCCATGACGTCACGCCCCAATGTGTCGCGGGTTTTCCACCGCAGCCTCGTGCAGCAGTACCCCGAAGCCCGCTCGGCACACGGCGCCTGTATCACCGATGCCGCCGGCAGGCAGTATCTCGATGCCTCGGGCGGGGCGGCGGTGTCCTGCCTCGGCCACGGGCACCCGAGGATCATCGCCGCCATCGTGCACCAGCTCGAGCGCATGGCCTTTGCCCATACCTCGTTCTTCACCAACGAGCCGGCCGAGCGGCTGGCAGAGATTCTTTCCGCCCGGGCGCCGGGTGGCGCATGGCGGGTCTATTACCTGTCGGGGGGCTCGGAGGCCAACGAAGCAGCCCTCAAGCTGGCCCGGCAACTGCATGTCGAGCGTGGCGAGACGCGGCGCGATACCTTCATCTCGCGGCGCTTTTCCTATCACGGCAACACGCTGGGGGCCCTGTCGGTGGGCGGGCGGACCGCCCACCTCGGGACCTTCGGGCCGATCCTTTTGCCCAATGTGCGCAAGATCGAGCCGTGCTTTGCCTACCGGTGGAAGCACGAAGGCGAGAGCGATGCCGAGTATGGCCTCAGGGCGGCGCGGGCGCTGGAGCGCGAGATCGCCGATCTCGGCGAGGGCCGCGCCATCGCCTTCATCGCCGAGACGGTGGTGGGGGCAACGCTGGGGGCGGTGCCGCCGGCGCCGGGCTATTTCAAGGAGATCCGCCGCATCTGCGACGAACATGGGCTCTACATGATCCTCGATGAGGTGATGTGCGGCATGGGCCGGTCGGGCACGCTTTTTTCGTGCGAGCAGGACGGCGTGGTGCCCGACATGATCTCGCTCGCCAAGGGGCTGGGGGCGGGCTATCAGCCGATCGGGGCGCTGATGGTGCGCGAGGAGCTGGCCGAGGTGATCGAAAAGGGTTCCGGCGCCTTCAATCACGGCCATACCTATGTGGGCCACGCCACGGCCTGCGCGGCCGGGCTCGCCGTGCAGGAAGTGTTCGAGGAAGAAGGGCTGATCGCGCGCGTGGCGGTGATGGGCGGCAGGCTCGCCGCCGCGCTCGCTGCCCGTTTCGGCAGCCACCCCCATGTCGGCGATGTGCGCGGCCGGGGGCTGTTCCGCGGGGTCGAGCTGGTGGCCGACCGGGCCAGCAAGGAGCCGTTTGCGGCCTCGCGCAAGCTTGCCGCCCGCCTCAAGGCGCGCGCCATGGACAACGGCCTCATCTGCTATCCCATGGCCGGCACCGTCGACGGGGAAGCGGGCGATCATGTGCTGCTCGCTCCGCCCTTCATCATTACCGACGCCCAGATCGAAGAGCTGGTCGACAAGCTGGCGCGCTCCATCGACGAGGTCATTGCCCAGACTGACAGGCATTGAGGTATTGGGTGCCAGGGGGCACGTTGCTTTCATCGGTGTCATCAACGCGCTTGACGCGAGGACCCAGGAGCCAAGGGCAAGGCCGGCGTTTGTGGCCCCGGGGCCCTCGGCTCAAGGCCGAGGGTTGATGACACAGGAGGAGAGGGCGCGGAGCCTGAACATGCACAATCATCTCCGGCGGCGCATTGGCCGTGGCGGAGGCAAACGGGAAGAGCGGAGCGCCTCGAAGGTGCAACGCTTGTAAACAACTGGGCACCCACGAGGCGCTCCGCACCCGGTCTTTTGTCGGATCATGCCGCCGCTCTCGCCTAGGCCGGTCTTATAGAGGCCCAAATGCCCTCCAGAAGGGAGAGGACACCTCCGGCCGGCCCGGCTTGCTGATATGGCGCGCTGGGAGTTTCCCGCCCAGGGTCGACGCGCATGCCGCCCGGACCTTTCGCAGCCACACGTCAGGACTGGTACTCAGCTCGGGAACCGTTTTACCCCCATGCACCGACGGTTCGTGCACACTTCCTCGGAATGGGGGCAGGCAAAAAGAACAATACAGGAACATTTATTGGATGTCAAGAGGAAATTCACAAAGGCAGGAGGATGGCCGGGTCTTCGCCCGGCCATGATGGGGTTGCGATGGCGGCGCGGCGAGCGCGCACTCCGGGTCGGATGCGTGCCCGCTCAGACCTGCAGCGATGCATGTTCCGCGCTGCATTGATGCAAGTCCTCATGGGCAGTGGGGCGCTACAGCTTGAATCACTCGGCAGAAACGGACAGAGCGAAATGGTCTTACTCACGCCACCGCCGCCCCGGACGCGGTCTTGACCTTTTCGCGACGGCGGTATTGCAGCAGCACCACCAATCCCAGCAACGCCAGCGCCGGCAGGTAGAACACCTCCTTGCGCAGGCGCTCGGCGCGCACCTTTACCTCGGAGATGACCACTGGATTGTCGCCGTAGTAATCGAACTTCCTGCCGATCTGGTCGAACAGCGGCGAACCGGGCAGCGGCTCGACGACCTTTACCGCATCGCCGTCGACCTCGAGTTCGAGGCCGTCGCGCTTGAGACGCGCCTTGCCGGTGCCTTCCTTGCCGAGGCGGATGAGCAGCGTTGTCTGGAAGGTCTTGTCGGGCTTGTCGAAATCCGGTCCCGATACGACCACCCGCAACTGACCATCTTCGGGCCGCTCGGAGGCCACTTGCAGGATTTCCTTCGGGGCGACGGTGACGAAGGGATCGTGCATCTGGTCGAGCCAGAAGCCGGGCCGGAACAGGGTGAAGGCCACCAGCAGCAGCGCCAGCGTTTCCCAGAGGCGCGAACGCACCAGGAAGTGTCCTTGCGTGGCCGCGGCGAACAAAAGCATCGCTGTTACCGCCACGATGAACACGAAGATCGCATGCACCGGGCCGACATTGATGAGCAGGAGATCGGTATTGAAGATGAACAGGAACGGCAGGATGGCGGTGCGGATGTCGTACATGAAACCCTGGATGCCGGTGCGGATGGGGTCGCCTTGCGAAATGGCGGCGGCCGCAAAGGCGGCCAGCCCCACCGGCGGGGTATCGTCGGCGAGGATGCCGAAATAGAAGACGAACATGTGCACCGCAATGAGCGGCACGATGAGGCCCGACTGGGCACCCACCGAGACGATGACCGGGGCCATGAGCGAGGATACCACGATATAGTTGGCCGTGGTCGGCAGCCCCATGCCGAGCATCAGGCTCATGACCGCCACCAGCAGCAGCATGGCCATCAGGTTGCCCCCCGACAGGAACTCCACGAACTCGCCGACCACCTGATGCATGCCAGTGAGCGAGACGGTGCCGACAATGATGCCGGCCGCGCCGGTCGCCACGGAGATGGCGATCATGTTGCGCGAGCCGGCGATCATGCCGTCGATGCAGTCGCGCATGCCGCGCTTGAGCTCGGCGACGAGGTTCGATTGGCCGCGGAATATGGCTTTCAGGGCATGCTGGGTGACCATCACCGTAATCATCACCAGGCTGGCGAGATAGGCCGAAAG
>Ga0326597_10005101_pt1 | contig 18324 bp, 17 predicted proteins | sample RVTome_12_FD_203789 | JGI IMG/M metagenome (GOLD analysis project Ga0326597, IMG submission 203789) | Soil microbial communities from uranium-contaminated site in the Upper Colorado River Basin, Wyoming, United States - RVT100D185 | ecosystem: Environmental > Terrestrial > Soil > Contaminated >... | reverse complement strand
CCGCATCGGCCGCGACACGCGGCCTCCCCCTCCTCGCCGCCTGAGGGGCGGCGCGGCGCCTCCGGCGCCGGATCTACTGCTTCGGAATCTGCGCGCTGCGCGCGCAAATCCCGCAGTAGTAGATCAGAGCTCGGGCGGGAAATGCCGCAGGCGGCCGGGGAAGCGCTCCAGGCGCTCGATGTCCTCCTCACTCCACCCGTGGGCCGCGCCGCTCGGATCGGAGGCCGGCTTGCGCGCCACCATCCCGGGCCCGGGACCGGGCGCCGGCCCCCGGCCGGGCGGAGGATCGCCGAAGGGGGCGGAGAGGGGATCCGCCGCCCGGCCGCCGGCGTCGCGCGGCCCGCGCGCGGGCTGGGCCGGCAGGAAGAACGTGAACGGCCCGACGCGGATCGCGGGCTGGCCGTGGCGGACGCGCACCGCGGCGAGCTCCTGCCGGCCGGTCGACCACACGAACAGGCCGATGAAGGGCAAGAGCGGGCTCATGAAGAACATCTGGCCCGGCAGGAAGGTCAGGAGGATCATCGTGATCGCGAGCACCTTGCCGACCTGCACCGCGCGTTCCGTGGCCGCCAGCCAGTCGTCCTTGCGGCCCAGCCAGGCGCGCAAGAGGCGCCCGCCGTCCATCGGGAAGGCCGGGACCAGGTTGAACGCGCCCATGAACAGGTTCAGCGTCACGAACGAGACCACGAGCATCAGCGCGTTCTCGCCGACGACGAGCAGCAGCGGGGCCGCCAACGCCGCCAGCGCGAAGTTGACCGCCGGGCCCGCCACGGCGATCAGACCCTCGATGCGCGCATCCTCCGGGATCTCTCGCATGCGCGCCATGCCGCCCAGCGGCCAGAACGTGATGTCGACCACCTGCACGCCGAAATGGCGCGCGACCAGGCTGTGCCCGAGCTCGTGCAGCAGCACGATCGGCGCCAGCACGAGCACGTACAGGAGCGCCACGGCCGCGCCCCACTCGAAGATGGGCAGGAACAGCACGCCGAGGATCACGGGCACCATGTAGTGCACGCGCAGCGTGATGCCGAGGATCTGTCCGAGTCGGATGGAGTCCTTCACGGCGCGGGTCCGCGCGGGGGAGGTGGGTCTGTCGAAGATGCGCGCGGGGCTCCGGCGGAGCCCCGGCGCAGTAATATGGGCCCCTCCTACGGGAACGACAGCGATTTGTTCGCGCTTCGTGCTCCCGATCGGTCGGGAGTCGTCGTGACCGGCCGCCGGGACCCGCGCAGGCCGTCCCGCGCGCCGCGCTGACCGCCTCGATCTGGTCGTCGCTACCAGCGGCGGGTAGGGTCTCCCTCCCACATGGCCGACGAGAGCGTCCTGATCATCAAGACCGGCGCGCTGGGCGACGTGCTGCGCACGACCGCCATCCTGCCCGGGCTGAGGGCGACGCACCCCGCGGCGCGCGTCTCTTGGGTGACCGCCACGGGCGCCGTCGACCTCGTGCGGCTGCACCCGGGAATCGACGAGGTGCTCGACGTCGAACCGGGCGACGAGCGTGCCGTGGCCGCCCTGGCGCGGGATCTGAGAGCGAGACGCTTCGCGTGGGTGATCTCGCTCGACGACGAGGAGCCGCTCTGCCGGCTGGCCTCGGCCCTGCGCAGCGGGCGGCTGTCGGGCGCGAGCCTGGACGACGACGGCGCGCGGGTCTACTCGCACGACGTCGCGCCCTGGTTCGACATGGGGCTCCTGTCCGTGTTCGGCAAGCGCGAGGCCGACCGGCTCAAGCTCGCGAACCGGCGCACGCACCCCGCGATCGTGGCCGGCATGCTCGGGTTGCCGGTGGGGGAGCCCGACCTCGTCCTGCCGCGCGAGTCGCTCGACTTCGCCGCGGCCTTCGCCGAGCGGCACGGGCTCGCTGGGCGCCGCCCGCTGGTCGGGCTCAACACCGGCGCCGGGGGGCGTTGGACGTCGAAGCAGATCCCGGTCGAGCGCACGCTGGAGCTGGCCGTCGCGCTGCACGGAGCGCTCGACGGTCGCGTGACCTTCGCGATCTTCGGCGGGCGCGAGGAAGCCGAGCGCAACCGGGACATGTGCGCGGCCTTCAGGGATTCGCCGACGCCGCTGCGCTTCGTCGACGCGGGCACGGAGAACAGCCTGCTCGACTTCGCGGCGCTGATCGACCTGTGCGACGTCGCGGTCTGCAGCGACAGCCTGGCCCTGCACGTCTGCGTCGCCCGGCGCGTGCCGGTGGCGTGCTTCTTCGCGCCCACCTCGGCGGCCGAGATCGAGCTGTACGGGCGCGGCGCGAAAGTCGTCAGCACCTCGCCCGACTACTGCTCTTACCGGCCCCAGGCCGACAACTCCTCGATCACCGCCGAGCGCCTGTGCGCCGCGACCCTGGCGGCGCTGCGCGCGCCCGGTCGATAGGGAAGAGGGCAGCGCGCATGTCCCGCCGTCCGCTCTGGATCCTGGCCAAGCTGCTCGAGGCCGTCGGCCTGCTCATCGTGCTCGTCGGCGTCTCGCTCAGCATCGGCCTGGGGTTCGAGGACGAGGGCCTGAAGTCCATGTCGCAGGAGTTCCAGGGGTTGCTGTGGGGCGGCGCGCTCTTCCTGATCGGCTACCTGATCGAGCGCGCGGCTCGGGTGATGCGGCGATCGGCGCGACACCGCATCACGCGCGGTGCACCTCGACCGTGACGTGCGCCAGCCCCAGCTCCGGCGGCAGCAGGTCCTTGTAGTAGCCCGGCGCGCGCGGCTCGCGCGTGACGAGCGCGATCTCCGCCGCGTAGGCGCCTGGCGCGATGACCCACACGTGCAGGTCCGTCACGCGCTCGTCGCCGGCGCCCTCGATCGAGCGCGTGATGTCCGCCCGCACGCGCTCGGGCGCCTGCCGGTCCAGGAGCACGGCGGCGCTCTGGCGCACGAGTTCCCAGGACCAGCGCGCGACCAGCACGGCGCCGACGATGCCGATGAACGGGTCCAACCACACGGCCCCGAGGAGCTTGCCGGACAGGAGCGCTACGATCGCGAGCACCGAGGTCAGCGCATCCGCCAGCACGTGCAGGTAGGCCGAGCGCAGGTTGTGGTCGGCGTGGGAATGGTGTCCGTGGGCGCCGTTCTCGTGCTCGTGCTCGTGCTCGTGCTCGCCGTGGCCGGGGTCCTCCCCGCCCAGGATGAGCACGCTGGCCCCGTTCACGACCAGGCCGACGAAGGCCACCAGGATGGCGCGGTCGAAGGCGATCGGCACCGGCCGGATCCAGCGTTCGACGCTCTCCGAGGCCATGATCAGGGCGAAGACCGCCAGCAGCACGGCGCCGGCGAAGCCCGCCAGCGCGTTGACCTTGCCGGTCCCGAAGCTGAAGCGCTCGTCGTCTGCGTGCTTGCGGGCGTACACGTACGCGGCCACCGCGATCCCCAGCGCGACCGCGTGCGAGCCCATGTGCAGCCCGTCCGCGAGCAGCGCCATGGACCCGAACGCGACGCCGGCCGCGATCTCGACCAACATCATCAGGGCCGTGATCGCCAGCACGATGACGGTGCGGCGCTCGCCGGGCCGCACCCGGTGCTGGCCGAACAGGTGGGCGTGCCGCCAGGGCTCGCCCGTCTCGTGCTGCAGCGCGGTCATGGTCACTGGCCTTGCGGGGCGCGCTCGCCGGCGCGCAGGCGCTCGATCTGGCGCAGCGCCTCGAAGAGCGAGCGCAGCTCGGCCTCGAGCTCGGCCGCGCCCGCGCGCTGGGCCGCGCGCAGGGTGGGGAAGGTCTCCGAGCTGTATCCGGTCTCGAGCCCGGGCGCCCACAGGCGGTTTTCGAACCACGGCCGACCCGGGAGGCCGCCCTCGGCGGCCAGGCAGCGGTAGAAGCGCTCGTCGCCGAGCCAGGCCGCGCCGCCCGCCGCGCGCAGCGCGCCGGCCAGCGCGTCGAATCCGCCCGCGAGGCGCTCGGCCGGCTCGGCGCCCAGCCACTCGGACTGCTCGCGCGCCAGCCGCGCCAGCTCGCCGGCGGCCTCGGCCTCGTCGAAGCTCGCCGCGCCGCCATCGGCGATCTCCGCCAGCAGCTCGGCCAGGAAGCGTCCGGCCAGCTCGTGCCCGACGAAGCCCGGGTCGAGGTGGCGTTCGACCTGCTCGAAGTCGTCGAAGCGCGTGTGGTACTGGCCGCCCGAGCTGCCGCCGAAGCCGATGTCGAGCACCGGCAGGTTGAGGTGGTGCAGGAAGGCCGCGAAGTCGGAGCCCGAGCCCGGCAGGCCGAGGCGCGGGCCGCCGTCGCCGGCCTGCGCCACCCAGCCGTCCCACAGGGAGCCCTCATCCGCGATCGCCGGCACGCGCTGGAGCGCGCGCCGCAGCGCGCCGAGCAGGCCGGGGCTGCCCGCGGCACCGTGGAAGCTTGCGCCGCTGACCACCGTGTCGCCGTTGACGTAGGCCAGCGCGTGCTCGACCAGCCAGGCCGCGTTGGCCTCGGCCCACTCGGTGCTGCCGATCAGCCCGGGCTCCTCGGCGTCCCAGAAGCACAGCACGATCCCGTTCGGCGGCCGCCACCCGGCGGCGCGGCGCTCGGACAGGTGCTGCGCCGCGCGCAGCAGCGCGACGGTGCCGCCGCCCGCGTCGTGCGCGCCGCGCACCCAGGCGTCGCGGTGGTTGCCGGCGATCACGGCGTTCTCGCTCGCGCCGGGCATGCGCGCCACGACGTTGACGATCGTGCGGTAGTCGCGCGGCGCCTCGACCGCGAGCAGCGCCTCGACCGGGCCCGGACCGACGGGGCGCGCGCCTGTGTCCGCGTCCTCGTCCTCGCTCTTCGCGCCGACCGTGCGCCGAGAGAGGTGCGCGCGCAGGGCGAGCGCCTCGCGCGCCGGGATCGGCAGGCACGGGATGCGGGGCAGCGCGGCCTCGATCTCCCCGCGCCCCAGGCGCCGGCCGGGCCGGTCGGGCGGCGGCGAGGGCCAGCCCGGGGTCGAGGGGTCGCCCGGCGCGGTCTCTACGCGCGAGATCGAGCCGCGCTGCACGGCCCAGTCCGGCATCCACGGTCCGTCCGGCCAGACCGGCCCCCTCTCGGCGCCGTCGTCCTGAGGGTCGCTGAAGAGCAGCACGCCGACGCAGCCGGCTTCCGCCGCCAGCTCGACCTTCACGCCGCGGTAGCTCTTGCCGTAGCGCGCGAGGGCGACGCACCCGCGCGGGTCGAGGCCGGCGGCCGAGAGCTCCTGGTAGTCGCCGCGCAGCCCGTAGCCGACGTCGACCACCGGCGCGCGCACGGTGCCTTCGGCCGTCCAGGCGTTGAAGGGCGGCACGTCGCCGGGCGGCCTGGCGTCCGGGTCGAAGCGCTCGCGGCGCTCGAACAGGGGCTCGTCGATCCCGCCGCCGGCGAAGCCGGCGACGCGGAGCTTGCGCGGCAGAGACAGCAGCACGACGCGCTCGTCGAGCTCGACCTCCCAGCCCGCCTCGGACAGCACGCGCGCGACGAAGCGCGCCCCCCAGCGCGAGCCGCTCGTCCCGGCCAGCCGCGGCTGGCGCGTCAGCTCCAACAGCAGGGCGCGCGACGGCGGCGGATCGGGAAGCACGGCCAGAACGCCGACCAGGGCTGCACTGAGGATGGGCATGGCGTGACGATACGGTGTCGCACCGATCGCCGCCGCTTTGGGCCGCCGAAAGGCGGCGATCGGTGCGACACCGTATCCTCGGAGCGTGCCCTTCCCCTTCGACGCCGTGCTGTTCGACCTCGACGGGACGCTGCTGGCGACCGACCGCTACTGGATCCCGGCCGCGCGCGTCGGGGCGCGGCGGGCGTTCGGGGAGCTCGGGCTCGAGCGCGCGCTGCCGAGCGCGGAGGAGTGGATGGAGCTGGTCGGACTGCCGATCGAGGAGGGCTTCGAGGCCCTCTTCCCCGACCTCGACGCGCAGCAGGTCGCGCTCGTCATCCGCCGCTGCATCGAGGAGGAGCACTTCGCCCTGGCGGCCGGCGCGGCGGTGCTGCTGCCGGGCGTGCGCGACGTGCTGGTCGAGCTGCGCGCGCGCGGCGTGCGTCTGGGCATCGCCAGCAACTGTTCAGAGGCCTACCTCGACGCGGCCATGAACGGGGTGGGGCTCGGCGCGCTGGTCGACGAGGGGCGCTGCCTGGACTCGCCCGGCATCCGAAACAAGACCGACATGCTGCGCGACCTGCTGGCGACCTTCGGCACGCGCAGCGCGGTCATGGTCGGCGACCGCGCCGCCGACCGCGACGCCGCGCACGCCAACGGGCTGCCGCACGTGCACCTCTCGTCCGGCTTCGCACCGGCCTCCGAGGAGGTCGCCTGCGAGGCGGTGATCGAGGACTTCCTGGAGCTCCTGCCGCGGCTCGAGCGGCGCAATGCCTGGATCGCGGCGGCCCTGGACGAGCTCGGATTCCACGGCGGGGAGCGGCCGTGCTCGCTGGGCGTCACCGGCCGGCCGGGCGCCGGTAAGACGCTCTTCGCGCGCGACGCCGCGCGCCTGCTCGCGGTCGATGGCCGCGCGGTGCGCACGGTCGCCCTGGACGACTTCCGGCGACCCGCCGCGCCGGCCTCCAGGCTCGCCGGCGGAGTCGGGCTCGCGCCCGAGGAGCACGTGACGGCGGTCTACGACGTCGAGCAGCTCGTCGGCGCGCTGCTCCGTCCCCACGCGCGCGGGGAAGCCGTGCGCCTCGCGCGCCCGGCGCACGCGATCGAGGTCCCGGCCGGAGCGTTGCTCGTCGTCGAGGGGCCGTTCCTGCTCCATCCGCGCCTGCGCTCGCAGCTCGACCGCGTGATCCAGCTCGAGCTGGACGAGGAGCTGCGCCTCACGCGCCTGGCGGCGCGCGCCCAGCCGGGCGGGCCGCACGACGGCGCCGACCGCGCCTTCGACCATCGTTTCGACCCCGCCGCGCGCGCCAGCCTCGTGCTGGCGGCGGGCAACCCCCTGGGGCCGCCGTAGAGGCGCTGTCGAGCCGATCGCCGCCGCTCGCGGCGGCCGAAAGCGGCGGCGATCGGTGCGGCGCCGTATTGCCACGCGGCCGCCGGCATGCGAGCATCCCGAGCGCATGGAACAACAGACCCTCCCCCAGCGCCTCCAGAAGTCGGTGTGCGGCTCGTTCCACAAGACCGCGCTGTTGCAGAAGCGCGTGCGCGAGCTGATCCGCGGCGCGCAGCCCTTGATCGAGACGCGCGAGGGCAACCCGATCAAGATCGCCTTCCTCGAGATGGAGCGCGGGTTGATCGAGCTGATTCCCGACGAGGACTCGGCCTCGCTCCCGATGTAAGCGGTCCGCGGGCCGCGCGGCCGCCGAGAGCGATGGCCTCCCCGACCCGGGTCGACCCCCGCCGCGGACAGCGGATCGAGGAGCGATTGGCGCGGCGCGGCGGCGCGCTGGAGCTCTTGCGCCTGCCGAGCCTCGTCTACGGCGGCGTCACGCGCCTGCGCAACGCGGGCTACGACCGCGGCTGGCTCCCGCGCGAGCGGCTCGATTGCGCCGTGGTCAGCGTCGGCAACCTGACCGTCGGTGGCAGCGGCAAGACGCCGATGGTGGCCTGGCTGGCGCGCGAGCTCGCGCGCCGCGGACGCCGCCCGGGCGTCCTGGCGCGCGGCTACCGCGGCGGCGGCGCGCGCTTGAACGACGAGGGTCGCGCGCTCGCACGCGAGCTCCCCGGAGTGCCCCAGGTGCAGCGCGCCGATCGGGCCGGCGGCGGGCGCGAGCTCGTGGCCCTGGGGGTCGACGTCGTGCTGCTCGACGACGGCTTCCAGCACCGCCGGCTGGCGCGCGACCTCGACCTCGTGCTGATCGACGCCACGCGGCCCTGGGGCTTGAGCGCGGCGCCGGGCGGCGCGGCCGTGCGCGCGCTGCTCCCGCGCGGGCTCCTGCGCGAGCGGCCGCAGTCCTTGGCGCGCGCCGACGCGCTCGTGCTGACCCGCACCGAGCAGGCCGACGCGCGCGCGCTCGCGGCGCTCGAGCGCGAGCTGGAGGCGCTGGCCCCCGGAGCGCCGATCCTGCTCTCCGAGCACCGCCCGGCGGGCCTGCGCGGACCGGAGGGCGAGCGCCCGCTGGCGGCGCTGCGCGGGTTGCGCGTAGAGCTCGTGTCCGGGATCGCGCACCCGGCCGCCTTCGAGGCGACCGCGCGGGCGCTCGGGGCCGAGGTCGCCGGGGTGCACGCCTTCCCCGACCACCACGCCTTCGTCGCCGCCGACCTCGCGGCCGCGCGCGCGGGCGGCGGCGAGCTGCTGGCGACGACGAAGGACGCCCCCAAGCTCGCGGCGCTCGGGCTGCCCTTCCTCGCGCTCGAGGTCGAGCTCGCGCTCGTGCGCGGCGCGGCGGTGATGGAGGCCCTGCTCGACGCCCTGCCGCGCGGCCCGGGCCCCCGCGAGCGCGCTGCCCTGCACGCGGGCCTCCACGGTTGAGGAGGCGGCCGCCTTCCGCGTCCCTGGAATCGCCCCAGACCACCGGCGACGACGGCTCCTGGTGCCCGGGGTGGCGCGCGGGCCGCGCCGCGGCACGATTCCCCGACTCCCGGCCACGCGCGGCGGGTCCCCGGCCGGATGAACGCGCCAGACCCCACGAAACCCGGCCAGTCCGCTATGCAAAGGGGGTCCCAGAAGCGATCCTGCGCCGCTCAGCCCCCTTCCGACCCTGCCAGGACCACCCGGAGGGGGTCCCGCCGCCCCCGGTCATGCCGCCCCTCGATCCGAAGCTGGACCCCTTTCCCGCCATGAGGGGGGTGCGCACCCATCCGCTCGGCTCGCGGCCGAGCCTGGTGCGGATCGCGGACTTCTGCGCGCTGCCCGAGCCGCTGGAGGGCTTCGCTGGCTTCGTCGACTCGCTGCCGGACATCTACGCCGGCTCGCTCTTCAAGGAGCTGGTGGCGCGCGTCGCGGGCGCCAAGACCGCCGGCCGGCCCGTGGCCGTGGCGCTCGGGGCGCACGTCCTCAAGGTCGGCCTGGCGCCGCTCCTGATCGACCTCATGCGGCGCGGCGTGATCGACCACGTGGCCATGAACGGCGCCGGGGCCATCCACGACTACGAGATCGCCGTCGCCGGGCACACTTCCGAGGACGTCGCCGGCCGGCTCGCGCGCGGCGAGTTCGGCTTCGCCGACGAGACCGGGCGCGCCCTCGCGCGCGCGGCCGAGCTGGGCTGCGCGCCGCCGGAGGGGGAAGAGGCCGGCCTCGGTCGCGGGCTGGGGCGGCTCTTGATCGCGCAGGAGGCGCCGCACCGCGCGCTGTCGGTCAGCGCCGAGGCCGTGCGCCTGGGCCTGGGGGTGACCGTCCACGTCTCCCTCGGCGCCGACATCGTCCACATGCACCCGGCCGCCGACGGCGCCCGCTGCGGCGAGGCCTCGCTGATCGACTTCCGCCACGTGTGCCGGCTCGTGCACGGGCTGGACGGCGGCGTGTGGATCAACGTCGGCTGCGCCGTGGTGCTGCCGGAGGTCTTCCTGAAGGCCGTCAGCGTCGCGCTCAACCTCGGCGCGCGGCTCGACGGCATGACCACCGCCAACCTCGACATGCTGCGCCAGTACCGGGCCGAGACCAACGTCGTCGAGCGCCCACCCGGCCGCGGCATCTCGATCCTCGGCCAGCACGAGCTCTTGCTGCCGCTCCTGCGCATGGCGGTGCTGGCGAAGCTCTCGGCCGAGGGCTGGCGCGCGCCGGAGCGCGAGGAGGGGCGGTGATCGGGCGCGAGGAGCTCGAGCGCGCGCTGGAGGGCCTCGGCCGGCCGCGCGTCCTGATCGTGGGCGACGTGATGCTCGACCGCTACGTGACCGGCGACGTCACGCGCATCTCGCCCGAGGCGCCCATCCCGGTCGTCGCCGCGCGGCGTTCCGAGGAGCGCCTCGGCGGCGCGGGCAACGTGGGCGCCAACCTGCGCGCGATGGAGGCCGAGGTCGACCTGGTCGGGCTCGTCGGCGAGGACCAGGCCGGGCGCGACCTGCGCGCGCTGCTCGAGTCGGTCGGGATCGACACGGCCGGCATCGTGATCGATGCGACGCGGCCGACGATCCGCAAGACGCGCCTGATCAGCGGCGTGCAGCAGATGATGCGCGTCGACTGGGAGGACCCGCGCCCGGTCACGGGCCAGGCGCGCGCCGCGGCCCTGGCGAACGTCGCGCGCCTGCTCGAGCGCGCCGACGCGGTCGTCCTCTCCGACTACGGCAAGGGCCTCTTGACCGCGGAGGTGCTGCGCGCTGCCATCGACGGCGCGCGCGCGCGCGCGATCCCGGTGCTGGTGGACCCGAAGGGCGCCGACTTCGGGCGCTACCGCGGCGCGACGCTCGTCACGCCCAACCGCAAGGAGGCCGAGCTGGCCCTCGGCCGCGAGCTCCCCGAGCAGGAGGACGCCGCCGCCGGGGCGCGCGAGCTGATCGAGGTCGCCGGGCTCGACGCGGCCGTGATCACGCTCGGCTCGCGGGGCATCCTGTGGCGCACGCGGGCCGGCGACGAGGGCCACGATCCGGCCCAGGCGCGGGCCGTGTTCGACGTCACCGGCGCCGGCGACACGGTCGTGGCGCACCTCGCGCTGTACCTCGCCGGCGGCCTCGACCTGCCGCTGGCGGTCGGGCTCGCCAACCACGCGGCGGGCATCGTCGTCGGGCGCCTGGGGACGAACGCCGTCCACCGCCGCGAGCTGCGCGCGCGCCTGCGCGAGACGATCGCGCACGAGGGCAAGGTGGTGCGCGCGGGCGAGCTCGAGGACCTCTTGGCCGCCTGGCGCAAGGAGCACAAGCGCGTCGTGTTCACGAACGGCTGCTTCGACATCATCCACAAGGGACACGTCGAGTACCTGCGCTTCGCGCGCACCAAGGGCGACGTGCTGCTCGTCGCCGTCAACGACGACGAGAGCGTGCGGCGCCTCAAGGGGCCCGACCGGCCCGTGAACACGATCGACGACCGCATGGAGGTCCTGGCGGCGATGGAGATGGTCGACGCCGTGGTCGCCTTCGGCCAGGACACGCCGGCCGAGATCATCCAGCGCGTCACGCCCGACGTGCTGGTGAAGGGCGAGGACTGGGCCGACAAGGGCGTCGTCGGCAGCGAGTGGGTCGAGCGGCACGGCGGCCAGGTCGTGCTGGCCGAGCTCGTGCCGGGGCGCTCGACCAGCGACATCCTGCAGCGCGTGCGCCAGGGCGGCGCGCCGCCGGCGGAGGGAGGCGCGACCTGATGCGCGTGCTGTTCGTCTACCCCAACCTCTACACGCAGATGGGGTTCAACCACGGCTTGGCTTCGCTCTCGGCCGTGCTGCGGCGCGCCGGACACGAGACGCGCCTGGTGAACCTCAACGAGAACCTGCCGCCGGTGCCGGACCGTGAGGAGGTCCTGGCGCTCGTGCGCTCGTGGCGGCCGGGCCTGATCGGCTTCTCGTGCCTGACGCAGCAGTACGCGGCCGCGCTCGAGCTGGCGCGCTGGCTGCGCGCGCGCGCGGCCGAGGACGGCCTCGCGCTCCCGCCGCTCGCGGTCGGCGGCATCCACCCCACGATGGTGCCGGCCGAGGTCATGGCCGACGGCGTCTGGGACCACGTCGGCGTCGGCGAGTGCGAGGACGCGCTGCTCGCGCTGGTCGAGCGCGTCGAGCGCGGCGAGGCGCCCGACGACGTCGCCAACTTCCTCTCGTGGAAGGCCGGGCGGCGCCCCGTGGCCGCGCCCGCGGCGGAGGATTGGGTGCACAACCCCGTGGGCGAGTTCCCCGACCTGGCCGCGCTGCCCGAGCCCGACTACGAGCTGTTCGACACCGGGCGCATCACCGCCAACAAGGGCGGCTGGTTCAGCCTGATGTCGAGCCGCGGCTGTCCCTACCGCTGCACGTACTGCCTGAACCACCGCGTGATCGACCGCTACCGCGACGAGCTGGGACGCGGCGTGAACAAGCTCGGCTTCCTGCGCTTCCGGCCGCCCGACAAGCTGATGGCCGAGGTGCGCGGGGTGCTCGAGCGCTACCAGGGCATCGACACCTTCATCTTCGACGACGACCTGTTCACCCAGCACGCCGAGCACGCCCTGGCCGTGTGCGCGGCCTGGATCGAGGCCGGGATCAGGGTGCCCTTCGTGGTCAACTCGCACGTGCGCCGGCTCGATCCGCGCGTGGCCGCGGCGCTGGCGCGCGCGGGCTGCAAGATCCTCAAGCTGGGCATCGAGTCCGGCTCCGAGCGCGTGCGCCGCGAGGTCCTGAAGCGCTTCATGAGCCAGGACGACATCCTCGCGACCTGCGCCAGCGCCGAGGAGCACGGCCTGCACAGCTCGGGTTTCGTGATGGTCGGGCTGCCGAGCGAGACCCACGCCGAGCGCTGGGAGACGGTCGAGATCCTGGCGCGCGCGCGCCCCGGCCGCTTCCGCACGTCGTTCTTCTTCCCCTTCCCGGGCACCGAGGGCTACGACCTGGCCGTCGCGGGCGGCTTCATCTCGCCCGCCCAGGTGACGTCGCAGCGCACGTTTCTCGACGGCAGCCCGCTCGACTTCGGGCCCTCGCAGAACCTCTTCATCGCCAAGCTGGGAGTGCTCATGCCGTGGTTCGTCAACGCGCGGCTCGATCGCTTCCACGACGCGCCGGCCGCGGCGCGCTACCGGCCGCTGGTCGAGCAGGTGCTCGCGCTGGATGCCGCCGGCTGGCAGGCGTTCCGCCCGCGCCTGCGCGCCCTCGACGCCGAGGTGTCGGCGCGCTGCGCCGCGGCGGGGGAGTTGCACTACGCGCTGCGCTACAATGCGTCCATGGGGGTGCGCTCGGACTGGTTCCTGGCCGAGGATGCGGGCCTGGAGTGGACCACTGCCGCCGCGCGGCCCAGCCGCGCGGACGTCGCCGCCCCGGCCCTCGCGTACGCCGCCGTGGAGGTCGGCCGCGCATGACCGTGCCCAAGGATCTGCCCGACTTCCGCAGCCTGCGCGTGGCAGTGGCCGGCGACCTCGTGGCCGACCACTACCTGTACGCGCGCCCGCGCCGCCTCTCGCGCGAGGCGCCGGTGATGGTGCTGCGCCACGTCTCCGAGCGGCTGGGGGCCGGCGGCGCCGCCAACGTCGCGCGCAACCTGCGCGCGCTGGGGGCCGAGGTCAGCCTTTTCGGAGTGGTCGGACGCGACGCGAACGGGCGCGAGCTGGCGCGCATCCTCGGCGCGCACGAGGTCGACATGTCGGGCCTGGTGCACGCCGCCGGCTGGATCACGCCCACCAAGACGCGCGTGCTGGCGGCCGAGTCGCGGCGCTTCCCGCAGCAGGTGCTGCGCATCGACCGCGAGCCCGCCAAGGCCCTGGACCCCGCGCTGCGGGCCGAGCTGGCCGCGCTCCTGCGCGAGCGCGCGCAGGAGTTCGACGCCCTGGTCGTGTCGGACTACGAGTACGGCATCGTCGGCCCCGAGCTCGGCCAGGTGGCGCGCGAGCTGGCGGCGGCCGACACGGTCGTCGTGCTCGACCCGCGCCGCAACCTGGCGGACTTCCAGGGCGTGACGGCGATCTCGCCCAACGTCGCGGAGCTGGCGCACTTCGCCGGCATCGAGGCCGAGCGGCTCGACAAGCCGAGCGAGCTGCGGCGCGCGGCCTACGAGCTCCTGGACGCGGGGCTGTGCCGTTACCTGCTGGTGACGCGCGGCAACCTGGGCATGGCGCTCTTCGGCCCCGACCTGCCCGACGAGGGCGTGGCGGTCGAGGCCTCGGGCACCGGTGAGGTGACCGACGTCTCCGGCGCCGGCGACACGGCCGCCAGCGCTTTCGCGCTCGCGCTCGCGTCGGGGCTCGACGCGCCCTCGGCCATGGTGATCGCCAACGCCGCCTCGGGCGTGGTCGTGATGGAGAACGGCACGGCCGTGTGCCCGTGGCCGGAGCTCAAGGGCGCCCTCGCGACGACCCCGGCGCCCGTCCGGCTGGGGCGGCCGAGCCTCCGATGAGCGTCGCGGGCTTCGCGGCGGATCGCGCCGCGCTCGGGCGGGAGATCGCCGCGCTGAAGGAGCGCGGGCTGCGGGTGGTGCTCGCCAACGGCTGCTTCGACCTGGTGCACGTCGGCCACGTGCGCTACCTCGCGGCCGCGCGCGCCCGCGGCGACCTGCTGGTCGTGGCGATCAACTCGGACGAGTCGGTGCGCGCGCTGAAGGGCGCCGGCCGGCCGCTGATGCCCGCCGCCGAGCGGGCCGAGATCCTGCTGGCGCTGAGCTGCGTCGAGCGCGTGGTCGCCTTCGACGAGAGCGACCTCGAGGCGACCCTGCGCGCCCTGCGCCCGGACGTGCACGCCAAGGGCACGGACTACACGGTCGACACGGTGCCCGAAGCCGCCGTCGACCGCGAGCTCGGGATCGAGATCGCGATCTGCGGCGACCCGAAGGAGCACTCGACCACGGGCGTGCTCGAGCGCACCCGCGCGAGCGGGGCGAGGCCGCGCGCGTGAAGGCCGCCGCCGGCCTGCGCCTGTTCCTGGCGGGCCTGCTCGTGGCGGCCTGGAGCGTCATGTGCGGCATCGGCGGGGGGCTGTTCGCGGTGCCGATCCTGCACTACCTCCATCGCCTGCCGATGCGCGAGTCGGTGGCGACCGCGCTCGGGCTGGTGGCCGTGTCGACCGTGGCGGCGACGGTCAGCGAGGCGCTGCACGACGAGAGCGCGCTGCACTGGGGCGTCGTGGGGGCGCTCGCGGCGGGCAGCCTGATCGGCGCGCAGCTCGGCTTCCGCGTCGCGCGCCGGCTCGACGCGCGCAAGCTGAAGATGATCTTCGCCCTGCTGGTGCTGTTCGTCGGCCTGCGGCTGCTGCTCGTCTCCGGCGCGGAGCGCGCGGCGGACGCGGCCGGCGGCGGGCTGGGCGCGGCGCACTACTGCCTGGCGGCGCTGATCGGCTTCGGCGCCGGGTTCGTCTCGCCGATCCTCGGCATCGGGGGCGGCCTGGTGGCCGTGCCCGCGCTGTTCTTCGGCCTGCCGAGCCTGGGCTACCTCGGCGCGCGCGCCTGTTCCCTGGCGATGGCGGTGGTCAACTCGACCCGCTCGCTGGCGCTCTACCTCGCGGCGCGCGAGGTCGACCTCGCGCGCGCGGCCTGGCTCGGCCTGGGCGCGGGCTTGGGCGCCGTGCTGGGCGTCGAGCTGGTGCACCTGCCCGGTCTGGAGACCGGCTCGCGGGTCATGATGGGAGTCACGCTGCTCTTCCTCAGCGGCCGCTTCGCCTGGGACGCGTGGGGGCCGCGCGCCCGCGTCACGAGCTGACCGACCACCTCCCGGGTTCCTCGCGCGGCTCGGGCCGGTCCTCGATCACGACCACTCCGAGGCCGCCGTCCTCGCGCGGCACTCGCGCCGAGCGCCCGCCCTCTTCACCGGACTTTTCGTCCCCGCAGGGCTCTCCCGGCGGGCAGAATCCCGGCCGCAGCGGGCGCTCCACGGACGCGCGCCCGCGCCTGACGATGAGCGCCGCGCACGACGATCGACTCGACCCGCCGTTCGACGTCCGGCCCGGGGGCATGCTGCGGCGCGCCCCGGGGCGCGAGACGTTCCTCGGCCGCGGGCCGGCGGGCGAGCCGGCCGTGATCAAGCGCTACGACGGCCGGGCCGGGCTGGTCGAGCGCGAGAACCTGGTCGCCCTCGCGCGCGCCGGGCTGCCGGTGCCCGCGGCCCTGGGCGCTCGCGCGCGCGGCCGCAGCTCGCTGGTCGCCATGGCCTTCGTGCCCCACGCGCAGACCTTGCGCGACCTGGCGGCGGAGGTCGCGCCGGCCGAGCGCGCACGGCGCGCCGGCGAGCTCCTGGACCTGGTCGTCGCGCTGCACGGCGCCGGCTGGTACCACCGCGACCTGTACCTCGAGCACTTCCTCGTGCGCGCGGACGACGGGCGCCTGGTCCTGATCGACGTCGGCCGCGCGCGTCGCCGCCGGCGCCCCCGCCGGCGCTGGCTCGTGAAGGACCTGGCGGCGCTCCTGCACTCGACGCCGCCGGCGGTGGGGCCGCGCGAGCGGCTGCGCTTCCTGGCGCGCTACCTCGACGCGCGCGGCGTCGAGGGCCGGCGCGCGCGGCGGCGCTGGCTGCGGGCGGTCGTGGCGAAGGAGCGGCGCATGGCCGCGCACCCGCCGCGCTTCGGCCGGAGCTTCCCGCTCCCCGCGCAGGAGGGGGCGTGATCGACGGCGGCCACGTCGCGCTGCGCGCGCCCAACTGGGTCGGCGACCTCGTCATGGCGACGCCGGTCCTCGACGCCTTCGCCGCCGACGCGCGCTTCGAGCGCGTGACGATCGTCGTGCGCGCTCACCTCGTGCCCCTGCTGGAGGACGCGCCCTGGCGCGAGCGCGTGCGGCCGGTGGCGGGCCCGCGCGAGGAGCTAGAGGCCTACGCCGAGCTCGACCCCGACGCCGCCGTGCTGCTCGGGAACTCGTTCGGTGCGGCCTGGCGCGCGTTCCGCGCGCGCGTGCCCGTGCGCGCCGGGTCGGCGCTCAACGGCCGGCGCTGGCTGCTGACTCACGCGCTCGTGCCGCCGACGCGCGGCGGCCGGCGCCTGCCGATCCCGAGCGCGCACCTCCAGCGCGACGTCGCCGGCCTGCTCGGAGTGGCCGTCCCCGACCTGCACCCGCGCCTGTGGGTGCGGCCCGAGGTCGAGCGCCAGGTGCGCGCCGAGCTCGAGGCGGCCGGTCTGCGCGCCGGCGAGCGCTACGTCCTTTGCGCCCCCGGCGCGGCCTTCGGAGCGGCCAAGCTGTGGCCGCCCGAGCACTTCGCGGCCGCGCTCGACCGGCTGCACGAGGCGCACGGGCTGCGCGCGCTGATCGGCGGCGGTCCCGGCGAGGAGGAGCTGATGGACGCGGTCGCGCGCGCCTCTCGGCACGAGTCGCTCTCCCTGGCCGCCGCGCCGCGCGACCTCGAGCGCCTCAAGGCGCAGGTCAAGGGCAGCGCGCTGGTGCTGGTGGGCGACTCGGGCCCGCGTTGGGTCGCCGCCGCCTTCGACGTGCCCTGCGTGACGATCATGGGGCCGAACTTCCCCGAGCTGACCGCCAGCTCGCTCGAGCGCTGCCGCGTCGTGCGGCTCGAAGGTCTCGAGTGCGCGCCGTGCCTCGAGCGCACCTGCCCGCTCGGCCACCACCGCTGCATGCGCGACCTGACCCCCGAGCGGGCGGTGGCGGCGGCGGACGAGTTGCTCGCGGCGGGGCCGGGGCGGTGACGCGCCTGCGCGACGGAGACCGCGTGCTGGTGCGCGCGCCCTCCTGGCTGGGGGACTTCGTCGCCTGCGAGCCGTTGCTGCGCGCGCTGCACGCGCGCCTCCCGCTCCACGGGCGCGGCTCGCTCTCGATCGCCGCTCCGGCGCGCCTGCTCGCGCTCCTGGACGGACGCCTCGCCGGCGCGCAGCGCCTGTCGGTCGGTCGCGAGGGCCCGCGGCCGCAGGCCTGGCGCGGGCACGACGTCGCGCTGCTCCTCGACGGCTCCTGGCGCAGCGCCTGGTGCGCGTGGCGCGCGAGCATCCCCGAGCGCCTCGGCTCGGCGCGCGGGGGGCGCGGGCCGCTCCTGACCAGCGCGTACACGCCGGCGCGCGAGCGCGGCGCCGCTCCCGTCGGGGTGGGGCGCCGGGGGCGCTTCCCGCGCTGGCTGCCGCGGCCCTTCGGCGCGGTGTGCGCCGAGATCGGCGCCTGGCTCGGCGTCGAGGTGCGCGATCCGCGCCCGCGGCTGGCGCCTGGCGACCGGGGCCGGGCCGCGGCCCGCGCGCGCCTCGAACGCGCCGGGGTGCGCGAGGGCGAGCCGTACCTGCTCGTGAACGCCGCCGCGCGGCCGGGGTCGGCCAAGGGCGCCCCGGCCGAGCTGTTGGAAGGCGTGCTGGCCGAGCTCGCCCGGGCGCGGGCGCCGCGCACGCTGCTCCTGACGGCGCCGGGGGAGACGGAGACGGCGCGGCGCGTGGCCGAGCTCGCGCCCGGCGCGACGCTCCTCGACGACCCGCCGCCTGACCTCGAGGAGCTCGTCGCCCTGTGCGCTTCGAGCGCTTGTCTGCTGACCGCTGACTGCGGCGCGCGCCACGTCGCGGTCGCTCTCGGCACGCCGGCGGTCGTGGTCTTCGGCCCGACCGATCCGCGCCACGGCGCCGAGCATCTGGAGCGCGTGCGCGGCCTGCGGGTCGAGGTCCCCTGCGGCCCGTGCCACCGCGAGCGCTGCCCGCTCGAGGGCTCGCGTCGCCACGCCTGCATGACGCGCATCGACCCGCGCGCCGTCGCCGCCGCCGCGCTCGAGCTCGTCGGTGCGCGCCGATCGGACGGGTGATCGGCCGGGCTCGCGCGCGCGTCGCGCCGACGAACAGGACATCAGGAGGCGTAGGTCCTCAATCTGATGGTGAAGTGCGCGCCGTCGCGCGGCGCGCGCGTCGCGCAGATCTACTACTCCGGAGTTTGCGCGCGCAGCGCGCAGATTCCGAAGTAGTAGATCCGGCGCCAATGGCGCCGCGCCGCCGGTCGGGCGGCGAGGAGGGGGAGGCCGCGCGTCGCGGCCGGTGCGGGG
>Ga0326597_10005100_pt1 | contig 18326 bp, 7 predicted proteins | sample RVTome_12_FD_203789 | JGI IMG/M metagenome (GOLD analysis project Ga0326597, IMG submission 203789) | Soil microbial communities from uranium-contaminated site in the Upper Colorado River Basin, Wyoming, United States - RVT100D185 | ecosystem: Environmental > Terrestrial > Soil > Contaminated >... | reverse complement strand
GCGGCTCGTCGACTGCTTCCTCGTCCAACTGGATCTTCGGAGCCACGGCGTTCTGGAGCTGAATCGCCAGGGCCCATCGATGTTGCTCGTTGCTGCCGAAGGGCCGCTCCGCAGCCAGCCCCAGATCCAATCCGAAAGCCGTGTCCTTACTGTCGGCGACGCTCTGCTGCACCACGCGAACGGCGCCGCCACCACCTAGCCAACTCGTCATGCGGCGGCCGTAGCCGGCGAGCACGTGGGTCTCTGTGTTGGAGAATTCTCCCAGCGAGAGGTTGCGCGCGTCGCGCCCATCGATGGCACCGATCGCCATGCGTTGGAACCCGATGGCGAAGGCCCCGTTGTCCAGAGTGGGATAACTCAGGAAGCTGGCCTGCACGCTGGCCTCCTCCACGAAGGCATCACTGTGGAAGAGGCTCAGTTCGCCGCGATCCATCCATCCCATGCGCCCGGCATTCCAGAAGAGCGCGTCGGCACCCATTGCCAGAGCCGAGCCAGCGCGCCCCATGGCCATGTGCCGCCCGCCAACTCCCAGCAGCAGCGGGCTGCTCACACCACCGGAATCGCCCGCGGCATGCGTCGGCACGCTCAGGCCCAGGCTCCACGCGAGAGCGAGGGCAATCTTGAGGCGAAGGGACACGCCGTGTGGCTCCTCGATGCAAGGCCCACCCATCCCAGGCAGGCGCTGACGCCGGCTATCTATAACAAGGCGTCGTTATGCAAGATACCGGCCGTCCAGGGAATCGACGGGCGCTCTGGCACGCAACTCGCTGCTTCTGCCTCCTTTGAGCCCCGCAAAAAGGGGCTCACCGGCATTCGCATGCGCGGATGCAGCCTAACTCGGTTCCTTCCGGACGACAGGGAGGTCTGCCCGAATGGAAATCGGTCGGTCGGCTGGATTCTTTTCCGCGCGGACAGGGGCGATACTCGCCCTATTCCTGTCGCTCGCCATCGTCTCTGGCCCGGCCCGGGCTCAGACCGGAGCCGACCTGTCCGTCGAAATCACGGTGGACGATCCAACGCCCCGCGAGACCGAGAACGTCAATCTCTTCATCACGCTGCGGAATCAAGGGCCCGAGAACGCCACGACACTCTTGCTGGGCGCGCCGCTGCCCGGCGGACTGGAGTACGTCTCCCACAGCGCGAACGCCGGGAGCTATGCACCCCTGACGGGCGATTGGGGACTGCTAACACTGGGCGGCGGAGAGACGGCCACCCTGGCTATTCGGGCCAGAGCCGCTCTCGGAACAGCGGGTATGCAGCTCGTGAATACGGTCGACGTCGTGCAGGCCGACCAGACGGATCCCCTCCCTGGCGACGAATCGGATTCGGTGCTCATCGTGGTGGAACGCGGGCCCATGAAGATGGCCAGCGGCAGCTACGTCGGAAACGGGTCGATTCGCACGATCTCTGGTCTCGACTTCGCACCCGATTTCGTCCTGGTCCGTGGAGTACAGACCGAGTTCGGAGCCGTGGCGACCTCGACCATGGGCACGGGCCTTTCCAAGCTCATCGGCGACGCAAACACGCTCGTCGCCGACGCCGTGACCGCGATCTCGGCGGACGGCTTCACCGCCGGACCGGCCCCCGAGGTGAATGCGGATGGAATCCTCTTTCATTGGGTGGCCTTTGCCGCCGGTGAAGAGGTCGCCATCGGTTCCTACGTCGGCGACGGTTCAAATGGACGACTCATCGGCAATCTGGGCATGCAGCCGCACTATGTCATGGTCTTTCCCGGACCTTCCGAGCAATCCACGCAGCGATTTGCGTCGCAGCCGCCCGGCGAGAGTCTCGAGTTCAAATCCGGCGGTGTGGCGACGAAACGGATCTTGGCGTTCGAGAGCACGGGCTTTCGGATCGGCAATGACAATTCCGTGAACAAGGACGCGGAGACTTTTCACTACATCGCCTGGGACGGCGCGCTCGGGAACGTACGAATCGGCAGCTATCTGGGCGATGGTGTTCCGAGTCGGGCGATCGACTCCGTCGTTTTTCAGCCGGAATCGCTGCTGCTACGAACGGAGGGCGGAGAATCGGCCGACTTGCTGCGCAGCGACACCATGTCGGGCGCGCTGTGCTTGCCGCTGGACGACAAGGACCCTGTCCTGACCGGAATCACGGCCCTCACCCCAGCAGGATTCGCCATCAGTGACGACGACGGCGCGAACAGATCGGGCAGGACATTCCACTACGCCGCGTTTCGACGGGGCATCGATCAGGTGGACATCGCCGTTACCACAGACGCGGATCGCACGGACCCCGACGAGGGGCAAGCGGTCAGGTTGACCGTGGTAATAGAGAATCTGGCCTCGCAGGACGCGACCAACATCGAGATCGATGCGCAACTCCCCGGAGGGCTCAACTTCGTGGGCGCCACGCCGTTCACGGGCAGCTTCGTCGAAGCGACGGGCATCTGGAGCCTGGGCACGTTTCCGGCCGGCGGCAGCGCCACCCTGCAGATCGACGCCGTGGTGGCCGCGGGCACGTCGGGCGCGCTGCTGACACATGTCGCCACACTCGCGAGCGTCGACCAATTCGACTTGGACCCCGGAAACGATCGCGACTCTGTCGATCTTCGCGTGCGGTCCAGCGATCTGGCCGTCAGGTTGAGCGTGAGCGATCCATCGCCCAACGAAGGTGACATCCTCCAACTGAGCGTAGACTTGACGAATCTGGGGCCCGACGCGACCGATCAAACCAGCATCCGGATGACGCTCCCCGCCGGTCTCAGTTTTCTGAGCAGCTCAGCGAGCCAGGGCAGCTATGACGACGTTTTCAAGCTCTGGACCGTTGGCCCGGTGGCGCAGATCGGCGTCGCAACGCTCGACCTCGACGTACAGGTGGATACGGGAACGGCGGGCGGGGTCCTGAGCACGAAGGCAAATCTGGACTCGTCGCTTCCAGTCGACCCGAACGGGGCCAACGACGATGACTCCGTCGATGTGACGGTGCAGGCCGCGGATCTCCACCTGAAGGTCACGGTGGACGATCCCACTCCCAACGAACTGGATACCATCCGTCTCACGATCAGCCTGGACAATGAAGGGCCGCACGATGCCACGGGCGTCCTTCTCACCGATCTACTGCCGGTGGGTCTGAGCTATGTGTCCAGCACGCCGAGCATCGGTGGCTACGCGCCGGGCAGCGGGCTGTGGACCGTTGGAGCGGTGCCAGCCTTTTCTACTGCAAGCCTTTGGATCGACGCCGTCGTCGACATCGGGACCGCGGGAAGCACGCTGACCAACAGCGCGTCGGTGGCGAGTATCGATCAGACGGACCCCGACGCGACGGACGACAGCGCGAGCGTCGCCATTGGAGTGGCCGGCGCTGATGTCGCCCTCGCGATGAGCGCCGACGACGTAGCCCCCGGCGAGCTCCAGCTCGTGCGCATCAGCTTGCTGGCCACGAATCGGGGGCCAAACACCGCCAGTGGTCTCAAGCTCAGCGACCTCTTGCCAGTGGGACTGAGCTACTCCAGCCACTTCGCCAGCCAGGGCAGCTACACGCTCGGCACGGGCGAATGGGTCGTGGGTGGATTGGCCAACGGAGCCACCGCAACGCTCGACCTGGACGTCACGGTGGACGCGGGCACCGGCGGCACGATCCTGACGAACCTGGCCACTGTGATCACTCTGAATCAAGCGGACCCCGACGACACGAACGACACGGCAAGCGTGGATCTCGCCGTCGGTGGCGCCGACGTAGGCCTCGCCATTGTAATCGACGATCCCGTCCCCAACGTGGGCGACACGATACGCGCGACGCTGACCGCCCAGAACAATGGGCCCATCGGTGCGACGAATCTGTTGATCCGCGCGGACGTACCTGCGGGGCTCAATTACGCGTCCGACTCGACCACCGCAGGTAGCTATGCCCCCGGCACCGGTCTGTGGACCATCGCATCGTTCGCCGACGCGGCCTTGGACACGCTCGACCTGTATCTCACGGTAGCAGCCGGTTCGATCGGTGCGACGATTGCCATAGACGCCTCCATCGAAGCGGCGGATCAGGCTGATCCCGTGGCCGTGAACAACTCGGCCAGCCTGGTCCTTCGAGTCCAAAGCGCCGATCTCTCTGTAGCGATCGGTGTCGACGATCCCACTCCGAATCCGGGCCAGGCACTCCAGTTCACGGTGACCTTGACCAACGCTGGCCCGGATACGGCCACGAATCTCGCAGCGAGCGTCGCCTTCCCAGCGGGCGTGAGCTTCGTCGCGGCCACACCCGAACAAGGATCCTACGACCAGTTCACCGGTACATGGACGCTGGTTTCCGTGAGTAAGGGTACGAACGTCGCACTCGTCCTCGACGCGACGCAGCAGACTGGCTTTGCGGGAACCACTCTTACCGTTCCCGTCTCGATCGCCGCCGTGGATCAGGGAGATCCTGCCGTCTCCAATAACGCCGACAGTGTCAATCTCACGGTACAAAGCTCGGACATTGCGGTCTCCATCGATCCAGACGATCCGACGCCGGTGGAGAGTCAAGTGGTCCGCTACTCGATCCGGGTCGACAACCTGGGACCGCACGCGGCGACCGGTTTGACGATCGAAGCGCCGCTACCGGGCGCTCTCGACTACGCGTTTCACAACGCGTCGGTGGGAGCCTACGATCCGTCCCTCGGAATCTGGAACATCGGCACCGCGATCGCGGGCTCATTCGAAACGCTCGAACTCGATGCGAGGGTCATGATCGGTACGGCCGACAGCAGGATCGACATGACCGTGTCGGTTGGATCGCTGTCGACCGGCGATCTTGCCGTCGCCAACAATACAGCCACCGCTCGCATCGACGTTGCCACGACATTCGGCGTCGCCGTCACGGCCAGTCAATTCCCGGCGGTGCTTCGCAAGGGCGGGGGGGGAGTCGAAGTCCTGCGAATCGTGCTGGCAAACGACGGATCGTCCGACGAAACACTCCAGGCCATGCTCGTCCATGACGCGACATTTGGGTTGGGATCGACTTCAGACTTCGATGCCAGCTGGTCCGAGCTCGTGCTATTCGATGCTATCTCCGGGTCCGAACTGGCGCGAACCGACATGTCGGCGGGAATCGCCCTCTTTTCCGGATTCTCCCGGGAGCTGGGACGAAGTGAGCGCATGGAACTTGCCGTGGAGGCCGGAGCCTCCTTGCAGGCTCGCGACGGAGACCTACTCGACCTGCTCCTGGAGGGTGCGTCGGATCTCTCCTTCGTGTCCGGCGAATCCGCAGTCGGGGCCTGGCCATTGAACCCGGCCGGACGCTTCGCGGCGGATGGCATGGTAGCCCAACGCGTGCTCGTGGATCCGCTGCCGGCGCCGGGCATCTTGGCGGGAAGCACGCGAAATCTCGTGCTGAGCTTCGTCGTCCCCAGCAACGGGTATGCGAGCGATGTCTTGGAGAAGATCAACCTCGTGAATCTGGGCAGCGCCCAAAATGGCAGCGACATTGTGAAGCTCGAAGCATGGCAGGATAACGGAGATGGAAATTTTTCGCCGAGCCTCGATAGCCAGCTCGGACAGTTCTTGTTCACCGGAGACCGGTGGGAGCTTACCGGTCTCAACGCATCGGTTGCCGTGACAGGCTGCCGAGTGTTCGTCACGGTTGATCTGAACGAAAACGCCAGCGTCGGCCGCGGCGTCCGGCTGTCAATTCCGGGACCGCCGGACGGCGGGTTGGGCATGCAGAGCGAAAACGACGGCCCCATCGACGACTCGGTGGAAGCTGAAACAACCCACGTGGTCAGCGCCAGTGACCGGATTCTTCTGTCGAGCAAGGCGATTGCGCCCGCGGTCGCCCGACCAGGTCAGACCAATCGTGTCCTGCTGCATCTGCAGGCGAGCAACACCTACACGGTCGAGCAGGTGCTGAGCTCGCTCAGGCTGGAGAATTCAACCACGGGATTCGGCGCTCAGGCGGACTTCGATGCCGAAATTGCCTCGCTGACGCTGCGCGAGGATGGCAACAACGATGGACTGCTCGACGACCTTTCCGTGGATCCGCTGCTCGCCAGTGGCGCCTTCATCGGTGGCCGTGCGAGCTTCACAGGCCTGGCGTGGACTCTCCCCGCCGGCGCGACACGAGATCTCTTCGTCCTGGCGAAGATCTCCGGCAGTCTCGCCGCCGACGGTGACATTCTCTCCGCGCGCGTGAGCAGTGCTTCGGACGTGTCGTTCGAGATCCCGGTCACGATCGGCGCAAGCTGGCCACTATACTCCGGCGCCGCGTGGAGGATCGACGGGATGCTGCGATCCCAGATCGGATTGCAGGCCACTCCGGTGGCGACGATTGGCCCGGGCGAAGGTCCCGCACTGGCCCTGGATCTCTCCATCCCACAGAACGGTTACGCGGCCGACCTTCTGGAGAGCCTGAGACTCATCAATATGGGCACTGCGGGCACTGGCGATATCGTGGAACTTCGACTTTGGCGCGACGGTGGGAACGGCCAGTTCGACTCCGGAAGCGGAGACGACGCAGACTTGGGACCCATGAGCTTCGTGGCGTCCAGTTGGCAATCGCCACTTTTGAGCCAGCCGCTTGGCTTTCCTCCGACGCGAATCTTCGTGGCGGCGACCGTTGCCGCATCGCCGAGTAACGCGAGCACCATCCGGCTCGCGGTTCCCATCAATGGAATCACCGTTGTCTCCGGCAACGATGGACCGATCGATACTGCACTCGAGAACGACGCCACCGTGCTGATCAGCTCGGCACCACTGTTGGCCACGCTTCAAGTCAGTCCCAGCGTGAGCACAATCGGGTCGATGGTCACGGCCAGCATGGTCGTGCGCAATCTTGGTACTGAGCTCATCGGGGGCATCACTCCCGATTCTTTCGTTGCCAGCGGAACGGGTGCCATGACTCCATCGAGTGGACCCGCGCCCGTCAGCTTCGATCTTGCCGTGGCGGCAGCTGACACGTTTCGCTGGCAATTCACCGCCAGCGCATCGGGAGACGTTCGGCTGCGTGCGGCGGCTTCTGGCGTCGGCAACCCAAGCGGAATCGGCCGCATCTCGCTGCAGAGCTCCTCCAACTCCCATCGCATATTCGCGCAGGCCGACTCCATGGCCCTCTTCGCGGTCGAGGCGGAGGCGTTCACGGTCAACAGAGGGCAGACTGGGGTCGTGCCGCTGACGCTGACTTTCGAGCATCGCAGTGGTGTGGAGTCCGCGGATATTCTCGTCCAGTCGCTGCGCGTGCGCCTGGCCAATGCCGTGGGCGGAGGAATCGTGCCGGATCAGCTGCTGGCCCGCGTACTCGTCAGCGAGGGTGGCCTCGTCTATATCGATAAGTCTGTCCTCGAGTCGGTGGGCGATGTCATCGATCTTCCTTTCACCGCACCGGCCAGGATCTCGCCCGACGAACCCACATCCATTTCGATCCGGCTCGATATCCTCCCGACGACGACGCAACCCAATTTCCGTGTGGTCATCGATGCCGCGACGGCGATCGTGGCGACCGACGAGAACAGCGGCGCACCAGTCGCCATCCAGCTCGTCGGCGACAGCTACCCGTTGCGGTCGGGACTGGCGAGCATTCTGGAGGAGGCGACGGAGCTTCGCCTGGATGTTACAGACACCACGCCGCTGCGCCTTGGTCCGGGCATCATGGACGCAGGTGTCATGTCGCTGCTGCTCGAAAACCCAGGGATCGATGGACTGACGGCGGACGTGCGCCTGCAGTCGTTCGCCATCACATTGGAAAGCGACGCGGGGAGTCCTGTCGCTACCCCGTCCGCGGTGCTCGCCAGCCTGAGCGTGCGCAGCTCGCTCCAGCTGCACTTGGAGCGAACTCTCTCGGCGGCCGACGATGACACGCTCATTCTGTTCGAGCTGTCGCCGCCCGTATCTGTGCCGGTCAACAGTGGCTTCGATCTGTTCGTCGACGCCGATCTGCAACCGAGCGCGGCGCTCGGCAGCTATCGTCTCCGCCTGCTCGATCCGAACTTCGTGTCGGCTATCGATGCCAACACGCGCCGAGCATTGGCCGTCAGCTATCTCACGACACCTCTTGTCGGCAACAGTTTCGAGATCGAGGCCGTGGCCGACGAGGCGGAAGTCTACTCCGAGGCGCTGCTGCCACCCTCGGTCAGCGTCGGCATGAGCACCGTGGCCGCCCTGCGAGCGACGATTACCCACACTGGTTCGGTGGAGGCCGGCCGCCTGCGCTGTGATCAGCTCACCGTCCGCGTGTCCGACCAGGCGCGGCAGGGCCTGGTGCCGGCCACCTATCTCAGCCGGGTACGCGCCTTCTGGGAAGGCAGCGAGATCCTGGAGCTCACAAACCTGCCCGCGGCGGGCGACCGGTTCAGCCTCGCACTCGGGGCGCAACTGCTCGAGCCGGGGACCAGTGCTCAACTCGAGCTACGCATCGACATCGAGGGAACCGCCCCCGCCGGCTTCCTCGAGCTGAGTTTTGATGGCTCGGACTTGCAGTGTTTGGACGCCAATACAATGGCCTCTGTCGCCATCCGCGCGGCGGCGGGTGCCAGCCTGCCTGGCAGCTCGGGTCTCACCCGCGTGTCCGCCCCCGCGAATCAACTCCTGGCGGAGCTGCTGGATGAGATGCCGGTGATGGTGGCGCCAGCCGCCAACGCCGTCCTTGCCGGGCGGGTCATCTTGGAAAACCCGGCGGATGAAGACGCCGGAGCCATCAACGTGGACCTGATTCGGTTCGCCGGTCGACGGGATTCGGGAACGATCGAGTCACTCGGTCGCAGTGCGCGCCGGCTGTCCGCATGGCTGGACGGAGTGCTTCTCGCGCGATCGGATAGCTTGGCCGCGGATTCGACGGGGGCATCGCTGCCGCTCTCGCCCCCGCTCGTAATCGCGGCAGGAGAATCGCTCGAGCTCGAGTTGCGGATGGACCTGCAGCAGTTGCCGTCGGCCCGACAGTTCCAGCTCGGTCTGCTGGCGGCCGGAGTCTCCGTGGTCCAACCGTCGGGCGTCGCCTTTACCATCCGCGTGGCGCCGCGATCGTCGAGTTTTCCGTTCTGGACCGAGGCTACGAGTTTCGCGCCGACGGACCTGGCCGAGAGTTTTTCGAACTACCCCAACCCCTTCGCCGCGGGCCGGGAGTCGACTGACATCGCCTACTTCCTACGCGGCGACGCGCGCGTCACGTTGCGCATCTACAGCATGCGCGGTGAGCGAGTGGTAACGGTCGTGGATGGAGAACGTCGCTTGGCTGGTATGCAACAGAATGACCTCTGGGACGGCCGCAACGGCACGGGGGATGTCGTGCGCAACGGCGTCTATCTGGCGCAGCTCAGCGTCGAGTACGGCGACGGCCAGAGCAAGGAGATCTATCGGAAGATTGCCGTGGTGCGCTGATGGTCGCGGCGCTCGTTGCCAAACATCTGCCTCCGAGACAAAGCCCCCTACTCTCTCGAGTAGGGGGCTTCTTTGCGACGGCTGCGTCGGCGGTGTCGAGGTCGACGGTGGAACTCCTAACGCACCACCGTCACTCTCTTGGCCCGTTGCTCTCCCGCGGCAACGAGGCGCAGATAGTAGGTTCCCGAAGCCGCCGTCTGTCCGCGCTGATCGCGGCCATCCCAGTCGATCTGATGGGAGCCGGCCGACATCTCGCCGTCGATCAGCGTGCGCACGCGGCGACCGCGCAAATCGAAGACTTCCAACTGAACGGGACCCGCCATGGGCAGGGCGAAGCTCAGGTTCGTCCGTCCCGGTGCTGGATTCGGTGACGCACCGGCGAACGACAGGCGGGTCACACTGGGATCGCCAGGAGCCGCCGTCGGCGCGCCGGGATTCCAATTCAGATCGTACTTCAACACCTGATTCGCCCCGCTCCCGTTGGTCCGGTAGACCACGATGGGATACCAGGTCGAAGTCGGCGCGACGAAGGTCGCGATCGACTTCGTGGGGTTGTAGACGGTGGACTGTGCGAGTCCGTCGCCACGGCCGGACGCCGTCGGTGCACCACTGAACACCTCGAACGCGATGTTGTCGGTCCCCGAAACGAGGTCGAGCGTGACAGAGTAACTCTGCCCGGCCACGAGCAGCGCCTCGTAGACCTCGACGATGCGATTGGCGTCGAAGATCTGATTCGTGAAGGAGCCCGTCTCGTAGGCGCGATGCCCCACGGCATCGCTCTGGTCATGGGCGTAGTTGGCAGCCCCACCGGCCACGGCTGCGCGGGTCACGCCCGTGTAGATATTGCCCACGCCCATGGAGAAGTGCCCTACCACGAAGTCCGTGCCGTTGTCGCCGACCTCCGAGCGAGCCAGTTCGCTGCTGAAGCCGGTGTAGGCGTCGACGTAGTTGCTGTAAGCAATCACATCGTAATCATCCCCTGCAGTGCGCGGCGCCGCAGCCACGACCCAGGAGTGACTCAGCCCAGGCGTGAACGCGAGGCCATCCGAATTGGGATACACGCCCAAGCCAGGCTCGGGCGGAGCGGCGCGCAGCGCGGCGACATTCTTCGTGGTGACCAGCGGTGACCAGATCAGCTGGAGGTCGAAGACGTTGTCGACTTCGTTGGTCTCTGGAACCAGGAGATCCGGGTCCAGCCTGGTCGACAGTGTATGGCGACCACCGCGGATGAGGTGTGGGCCGTTGTTGATGTTGACATACTGGATGTGTGCCGCACCGGCCGAGATCTGACCCCAGTAGAGCATCGAGGCCTCGTCCTTCCACATCTGCCACACCCACGCCGGCGTCGCCGAAGTTCCCTCATGGTTCATGGCCATGTTGATGTAGGTCGACGCAGAGTTGCCCGGAAGATTCGGCTCACCCGGCGCGAAGGTCGTCGTCGAGTTGTTCACGATGCGTGGGGTGACGGGTAGAAACCAGCCCGTCGGCGTGGCCGTCGCGTCGAGATTCGACAGGGCCACCCCCGAACGCAGCTCATACATGCCACTCTGGCCATATCCAGATGTCTGCGGCTTGTAGACGACCACCGCGAAATAGCCTGCCGTGGCCGGCTGATACGCGACGTGCTCGTCGCCGCCCGCTCCTCCACCGAAGGCGAAGGCCACTGACTCGAACTGGTTGTAGGTGGCACTGCTCGGCCCAAAGATCCGGAAGTCCAGATCCATCCCCGCCGACAAGTTGTCGAGCCAAATATCATAGGTCGTGGCGGTGTCGCCTAGATACAATTCGTGGACGCGGAGGATGTCCTGGCCGCCCATGACAAACCCCCCAGCCGAATTGGTCATACCATAGTCCGTCGCCGGAGTCAGTGTGGACGCGAAGGCGTTGCTGCTCTGGATCACGACGTTGCCATTGCCGGCATTCGTATATTCGACGATACCCACATGGAAATTGGTCCCGAAGCCCGAGACGTTCCCATTCATGACCACGAAGTCGGTGTTGCCTGCGCCGGCAAAAGTCGACTCGAGGACGTTTCGGAAGCCCGTCATTGGACTGGTATTGGTGTCGTACACATAGGTGTCGTAGTCGTCGTCGACATTGAGGGGCATGGTCGCAACCGCCGCCCACCAGCTGGTGGTTCCCGAATAGCCGTCGGCATTGGGGCTGATGGCCACGCCTCGTTCGGGCGGACCGCCCTGCACGACGGGAATCATGTTGAGCAGTCCCTGCGGCGTGTACGCGAACTGCTCTTCGTAGTAATTGTCCGCCTCGTTGCTCTCGACGAGCTCTTCGGTCGTGTCATACTCGATGCCGAAGGTGTGGAGACCACCGGGCACCGTGACGACATGATTGCGCCAGAGGCCCCAATGTGCACCGATGGCCAGCTGGCTACCCCACCACAGATACCAGGCGTCGGTGCCATCGATGGTCAGAGTCTGTTGCGATTCGGGGGCCAGGCAATCGCCGCCGTTGTTGTAGGCGTCCATGCTGACATAGGTCGTGACGCCGCCCGACAGACTGCTGGGTAAGGGCGCCAATGCGGTGGTTGCGTCAGCAGTATTTCGCGGTGAGATCGGTCCATGCCAACCAGCCGGGGCACCGTAGGTCTGATTGGCGCGGCCACCGGCATGTCCATAAACATACTCGGCGCCGACGACATCGTAGACATGGAGTGTACGCCGCAGGGTCTCCCCATTGGCACCGAATCCGTACATCGTCTCGTTGAAGTCGACTGTGCCGTACTGATCCAGGAAGCCGATGGAGTGACCCAGCTCGTGGGTCGCAATGTTGGAGATGTCCATCTTGTCGGCGACGCCGACGCCCCATTGGAAGTGCTGGGCATTGAAGCCGATATCGAACTCCCAGATGTCACCCGTTGCGACGCCGTAAACCCAGGAACATACGGCGATGGTGCCGGAGCTCCACCCCGACGTGGTCCAACCCAAGACGTTCTCGCCGTCCGTGCGGCTGACGGGTCCCGTCGTCGTCGAACCCAGATAGGTGTTGGTGAAGTCGGATGCGCACTCCCAGGTGTTGTAGCTGGTGCGGCACTGGTATTCGGTCGCGCTGAAGCCTACGCCTGGCGCGCCGGCGCTGTTCAGCTTCCACTGCGAATTGCCCGTGGCCCACTGATTGTCTGCCCAAGCGAAGGTGATCTCGATGGGGTAGGTAGAGGTCCACTGACCCGTCGAAGAATTGTAGGCTTGGACGTTCCCGCTCCACGTTTCGGGGACGCGGACGCGGATCCAATCGGTTCCATAGGCGATCGGGCTGACGTCGACATTCCCCGGGAAGCGGGCGATGTCACTCGGCGAGCCCAAGCCGCTCGCGATGATGGACATCTGTGCGCCCGTATTCGCGGGGCTGATGGCCGGAACGACCACGTCGATGGGAACCGCCAGAGCGCGGCTCGAGACGAGGAGTAGGAGTGTGAGGATGAAGGTTCTCATCGGGGGCCCTCCTGATCGATCAAGAGCTGGCCGACCTGCTGACGGAAGCTCGCGAGGTTGTGGGGAACGAGATCGAAGCCGACGATGTATCTGCCACCGACGGCGAACTTGCCCTGCTCATCATTGAGGCAGCGCACGTTTCCCTGAGCGTCGGCCGCGATGAAGAGCACGACCTCTTCACTGCTACCGAAGACGGGCTCGTGTTCGACCATTTCGCCGATGTCGTCCACGACTCCGCCGAGAGTCTGAACGGTGAGGATCTTTCCCGCGCTGGACTTGCCAGCCCAGCTCTGGTCGACCGCGATGCTGATTTTGGTAACGATGCCGGACCGATCGTCATTCCATCGACTCTCGCGACTCAGAACACGGCCCTGCACGATGTCGGCGCTACTGTGCACCATGTCTTCTAGCGGGACGCGAACGATCATCGCGTAGGCCGACTGGCTGAGAAGGGCCAGACAGAGGATTAGAATCGTGCGCTTCATCGGGGGCCCTCCAGCGAGGGCAGCGGACGCTCGATCAGAATCTGCTGACCATTGTTCTTGTTGCGGAGATGATCCAGCTGACTGCGGGCCTCTTCGGCCTGGACCAGATCGCCGGACGCCTCGGCCATCAGCAGGCACTCTGTGAGGAAACGTTCGCGCTGGGCCTTCTTGGCGGCCACGATTTGCGTTTCGATCGTGTTCTGCAGCTCGGGCGTTTCGGCAGCGCGAAGTTGCTCCACGAGGAGCGCGACTTCGGCGCGCCCGGCCTCGAGCAGTTGCTCCAGCTGGGCGAAACGCGCGGGGCGCCTCAGTCGACTGGGCGCACCCTCGACGCTGGCCTCCGCTTCCACTGCCTTGGTCGGAATGGCCTCATCGGCAGCCGTCGCTACGCCCAGCGGGAAGGCCAAGAGTGTCGTGAGAAAGAGGATTCGGGAATTCATGGTGACCTCCGGATCTGGTGGCACCCCCCTGTGGGGCGCGTTCAGGCGGGAGGTCGATGGAGGAACCGATCTGTGACGAAGTGAGGCGGCTCGGGGCGAATCAGTCTGCGTTCAGTTCCACGTCGAACCAGAGTTCGACATCCGATTCCAGGCCCGTCTGCGAGATGCGGACGAGATGGCCGCCGGCGGCAAATGCCAGATCCGAGCGGATCAGGAGAACCAGGGCGCCCCGCCCCAACTGTGCGGCGGGAGCCTCGAATCGGCGAATCAGCGCGCCGTCGGGGCCGACGACGGCGATTTCGGCCGGCCGAAATCGGTCAATGGATTGAGGAACGGCGAGACTGAGCCCGATTTCATGCGTGTCCGGGCCGACGACGACCCTGGCGAAAGAGGGCAACTCATCGCTGCGCACCCGCGTGGGCGCCGCCCACGGCAGGGCCCCGTCGGTTTCAGGCTCTTGGACCGGCGGCTGCATCCACAGGAGGAGGACGGCAGCGGCGGCCATGGCCCCCACGAGCCCGCTGGACAGTGCGATCCGCCATGGGTCGCGGCGCGGCGTGTGCGTCTTCGTGCGCCGCGGCTCCAGGATGCGCGACGCAGGGCGGCCCTCCGAACCGAAGAGATCGACCTCTTCGGCGCAACTTCCACAGCGGGCGAGATGGGCTTCCACGGCGCGCCGCTCGAGATCGCCCAGCCTGGAAGCGGCTTTTGGCCAGTGGGCGATCATGCCCGGCGGAATGTGGAAATCCGCGGCGGGCTCTTCGCCGGCCATGAATTCGCTCCAGGCTCGGCCGCATTCTTGATCCGCCTCACGCAAAGTCTCGAATCGTTCGACTTCGTCGTCCTCCACGAGCCCTGCGGCATAGGCGAGCATGCGGGCCTCGAACCAGCGCTTCTCGCTCATCTCAGGCCTCCCCCAAGACGGCGGACCACTCGGGATCGCTCGATATTTCCTCCCGCAGGACGTTCAGACAGCGGGACCAGCGTTTTCGCACCGCGGCATAACCGACGTTCATGGACGTTGCCACCTGACGCCAATCGAGCCTTGCCAGGAAGGCTTCCGCCAGCTTTTGGCATTCCTCGGCGCCGCGGCGCTCGAGCGCCTGCTGGACGATCAGGCCCAGGCGCTCACGCGGATCTCCTAAGAGAGGATCCGCGCTGCCTTGCGAGTCGGCGACCCGCTCGGCGGTGGCGTCGTTCAGCTCCGTGAAATGTTTTCGATAGCGCGAGACGCGGCGCAGATAGTCCAACCAGGTGCGTTGGGCGATGACGATGGCGAGCCCGGTTACGTCGTCGACGGCTTCACGGCGCGAGGAGCGCAGGAAGCGCACGCAGCCCTCCTGGACGAGATCGTCCAGGAGGGCTGGTTCGTGACGATCCATCTTCGATGCCAACGTGCGCCGAAGAACTTCGCGGATCGCAGTCCAGTCGAGCTGAGCCATGGAAAACCTGGAATCCCGTCGATATCGCGTGTGAGGGGACTCATGCACGCTAAAAGACGGAAGTTCGGTTGTCCAGAGCATCGGACCCTCCAGTGGATTCGCTACCTCGCGGAGGAGGTCGCCAAGCGCCCCCGGATGTGACAAATCCCGGCAAAACAACCCCCCGATGGTCTATCCTTATTTACCGCGGGCGGTCACAGCCCTCGGCCGGGAACGACCTCGCGAACACAGGTCCATCCATGGAGACATCGAATGCGCCGCCTGATTTCCACCATTTATCTGCTGTTGGCTGGGTCGGCCGCCATTGGCCAGAGTCTGAGCTACGACATCCTGGTCGACGACGGGATCAATCCCGCCATCAATGGGACCGGACTGCTCGATCTGAGTACTCCGCCCGAGGCCGACGGTAGCGTCTGGCTCGACGGCTCGGCGAGTCTGGGCGGCGCGCCGCCAGCACAGAGTCTCTGGGTTCTCGATCTTCTTCTCGGTTCCAGTTGGTGGCGCTGGGCCGCTCCCGATGCGCCGCCGCACGCGGTCAAGAATGTCACGGGCGGCTATGGCGTCGACTTCGGCGCCGCTGGGATCATCACGATCAACTACGTGTTGGATGTCGAGAACAGTCTCGGCAGCATCTCGATGTTTCTTCAGGGACTGAACTGGAATCTGCTGCCGCAACCCAACGCGGCGTTCTGGACCGAGATCGCCCAGGGGAGTAGCGCGGACGCCCAGGGCAATGTATCCGGGACCGGTTGCATCCTGGTGAACGGCAAAGAGATCGCGACCTTTATCGAGCAAGCTACGATCAGCCCCTTCGCCGATCTCAGTCAGCTGCCCGCCGTGGAGGTTCGCTTCGGAGTGAAGTTCGAACTGCCCGGTGATCCAGCACAGAGTCTTCGTGCCGGCCACGCCCGTCTCTCGCTGGCGAAACGATTCAGCGTTGCGATCGCCGGAGACTTCGGAAACGGTGCGGTCAACCTGGCCGATGGAAACTTCGACATCATCGCCGACGCCCGCGTGCGCCGGTGGAGCCTCGACGGGCAGATCGCCAGCCTCAACGCTCAGGCCGATGATCTGCTCTCTCTGCTGAATCTCGGATGGCCGGCCATCACTGGGCGCGCCTTTCGCTCACCGCATGTCTGGGCCAACGAGCCTTCGGTCTTGCAGGGCACGCAGCAGATCGACATGGGCTTACTCGGCGATCTCGGTTTGACCCTGCTGCTCGACTGCTCCCAGGGCACGGCGCAGTTCCTCTATGACTTCACGGCATTCGACGTCCAGGGCTTCGGCGGCCCCTCGGGGAACTATCTTCTTCATCAAGACGAGTCCACCGGCGGCACGGGTGGTGGCCTCCTGGACGGCGACGGCGACGTGAAATCCCAGGGCGTCCCGTTTGCGAACATCACAGGTAACTATCAATTGCTTCCGGACCCCGGCACGGCGAATCTTCCGGCCGTCCAGACGAGTCTCGAGTTGGACAACTCGCTGGTCGGAGTGCAGTTGAAGACTCTCTTCTTCAGCGCGAACGCGGTCTCCGAGATCGAGCACAGCATGAGCCTGACGGGCATCATGGATCTCGACGGGTCCTTTCTCTCCATGAACGGGTTCCTCGTCGCCACGCCGGTGGAAGGCATGAACGGCACGAGTCGATACGACATCGTCGGGCAGGTTCAGTTCAGCGCACCATTGCCGGCGCGCGGCCTCGTGCTCGCACAGTTGCCTGGCATCACCAACTGGATGCGCAACCATGCTGGTGTCAATGAGTACCCGACCGAGGACGTCAGGTTCAATTACTCCGACATCAAAGTGTATTATCAAGAGGGCGGCAACGGCTCCACGGACGTCGATACAAACTACGACATCAATCAGGTGTCCATCAGCAGCATCCTGGAAAACCTCGACCTGGGCCTGTTGCCGATCCTACCTCCGAAGGCCTGGATTGGCATCGACGAGTACGGATCGGACGGCGAAGAGAGCACGACCGACGAGGATGGATGCATCACCATCTGCGAAGTCGATCCGAACACGAACGAAGTCGTCTGCATCGCAGACTGCGAAGTTCGATACGCAGGGAACACCGAGTCGCTCCCCAAAGGCGGAGACATCACGTTCGACCTGCTCGGGAGCTTCCTGTTCTGCCTGCAATTCTCTCCCGATGACACGACGGTGGACATTCTCGCCACGTTCACGATGGGCAAGACACCGGAGGTCACACAGGTGCCGGATCCGCTGAGCCGGATCGCGCTGCGCGGGGCGGTTCCGAACCCCGCACCAGGAGCCACCAGCGTGCAGCTGCTGCTGCCGACGACACAAGAGGCACGCATCGGGGTGTACGACTTGCGCGGCAGGCAGGTCCAGACTCTCTTCGAAGGGAGCCTGCCGCGGGGAAGCCACGACTTCCGCTGGGATGGTCGTGACGCCCGGGGACAGAGAGTCGCCGCGAGCAGCTACTTTCTGCGGGCGATCGTCGCAGGCAGGAGCTTCCAGCAAAAGGTCGTCCTCCTCCGCTAGCGCATCCTTGGCATCTGCGGCGGCCTCGGCGTAGGATCGAGGCATGCTACGCAACCTCTGCAGCGCCCTCTTCGTCCTCGCCATCGCGCAGCTCGCGACCGCCCAGCCGGATCCCGGCGAGGATGGGGCCTTTCAGACGCGCCTTCGGATGAGCCGGCACGCCACCGAGAGCGACGTCGAATTTGCACAGGCGCGTGTTCAGCTCTACGAGCAGGGCTTGAACGCCAACTCCGACTCCCTGCTGCTGCTGACGCCGCTCGCCAATCTCGGCCGGTCCCACGAAACCCTCGGCCACTGGGGACCGGCCATCGAAAATTACGATCGCGCCCGCGCCATCGGTGAGCGGCACATGGAGGCGACCGACCTTCGGCTGGCCTGGGCCTTCCGCGATCTGGCCAATGTACTGCGGATCGTCAATGCCGCGCAGCCCTCGCAAGAGTTCTTCGCTCGCTCGCTCGAGATTCAACAGAGCCACGTCCCTGCCGACGATTCCGAGCTGGCAGAGACGTTGCGTCAGCGCGTGCGCCTTTGGCTGAATGCTTCCGATCTGGAAAAGGCCGCAGCTGATGCAGACCGGGCGTTGGGAATCGCAGCTTCCACCGAGAACGCCCCGCCGGGACTTCTGCCGGCCTGCATGCAGGCCCGCGCACGCGTCCACGACACGCGGGGTGAGTTTGCAAAGGCCTACGACTTGTTC
>Ga0326597_10005099_pt1 | contig 18326 bp, 19 predicted proteins | sample RVTome_12_FD_203789 | JGI IMG/M metagenome (GOLD analysis project Ga0326597, IMG submission 203789) | Soil microbial communities from uranium-contaminated site in the Upper Colorado River Basin, Wyoming, United States - RVT100D185 | ecosystem: Environmental > Terrestrial > Soil > Contaminated >... | reverse complement strand
TGGTGGCGGCACCACCACTGTTGACCCTAAGGCTAAGCAACCCACGCCAATTAAACTAGGCACGTCGGGTGGGTGGCGTTATGACTTGGCCAATGGCTATTGTTGCGGCGGCACGCTTGGGTCTCTAATTAAAATTGACAACACACAGTATATTTTGAGCAACTACCATATCTTCTACTCAGACATCGTAAGTGGTGGAAACGGTCGCGCGGCTGGGGCCGGCGATCCGGTCATCCAACCGGGGCTCATCGATGTCCAGTGCAGCGCTGGCAATGCCCAAGACGTTGCGACGCTGGTTAACAATGGCGGGAGCTTGCCGGGTGCAAACGTTGATGCCGGCATTGCTAAAGTAATTGATGACCAGGTGGACCCGAGTGGGGCTATTTTGAATATCGGAACGATATCATCTGCAACGGTTGCGGCTTCTTTGAATCAAGCGGTGAAGAAAATGGGGCGGACTACCGGCTTGAGCAAAGCCACGGTAAGCGGTCTTAATGCTACAGTCAGTATTACCTACTCGAACGAATGCGCGGGCGGGACCGCTTTCACGAAGACGTTTACTGGTCAAATCATTACTACGAATAGCAGCTGTAAATTTCTGAACGGCGGCGATTCGGGCTCCTTGATGGTTGAGGATGTTACTACCAACCCTAAGGCGGTGGGTCTGCTATTTGCCGGTAGCAGCATCTGCTACAAACGCTCTATCGCGATCGCGAACCCAATAGGCCATGTGCTAAGTTATTTCGGCGCCTCGATGGTTGGCAACTAAACCAGATTAGTCATAATCTCACTTTGGAGAGAACACCCGCCCAACACCTGTGGTGGGTGTTCTCTTTTTGGCCGTCGGTAAGATGATTAGGATACAATAGAGCTGCCTAATTCGGAAACGTTCCGGACTAACATCCAATTACGGCTAACATATGAGAGTCACCCTTGAGAAGTTCGCTGGTAATTTTTTGGGGGTCCTATTGCTATTAGGATGGGGTGCGGGTGCGGAAAGTCAAACCGGTGTCATTGAGGACCGTCAACGACAAGCCAGAGCAGCCATGCGAGACATAAATGACGTCAAGGAGGCCCATGTAGCCGAGTTCATGGCGCTTGCCGGCGTCGTGGGAGTTTATATCGGCGCGCTTGATAACGGCACACCTTGCATCAAAGTGATGGTGGTAAAAGCAACCCCAGAATTAGCGAAAAAACTCCCAAGATATTTGGAAGGTCATCCAGTCTTGATCGTCGAAACCGGTAAAATTAAGCCCCTTTAGGAAAAGGGGTCGGGAGTCTTTTTCAAAAGTTCCGATACTCCCGCCTTGCGCGAATTGTTCTCTTAACCTAATTCTGTTTGGCGTGTCTGCCTGACGATATCTGCCCGACCTGATTTTATTCGCCAAGCGTCAGCGCCGCACATGAGAGAGTGCCATCCGCATCGGCAGGATTTCGCGCGTCAGCGGATTGAGCATGAAACCGAGGGTTTCGAGCGTCACCGCGCCGAGCAATGCGCCGTCATCTTCCTCACCAAGCACTACCGGTGACGTAGCCGACTCGCCCCGAATTTCGAACCGGCATTCGGAAACGCCGCGTTCGATCGCAGTGCCATCCGCGAGAGTGAATTCGACATGACGCGTCGGTTTTAGCCGCAGCCCCAGCCAGATTTTTGCAGGCAACACCGAGTAGATAGCGCCTGAGTCGACGAGAAACCGCACGTCGCGTGAAGGACCTCGACCATCGGACCTGCGCAGCCGCGCGTGAACATAGGTAAGCCCCATGACCGGAAGGTATAGCACTCAATCCATACGGTCAATATGGTTCCGAGAACCATATCGCCAACTGCACTCACCCGTTTGCACGCGGTCGAAAAGGGGTCGGGAGTCTTTTCCAAGACTTCGGATAAGCGTGCGTTTACGCGCGACCTGAAGCGCGTCTTTTTTGAGCGTCAGAACTTTTCCATCGCTTGATCTTCGCCAGTTCAGTGACCATTGAGTCCTTCGCCGTCTCGGTATCGAAGTGTGCTTGCCCGCGCAGCCAGTAACCGTCAGACAGACCGAAGAACCGGCACAAGCGTAAGTCGGTTTCAGCTGTAATCGCGCGCCTACCCGCCACGATGTCTCCGATCCGTTGAGCCGACACACCGATTTCTTTTGCCAGCCGGCACTGCGTAATCCCCATGGGTTTGAGAAACTCTTCTAAGAGGACTTCACCTGGGTGAATAGGCGTTAGTAGTTTTTTACGCATAGCAAATCTCCGTCAATGATAGTCGACGATCTCAACATCTTCTACGCCCATACCTGCCCAGCGGAAGCAGATTCGGAACTGATCGTTCACTCGAATACTGTACTGGCCGGCCCGAGCGCCTTTAAGAGCTTCCAAGCGGTTGCCCGGTGGAATACGTAGGTCGCTTAACTCGCCCGCCTGGTTCAGTTGTTCCAGCTTGCGCCGCGCCACGGTTTCGATATTAACGAAGCGCGCGACTCGTTTCCGGTTGAATAAATCTTCAGTGTCAGGACACTTGAACGACTTAATCACCGAGGAATCGTAACGCCATGCACGATTACCGTCAAGCGCAACGCTCGGCACCGCTGTCTCTGTCATCCCACTCTGGAGCGAACAATCTCGCTTTGCATTCCCGCACTGTTGACATACCCGGCTACCTAATCGATATTCAGCAAACTAAATTTCAGGAGCTAGTCGTCCCATGCCCAAAGACCTGCGCAGTTTCATCGCCGAGTTAGAATCCAAGCATCCCGAAGAAGTCGCGCGAGTATCGAAATCGATTTCGCCACGCTATGAAATCACCGCGCTGCTCACGCAGTTGGAAAAAGCCAAACGGTTCCCCCTGCTCTATTGCGAAAAAGTCGAAGGCAGCGATGCGCCGGTGGTGATCAACGCGCAGGCCAGCCGCAAACTGATGGCGTTGACGCTCGAGTGCAAGCCGGAACAACTGGCGGCGAAGTTCACCGAGCGTCAGGGTAAGCCGATTGCGCCGGCGGAAGTTAGCGATGCACCGGTGCATGATAGCGTCAAGCTCGGCGACGACATCGATCTCGCCAGAGTGCCGCTGCTCACCCACTACGATGTCAACGCCGCGCCTTACGTGACCGCGGGCATCGTCGTCGCGGCCGATCCCGACAGCGGCGTGCGCAACACCAGCTATAACCGGCTGATGATGGCGGGGAAGCGCGAACTACGCATCTTCATGGCCATCGGCCGCCATCTCTGGACCCTGCACAACAAGGCGGAACAGCGCAACCAAGCTCTGCCCATCGCGATTGTCGTCGGTGTGCATCCATTGTTTTCCCTGGGCGCCCAAGCCTTTACGCCTTCGACGGATGATGAATACGCCGTCATCGGCGGCATGATGAACGAAGCGCTGCGTGTCGTAAAAGGTAAGACCGTGCCGCTGCTGGTTCCCGCCGATGCGGAACTGATTATCGAAGGACAAATTTTACCAAACGTCCGCCGCGAAGAAGGGCCGTTCGGTGAATTTACGGGCCATGCGGTGTCCAAGGACGAGCGCCAGGTGATCGAGGTGACGGCAATCACCCACCGAAAGAATTATATCTTCCAAGACGTTCACGCCGGCTACACCGAGCATAAGCTCATGGGCGCGGTGCCGCGCGAAGCGGCACTGATCCGCGCCGTGCGCCAGACCGTGCCGACGGTGAAAAATGTCTGTATGCCGGTTTCGGGCAACTGCCGCTTTCATGCCTACATTTCCATCGCCAAGCGCGGCCCGGGTCAGGCGAAGAACGCCATCTGCGCCGCCTTCGCCTCCGACATGCTGCTCAAGCATGTCGTCATCGTCGACGACGACATTGACGTGTTTGACGAAGAGCAAGTTTGGTGGGCCGTGTCGAACCGTTTTCAAGCGGACCGCGGCCTGCTGGTCATTGCCAACGCCCAAGGCAGTGAGCTCGATCCTTCCGCCGGCCCCGGCGGCGTCAACGCCAAGATGGGCTTAGACGCGACCAAGCCGCTCACCGGCTTTGCGCCGGAGCTGCGCGTGCCGGAAGAAGTGATGAAGAAAATTCACCTGGAAGATTTTTTACCGAAACAAAGTAGGTAAGGGGTAAAGGGTGAGGCGTAAGGCGTGCGATCCGAATCGCTTGACCCCTAACCCCTTAGGCTTTTTTGAGCTATTCCAACGAAAATTTAGTCCCTACTCCATTCGCCGCTGCCCATCGATAAGCCCACGCCGCGGCCACAGTATCCCAAATCGGCATTCCCACTGATTCGAAGACCACCGTTTCGCTTTCATTGACGCGCGCGGGAATTTTGCCGAGAATCACTTCACCGAGCTCGCCGGCGATTCTCTCCTCTGACCAACTGCCGTCGGCAATCATTGCGATATAAGGTTGGCGTGGTGCTTCGCCGCCGAGCACTTCTTCTTTCCACGAAACAATCACGCGCGAGTTCGCCACCGTTTCCCGGGGCAATTGACCGCTGGTGATCGAAACCACTAAAGCGCCGGGCGCGATCCACTGCGGTTCGATGATCGGCGAGCGCGAGCTGGTCGCCAAACTAACGATCGGCATATTTTCCACAGCGCCACGCGCACTGTCCGCCGCTTCCACTTCAACCCCGAGCCACACCGTCATCTCTTTGGCGAAAGCATCCCGATGTTCTTGCGTCGGACTGAAGACTTTGACCTTTTTTAATGACGGCAACGCCCGGGAAAGCGCGACGATCTGTCCGCGCGCCTGGCGGCCGCTGCCAATGAGACCGAGTTGGTCGGCGCCCTTGGGCGCCAGATAATGGCCCGCGACACCCCCTGGCGCGCCGGTGCGCCAGACATTGAGATCGCGGCCCGCCACCAGCGCGAGCAGGTCGCCGCGTTCGCCGTCAAACAGCAAAATGAAATAAGAATCCCTGGCGCCGCGGAACAGCGCGCTGATGCGCATCCCCTGCCCGGCCCTGGCAACCGCCGAAGTCATGATGCGATATTTTTTCTTTACATCGAGCAGACTGGTTTCGACGCGCGCCAGGCCCGCGTTTGCGCCGCTGCTCTGGGCCCCCAGGGAATCTTCAATCGGCGCTAACAACTCATCCATCCGCGCCGGTTCGGCATAGAGCGGCGCCAAGTCCTTTTCACTAAGAATGATCGGCATCCTTATCCTCCTCGAAGGGTCTATGGCTCATCCCTATCACATTTTCCCTGATATCACTTTTGCCTTCATTCTTGCTACTTTATGCTTACCCACTCACGCCACTACGCTAAGTTCGGAGTCTTGTTTTTATTACCTTTTCGCTTTGCCCGCTGGGCGAGATATGCCGATTGTTTTTTTCCGTTCTTTGCGCCCTTTGCGGTTAACACTCCGTTTCCGCATCCGAGTCCGTTTTCTATGTGATCCTTGTGCCCTTTATGGTAGGATCGCTGCGCCGCTGCGAAAGAACCTTTTATTGAATTAGGGTTGACATGGCGGCATATCACCGTTAATTTTTTGAGCTTTGCGTTTCCGTTTTTAGTCAAAAACAACAGCAAGATGGCGACCGTCAACGAAACCAAGTCCCGACTCCTGCGCGGCGTGGTGCAGGATAACATCGAGGTACTGCACGGGGTCAAGCTGCAGCGCCGGCGCCGGCGCAAATTTATTGGCAAGCCCTGGTGGTTGGCGGGTTTGTTAGTGGTGGGCTCCGCTTATCTCTTGCGGCCGGCGTCGCTGGTCTTAACCGGGCGCGCCCCCGCGGCGATTGAGAGCCAAGCCACGGCGGCGTTAAACATCGAGCAAACTTCGGAATCGGCGGCGCCGCTTGCCCACCCGCGTCCCATCGGTCGCGGCACCATCCCCCTGGCGATCAAGCGCATCGTCATCGATCCCGGTCATGGCGGCGAGCCGGGCGCAATTTCCGCTTCGGGAGTTGCTGAGAAAGTCATTACTCTGGATGTGGCGCTGCGGCTACGCCGTTTACTCGCCGACGGGCCGTACGAAGTTATGCTCACACGCCAAACCGATCGCCTGATGCCGCTCGACAAACGCGTCGCCTTCGCCAACGAGAACAAGGCCGACCTGTTTGTTTCGATTCACGTCAATTGGCTGGAACCGCGCACCATTCGCGCCTTGGAAACCTATTACGTTGGGCCGACCGACGATCCGGCCACGCTAAAATTGGCATCCATGGAGAATAAGGACTCCGGTTATTCCATGTCGGATTACAAAAAAATCCTCGAAAAGATTTACGTCGACGCCAGGCACGACGAATCGCGCGCTCTGGCGAAAACCATTCAAACGAGCCTCTACCGCGCGCTTAAACCGGTCAACCCGGTGTTGGAAAATCGCGGCGTCAAAAGCGCGCCGTTCGTGGTTCTGATCGGCACGCAAATGCCCGCCATCCTGGTGGAGATCTCCTGCCTATCCAACGATGACGAAGTTCAGTTGTTGACAAAAGAAGCTTATCGAGAAAGTATCGCGCTGGCTCTGCTTCAGGGTATCCGCGGTTACGCCAAGAGCCTCAATGGGCCCGTCCGGAAAGGTAGTTAACTCATGGAAGACTCCAACGAAACACTCTGCATCGGCATCGACCTCGGCACCTCACGCAGTTCCATCTCGGCCTCCAACGGCGAGCGTCACGTGATCGACAGCTACGTCGGTTGGCCGTTAGACATGGTTGCGCGAAAGCTGGTGAAAAAATCTGTGTTGGTCGGCCGCGAAGCCCTCGACAACCGCTCGATGCTCGATCTGCGCCGGCCCCTCGAACACGGCATCATGAAAGAAGGATCGGAAAAGGACCAGGAAGCGGTGCAGGAGATTCTCCGCCATCTGATCAACGTCGCCGGCATCAAGCAGAAAGGCAAGAGCAAAGCGCGCGTACGCGCCGTAGTCGGCGTTCCTGCCGAAGCGTTCCGCGTCAGCCGGCAAAACCTGCGCAATACCATGGAGGGCATCGCCGACAGTGTGATGCTGGTCTCCGAACCATTCGCCGTGGCGTACGGCCTCGAAGCCCTGCTTCACGCTTTAGTGATCGATATCGGCGCCGGCACCGCCGACTTCTGCGTTATGCAGGGGCGTTATCCCACCGAGGAGGATCAGCGCACGTTGCCGGATGCCGGCGATTCCATCGACGAGCAGCTCGACAAGCTAATCCGCGAGCGCCATCCCGAGGCGCAGTTCTCGATTCACATGATCCGCCAATGGAAAGAACGCTGGAGTTTTGTCGGCGAACCGAGAGACCGAGTCGTGATCAGCGCGCCGGTGCGAGGCAAGAAGACGGAAATCGATATTACCAATGAAATGCGCGCCGCCTGCGAGAGCATCCTGCCGCCGATTTGCGAGACCATGATTGACGTACTGTCTAAAGTCGAGCCGGATTTTCAGGACAAGGTGCGCAACAACGTGATCCTCGCGGGCGGCACATCGCTGATTAGCGGCATCACCGACGCGATTCAAAAGAGCTTGGTCGATCTCGGCGGCGGGCGGGCGATTGTGGTAAAAGATCCGGTATTTGCCGGTTCCGACGGCAGCCTCGCCATCGCCAACGACGCGTCCAGCGCCGATTGGGAGAAACTTTCGCTCTAGCGGCGGGTTGCCATCTGCTCGAAGGGAAATTTGACGTTGTTGAAATCCCCCGCCTTGGCGCGAAAAGAAGGTCCGTCATGCCCGCGAAAGCGGGCATCCAGGGTGGCGAGGGGACGGGGTGACGAACACGGAGAACTTAGATTCCCGCGTGCGCGGGAATGACGGAAAGGGGCAGTCGACTTCTAGTCGACGTCGTAGAAATCCCTCGGCTTCGAGCCGAGACCGGGAAGCCTGAAAATGGAAGACTGGATCTCCGATCTGCTGATTTTCTGTGCCGGCATCGCCGGCGGGGTTCTCATCACCAGCGTCAAGCCGTTTTTTTTCGCCGCCAAGATCCGCCGCACCCAGATGGTTGCGGCGCGCGCCCGCATGCTCGCCGACCTCAAGGAAAAACACGACGAAGAGATCCTCGACCAAGCGTTTCGCACCGCCGAGGCGATCCGCGGCGAGCTCGACCACTCGCTCGATACCTTGCGAAAAACTTTAAACACCGTGCTGCCACTCAACACACCGGAGACACAGCAGGGCATTGTGGGGATTCAGGTCGCCGAGCCGGGCGAGCGTCACTAAGCTAATCCCGCGCGTGATGGTTTACGGCGGCGCGATTCGAGAAAATTTGAAAGGAGCATGGGCGGCGCTCGCCTGCTGCCACCGAGAAAGATTATGGCCGAAGACGTCATCAAGATAGGGCTTTTCAACCAGGACGCGGTGATCATCGCCGCCAACCAAAACGACTTTCTCAAACGAGAGAACCTTCGCGTCGCGATCAACACGGTGACCGACTCGCCAACTTTGCTGCGTAACCTGATCAGCGGCAATTACGACTTGATATTGAACAACGCCGACAACGTCATCGCTTGGGCCGAAGGTCAAGGCGAGGACCCGCAGAAAAATGATTTCGTCATCTTTCTCGGCGGTAGTCAGGGCGTCGACCAAAAATTCGTAGTCGCGCCGGGAATCAACGACTACCAAGATCTCAAAGGCAAGGTTTTTGCCGCCGATGCCACCACCACCGGCTATGCCGTGGTCGCCATCGCGATCATGAAAAAGTACGGCCTCGAACGGGACCGCGACTACTCGCTAAAATCCTTCGGCAATACCGGAGCCCGCGCCGATGCCATGAGCCGCGGCGATGCCGCCGGGGCCATGATGAGCATGTCGGACGAGGAAATCAAAAAGCGCGGCTTCAAAATGCTGTGCGAGGCCAAAGACCATGTCAAACACTACGCCCGCGGCCTCGGCGCCACACGCCGCGACTGGGCCACTGCCAACGAAGACCTGGTCGTGCGCTTCACCCGCGCTATGATTCGTGCCACCGATTGGCTCCAGGACGCTAAGAACAAGGATGCTGTCATCCAGCTGCTTCTAGGCCAAACCAAGAACAACCACGCGCGTGCCGAAGCGATCTACGCCTCGGCACTCAGTCCAAGCATGGGCTTCACACCGCGCAGTCGTATCGATAGGGAAGGCATCCGCACCATCATCGAACTGCGCGAGATCGCCGGTTTGATGCAACCGCCAGTGCCTAAACCGGAAAAGTACGTCGACGAACGGTATTACGAGAAAGCGCTGGCGACGCTGGCGCACTGAGCGTCGACTCACGCTTGATCCTGGGATGGCACAACCTCGCTCGCAGAGCCGGCATCGAGGTGACGGACAGCGTCCGTCATACCGTTGGAAAACCGTTTGTTCGCTTGCGCTGGCGCGCCGGGTTTGGCTAACTTCTAGATTTCGATCGGACAAACGAATGGAGGCGATTCATGTTTGAAGTCGGCGGTAGAAACATCGCGAGCACGATGGCCGAGCTGGTCGACCCCGCGCGCACGGCCTTACTCCTGTGGGACATGGAGTACGGCATCGCGCCCCACGCTTTTAACTACCAAGATATTTTACCAAATTTGCAAAACCTGGCCGCCGTCGCGCGCCGCGCCGGCGTACCCGTCTTCTATTCAATCCAGCAGGGCTTCGATCTAGCCAAAGAGGAAGCGGGCGTGTGGGTGCGCATTCGGATGAAGCGCGCCAAAGCGAGCGATCCCAGTCAGCTCCTTAATCAGCAAGAAAATCCCCGCGACAGCGTCATTGTCGAAGCGCTCACGCCACAGCCGCAAGACAGCGTGTTCCATAAGCGGCGACCCGATGGATTCGTCGGCACCGACTTCGATCTGATGCTGCGCAGCAAAGGCGTCAAGACCATCGTCATCGGCGGCGTCGCTACCGAAGGCGGCGTCGAAGGCACGGCGCGCAGCGCGCGCAATCTTGGCTACGACGTGGTGGTTCTGCGAGACGGCGTCGGCTCGCGCAACCGCGAACTGCACGACATGGCGCTCAAGCTCATGGAGCAAACCTTCTTCGACGTCGCCGGCGCGGCCGATATCGCCGTCCTATGGGGGAAAAAATGAAATCGGCAAAACGAGCGACCGCTTTTGCCATCGGAATATCGCGCGGCGGCAACGTTGCCCTGCTGCAGGCGGCCGGCGAGAAAGAGCGAAAATAACGATCGCAAACAGGAAAACATCCATGACCGTCCGGCAAAATCTTTCAACCCAGATTCGCGAATTGCGCCAAACCGATTCAACCCTTTGGATGATCGCGTTGGGCCACACCTTTACGCACTGGTGTCCAGCTACTTTTTATTTACTGTTGCCATTCTTGGTAAAAGAAATGGGCCTCACCTATAGCCAAGCCGGCTTTCTCGTGACGATCCGTGCCGTGGCAAATCTCTTGATCAACATTCCGGCCGGCATGCTGGTTGACCTGATCGGTAAAAAAGCTCTGCTCATGGGCCTCGCGCTGCTCGCCACCGGCGTGCCTTACTTCCTGGTCGGCATCAGCCAAAGTTTTTTTTGGATCGCCCTATTCATGGCCTTCGTCGGCATGGGCAATTATCTCTGGCACCCGGCGGCGATTTCGACACTGTCGGAAAGGTATCCCGGCAAACGCGGTCTTGCCATCGCGATCCACGCCATGGGACCCAACGTCGGCGAAAGCATCGCGCCGCTGTTCGTCGGGATTTTGCTGCTCTACTTGTCGTGGCGCAACGTTCTATTCATCAATTTGATTCCCGGCGTCGTAATCGCTTTCGTTTTATGGAAGTTTCTCTTCGGTAAATTAGACTCTCACGCCGAAGCGAAAAAGGGGTTATCCGCCAAAGAGTATCTCTCCGGTATGAAAAAATTGGCGCAGAACCCAAGCATTTTGCTGCTCGTGTTGGTGGCGGGGATGCGCTCGATGACGCAACAGGGGCTGCATACCTTTCTGCCGATATATTTGACCAATGATCTCGGTCTGTCGAGCGCGCTGGCGGGATTCTATTTATCGGTCATCCAAACCGCGGGCCTGATCGGCACGCCGATCGCCGGCAGCATCTCCGACCGCAGCGGTAGAAAACGCGTGCTCAGCGCCGGTCTGCTTTCGACCAGTGTGATCCTTTTCATCCTCGCTTACTTTCGCTTGAACTGGCTATTCATCACCGGACTGGCGGCGCTTGGTTTTTTTCTCTACGCCGTGCGTCCGGTCATCTGGGCTTGGGTCCTCGACTTGAGTCCCAAGGAAGTGGGCGGCAGCACGGTCAGTTTTTTCTCGGGCTCACAATCGTTGCTCAGCTCGATGTCACCCTGGCTCTGCGGTCTGATCGCCGACCGCTGGGGCATCCTCACCGCCTTCTATTTTCTCGCGGGCACCGTTTTCGTTGCCAATCTCGTCGTGCTGGCGATCCGCGAGGAACCCAAGGAGTCACCGGCGCTGATTGAAGAGCCGGCTTGAGGTCAAAGATTTAATAGGTGAGTAAAGAACATTTTTACCGATCCGTCGCGCATGCGGTGGTCAGATGCTCGGAATAGTGTCAAGGAGGATATAATAATGGCAAGGATCAAGCATATCGCGATTCGAACTCATGAAATTGAAAAGACCGCGGCCTTCTATAAAGAAGTCTTCGGCCTGGAACAGGTCGGGGCCGGCCAGAGCGGCATCTATCTCACTGATGGTTATCTCAACATCGCGATTCTAAGCATGCGCGCGGCGGTCGAGGGCGAAACCATGAAACTCGGCCTCGACCATGTCGGCTTCCAAGTCGACGACGTCGACGCCACCGTCGCAAAAATTCGCGCCCTCGGCGGCAAAGCGCTCGACCAGCGTAACGAAGTCCAGCCTGGCGACCCGTCAAAGCCGCAGTCTTACTTCGAAATCAAGTGCGTCGCACCGGACGATCAAGTGGTCGACGTCTCCAACGCGGGTTGGGTCGGCGCCGGCCGATGACACCGCGAGCCAGTGCGGCACTCGCTAAATTCGCGCTGCCGGATTTGCTGTGGGGCGGTTCCGCGAGCGCCACAGCGTCCTTTACGGCATCCGGCGTCAGCCTCGACCCTTGAGTTTAGAAACTGCCGTCACCGAACATGCCAAGTCCGCGGTAAGGCGAGATGAATCCCCAGCATGGCCAGCGTACCCAGCGTACCCATGAGAGCAACCGACCACTGCGCCCCCAAGACCGCCGCGAGCGCACCGATCATCATGCTGCCGACAGTCATCACCACCTGGCTCATATGAAACAGTGCGATGATGCGGCCGCGAAACTCCGGCGGCGAGTAAGTTTGCAGCACGGTCTGCACCAGGGCATGGGAGCATACGTTGGCCAAACCGACCACGATCATGCAAAACATTGATAAATAAAACCAGGGCGAGATGGCGAATGCCGCGACACCGACCCCGTAGAGCGCCACGCCGCCAAGCATGATTTTGCCGCGCGCCAGGCGATCGCCGAATGCGGTGATGATGACGGCGCTACCGAGCGCTCCGACACCCATCGCAGTAAGCAAAAGACCTTGTCCGCTCGCGCCGACCTGGAGAATATCCCGGGCAAACACCGGCAGCAGCGCCGTGAATGGCACGATGAACATAGCCGCCAGCATCGTAATCAAGAGCGCGCTGCGAACTGTTTCGTTTTGCCAACTGAAGCGCCACCCGTCGACGATGCTGCGACCTAACGAAGCGTGCCGACCACCATGCCCGCGCGATTGCGCCGCGCCTAGTTCAGCACCGCTCAGCTGCCAAGTCCAAATAGTCGCAAGAATAAAAAACAATGCCTGCGCAGCATAGGCACCGCCGGTGCCAAAAAGCGTGATCAACACTCCTGCCAAGGCCGGTCCGAGACTGCGCGCCACATTGAAAATCATCGAGCCCAGTCCAATCGCATTGGTCAGATGAGTTCGCGGCACAACATCGGCAATAATCGCCGCTCGGGCCGGATGATGAAAGGTCTGCACCACCGCCATGCCAAAAGCCGTGGCATAAACATGCCAAGGTTCAATGGTGCCGGTGATGATCAAGAGCGCCAACACGCCGAACATCACACCGTCGGCGAACTGGGTGACCAGGATTTGCATCCTGCGCGAATAACGATCGGCGACGCTCCCCGCGATAGGTGAGAGAAAAAGAATCGGAATCGCCTGCACGCCGCGAATCATGCCGAGCTGGACCGTAGAGTTTGTCAACTCGTAGATCAGCCAACCACGAGTGACCTGATCCATCCAAAAGGCCATGGAACCGAACACATGGCCAAACCACAGCAAGCGAAAATCGCGGTAGCGCAACACCTCCACCGCGCGATGTTGGAACAGTCGCTGCCAAAAACGCGCCGACGCTGGGGAGGGCCGCACCGCGGCATCGAGCGAATCGCCCGTAGGATCTTGATCGCTGGGAATCGAACTCAGAATTGTCTCCGGCGGCCCCAATGCCGCACCATGCGGCATCAGCGAGTTGCTAGGGCTGGTTGGCTTATAACACGCGTGAATCGATAACGTCCAGCGGTGCGGGCAACAGCGAGGCAACGGCAATGTTACCAGCGACCATAACGTTCGATCAGCCAACTGACGTAGGTGCTTCACCCAAGGACAGGAATCGGCAACTGGAGCACCTACCAAATATCCCGCGCCCTGGGCACCAGCAGATAGATCGCGATCATGCAGAGGGTGCCGACGAGGCTCATCGACGCGGCGGCCCAGGGCGCGCCGACCGCCGCGGAGAGCGCGCCGATGAGCATGCCACCGAGCAACAAGAGCACCTGGCTCATATGAAAAATCGCAATCGTCCGGCCGCGGAACTCCGGCGGTGAATAGGTTTGGATCACCGTCTGCACCAGCGCATGGGAACTGACGTGGCACAGGCCGATCATCGCCATCAATGCCATAGAAAGCGAAAACCAGGGGGAGGCTGAAAAGACCACCACCAGGATGCCGTAAAGCGCGACGCCGCCAAGCATGAGAATACCGCGTGGCATGCGATCGCCCACCGAGGCGATCAACACCGAGCTGCACAGCGCGCCGATGCCCATCGCGGTCAACAACAATCCCTGCCCGCGCGCGCCGACCTGCAAAAGATCGCGGGCAAACACCGGCAACAGCGTGCTGAAAGGAATCATGAACAGCGCGGCTACGATGACGATCAAAATGCCAGTGCGGACTTCCGCCGTGCGCCAGCTGAACTTCCAGCCTTCAAGAATGCTCTGAAAAAAGGATTCTTCATGGGCGCCGTGGCCATGGCCGGACGATTTTTTCTGACTCGCCGCGCTCATCTGCATCGTCCAAACCGTCGCCAGTACCATGAACAGCGCCTGCGCGGCGTAGGAGACGCCGGTGTTGAAAAGGGAGATCAATAATCCCGACAGCGCCGGACCGGTGCTGCGCGCCGTGTTGAAGACCATCGCGTTAAGGCCGATGGCGTTGGTCAAGCGATCGGCCGGCACCGAGTCCGAAATCATCGCCGCCCGCGACGGCTGGAGAAACACCTGCACCGAGGCCATCAAAAACGCCGTCACGTAAACATGCCAGGGCTCAATCAGTCCGGTGAAAATCAGCGCGGCGGTAATGGCGTACAAAACACCATTGGCGAATTGCGCCGCCACTACCTGGAACTTGCGCGAACAGCGGTCGGCGGTACTGCCCGCGATCGGCGAGAGCAACAGAAATGGAATTGCCTGAATGCCGCGCACCAAACCCAGTTGCAGCGCCGAATCGGTGAGCTCGTAGATCAGCCAGCCGCGCGTCACTTGGTCCATCCACGTGCCCATCGACGCAAACACCTGGCCATACCAGAGCAAACGGTATTCGCGATAGCGCAGCGCATCGAAAGCGCGCAGCCGAACTAACCAGGCGATCGGCCAGGCGAGCGGTTCTGCGGCGACTATGGGGGTTTCGTCCATCTAAGTTTCGGCCTTTTCTTAGTGATAAAAATAGCTGTCCACACGGCGACTTAACGGATTGGCCGAAAGCGACGAGAAGACTCGCGGTGCTAAAGTTACATCATATCACGCGCGCGCAAACAGGGTCCACACGCCGTGCCCAGCTGTCGGACCAACCAGGACATCGAAAGAAAATGGCCTGCGGAGCCGAGTTGATGTCAACTCGCCTCCTGACCCGTCGGCCTGATGAACTAACCCTGGCCCCAGTTCAGCGATGGTGAATTAAACTGAAGAATGCCGCGAACCGATTCGCTTGGCCACTTGGGCATGGGCGAGAATCACCCGAGGGTCTCGCTGCAGCGCCGCCATGTAGCGTCCGCCAAACTCCCCCTCATGGCGGTCCGGTATCAATAGAAATACCGCCTGGCTCATCAGACCATCGAGATTAGCACCGGTCAGCGGCTCCTTCTCGTCAAGAGTTTCATCGATGGCAACGATCAGTTGGGAAATCGGTCGTAGCCAGGCAAACCAGGGGTCGCCGGTGAGAAGCTGAAAAAAATGATTGGGCGATTGGATCGGACCGACGCTGCTTTCGTAAACCACCCTTTCCGAATCAAGCAGAACTTTGTGCAGATGAAGCAACGCATCGTGCAGTTCCAGCAGAACCTGGCGGAGCATGTCATGGCCCTGACTCGGTTGTGCCGTTTTTTTCTCAATCATCCCGCCCATCATAGCACATCCTAACCATTCACACGGCTTGCCGGTCGGCAAATTGACCCGATTCTCAATTGTGAAATTGATTTGACCCAAACTATTTTTTAAGGTAGCTTTCCTGGGTTTTCATTAAACCTCGAGGAGTTGATCGTATGGAAAGAAAGAAGGCGAGTGATTTTGATCCGGAACTGCTCGGTCTTTTCCACGAATATATCCACGGCGGCATCAACCGGCGCGAGTTTTTGGACGGTGCGGCCAAGTTCGCCATCGGCGGCCTCACCGCGATGGGACTCTGGGAGATGCTCCGGCCCAACTATGCGCTGGCGCAGCAGGTGCCCAAAGATGATAAGCGCATCAAGGCCGACTATGCGATGTACCCTTCGCCCAATGGCAACTCGTCCAATGGCCAGATGCGCGGCCTGCTGGTACGCCCTGCCAGCGGCGATAAATTTCCGGTTGTCGTGGTCATCCATGAAAACCGCGGGCTCAACCCTTATTGCGAAGATGTCGCCCGGCGCCTGGCTGTGGCCGGCTTCATGGCGCTCGCACCGGATGCGATCTGGCCCCTGGGAGGTTATCCGAGCGTTGACACGTACGGTGCCGACGCCGATGACAAGGCACGGGCAATGCAAGGACAGCTCGACCGCACAAAAATCACCGAAGATTTCGTCGCCGCGGCGGAGTTCCTGCTGCAGCACGCCCAGTCCACCGGCACGCTCGGCGCCGTTGGATTCTGCTTCGGTGGTGGCATGGTGAATCGGCTGGCGGTCCGCATGCCCGAACTAGCGGCCGCAGTGCCATTTTACGGAGGCGCTCCGGCAGCTGCAGATGTGCCAAAGATCAAAGCAGCCGTACTCGCCCACTTTGCCGAAAAAGACCCCGGCACTACCGGCAGGTGGCCGGCTTACGAAGCTGCTCTCAAGGCCAACGGCATCAAGCATGAAGGGTATATTTATCCGAACACCTTTCACGGCTTTCACAACGACACCACGCCGCGCTACAACCAAGAAGCTGCCAAACACGCCTGGCAACGCACCATCGATCATTTCAACAAATATTTGAAATCGTAATTGCCGAGCACCACAAGAAGATCACTTACAGCCGGGGCGGTTTTGCAGCCCGCCCCGGCGTTTTTTGGCTTGCGGCGGTCAGCTCATGAAATCACGTCGCTGTTTGGTCTTGCCTAGCGTATGCGGTGAACTTCTCACTCTCGGGAAGCAATCAGAGTGTTTCAACGCCCAGGCAGCGGATCGGCGCCGGCGAGTTTGTTGAACAACTCGACGACATCGGTGTCGCGCGGCAGCTCTTTGATCACTTTTTCAAGCGCTTCTGGCGTCAGCGGCGAAGGCGCCTCTCCCGAGAGTTTCTGATACTCCTTGGAGAACTCGGGGTCGCTCAAAGTTTTGCGCATGGCGTCGGCGAGCAGCTGGGCGCGCTCCTTCGGCACGCCCGGCGGCAGGAAAAAGTTTTGTCCGGCGATCCGAAAGGCGCGAAACATTTCCACCAATCTTTTCTCACGATCTGACTTCGCGAAGGTCTCGACTTCCGGAACTTGGGCGAATCGGGGATGCCGCTGGCCCTTGGGAATCTCGATGCTAGCGTGGGCGTTGATCAACCCCTTGTCCAACCAGTCGCGGTTACGACGAATCATTGAGTCACCGGTACTCACCCGGGCATCGGCTTCGCGCTGGGCCAAAGCGACATCGATTTCCGGACCGGTATAACCAACGACAAATTTAGGCTGTTTCAAATCGAGCAGATAGGCGAAAGCCCGCCCGGTGATGTAAATCGGATGGCCCACCGACTGGGCGGCGATGCGCACGTTACTCGCCGCGCGCAATTTTTCCAAGCTGGTCAAACCCGCGTCGCGGTGGGTGATGAAGAGATAGTGCTGCAAGCTGTCCGGCGTCCCCAAATAAAAAAACTTGTCGATGTCGTACTGCACCCCTGCCGCCCCGAGCACTGCGTTGGCCACCAGCGCCGCGCCCATGCTGCCGATGGTCAAACCATCCGGTTTGGCGACTTTATAAACATGATTGGCTGCCTGCCGCCCGCCGCCGCCGCCCATATGCTGGATCACGATGGTGGGATTGCCGGCAATATGTTTGCGCAGAATGTTAATCACGGCGCGTGTCCGCAAATCCGCGGAGCCTGCCGGCGGTCCGCCGAGAACAACCGTGATGGTCTTGTCTTGGTAAAACGGCGCCTGCGCGTGGTTTGACTCAAAGGTCAAGCCGAGCAAGAGCACAACCATTAACAATGTTTTCATTCCCTTTACCCCTCGCAGTTATCTTGTTTGCAACTGCCTCATATTCCAACAGTGATGAATTGTCCATCGAGAGAACAATTTACCGCTGCAGCGCGGCATGAAATCGCCCACAGCCTTTGACTTCGCGCGCTTTTCCAAGCTACTAAATGCGTGGGTTCGGCTCGACCTGGTGACGTGCCGCAGCTTAGGCGAATCAACGGCAAAGAAACTACCTACGCCCGCGTCTATCTTGTGCCTGCATCGAGAGCCGGGGTATCTATAGAGGGATACGAATCAGCAACACTCAGGAGGCGCCATGCGTTACCAACTCTACTATCAGCCGTCGATCCAAGGTCGCGGCGAATTCGTGCGTCTGGCGCTGGAAGACGCCGGTGCCGACTACGTCGACGTGGCGCGCGATCCTGGCTTCGGCCGCGCCGGCATCATGAAAATTCTCGAAGATCCGACTGTACCGCATCCTTCGTTCGCCCCGCCTTTTCTTAGGGCCGGCAAGCTCATGATCGGCCAGACCGCGAACATCCTGCAATTTCTCGGGCCGCGCCTCGATCTGGTGCCGAAAGACCAGGCGAGCCGCATCTGGGCGCATCAAATGCAGCTTACGATTACCGATTGGGTCGCCGAAGTCAGCTTGGTGCACCATCCGATCGCCAATGCGCTCTACTAT
>Ga0326597_10005098_pt1 | contig 18329 bp, 14 predicted proteins | sample RVTome_12_FD_203789 | JGI IMG/M metagenome (GOLD analysis project Ga0326597, IMG submission 203789) | Soil microbial communities from uranium-contaminated site in the Upper Colorado River Basin, Wyoming, United States - RVT100D185 | ecosystem: Environmental > Terrestrial > Soil > Contaminated >... | reverse complement strand
CCTGCCCCACGGGTCGGCACCCCGAAAAGCCTCGGCCCGATGCTGACACTGCCGCGGGTCAGCTTCGTCATTCCGACACTGAACGAGGCTAAAAATCTCCCCTGCCTCCTGCCGCGAATCCCGGCATGGGCGTATGAGTTGATCATTGTTGATGGCCGCTCCACCGACGGTACGGTCGAGGTCGCGCGGCAGTTGCGCAGCGATGCGAGGATCGTGATGGAGCCGCGGGCGGGTAAGGGAGCGGCCTTGCAAGCCGGGTTCCTCGCGGCGCGCGGTGACATCGTCATCATGCTCGACGCTGATGGATCGATGGCCCCCGAGGAGGCCATTCTGTTCGTTGGTGCGCTGATGTCCGGCGCCGATCTGGTCAAGGGCTCGCGCTTTATCCAGGGCGCCGGCAGCGACGATATTTCGATTTCGCGAATGCTCGGCAATTGGGGGCTGACGAAGATCGTGCGCTGGCTTTACGGCTGCTCGTTCAGCGACCTTTGCTACGGCTATGTGGCCTTTTGGACGAAGCACGTCGATGTCCTGCGCTGCGATTGCGACGGCTTCGAGATCGAGACCCTGATTAATGTACGGGCTCTGAAGTGCAGGCTGAAGATCGTCGAAGTTGCGAGCTTCGAGACGCCCCGCATCAACGGCGTGAGCAATCTGCGCGCCATCCCCGACGGTATCCGGGTCCTCAAGACGATCCTGCGCGAACGCGTGATTTCGCACATCGCGATCGCCGATCACGGATATCCGTGATCGGGCGGCGAGCAGCGGAACGGATCGCCCGTCATGGCCAATTACCTCGTTACCGGGGGGTGCGGGTTCATCGGCTCCCATCTGGTAGACGCGCTGTATGCGAACGGTCATGACGTTCGCATCCTCGACAACCTCTCGACGGGTACGCTCCGTCACAAGCCTGAGGGTGTGGAATTCGTCCTTGGGGACGTTGCAGATGCGGGGATCGTGAAGACCGCCATGCATGGCATGGATGGATGCTTCCATCTCGCTGCTGTGGCTTCCGTCGATAAAAGCAATTCCGACTGGCTTGGCACACATCGCACCAACCTCACCGGCACGGTGGCCGTGTTCGAGGCAGCGCTGAAGGCGCGGCCCAAGCCTCCGGCTGTGGTCTTCGCATCGTCGGCTGCAGTATATGGCGGCAATCCTCATATTCCATTGTCTGAAGACGCGGCCACGCGGCCGCTGTCGGCGTATGGCGCCGACAAACTCGGCTGCGAGTTGCACGGCGCCGTTGCCCGCCACGTTCATGGGGTACCGAATTGCGGTCTTCGTTTCTTTAATGTCTATGGCCCCAGACAGGATCCGAATTCATCCTATTCCGGCGTGATCTCGATCTTTTGCAATCGGCTGAAGACAGGCCGGGATATCATCCTCTACGGTGACGGCTTGCAGACCCGAGACTTCATCTATGTTGGCGACGTGGTGACGGCGTTGCTCGCATCAATGGATAACTGCTCTGCGGCGGGTGACATCCTCAATGTCTGTACCGGTAGAGCGACGACCGTGCGGGATTTGGCGAAGATCGTAGGCGCCATTCTCGGCACCGAACCTGATATTCGATTTGCGCAACCACGCAAGGGGGAGATCCGCAACTCCCTCGGCGATCCCACAAAGGCGCAGCGCAATTTGGGCTTCATGGCATCCACCGACCTGAATTCGGGGCTGGCAACGACGCTGAGAGAGATCGGCCGCACCCCGGATCGTTCCCCTTCTCACCACAATCCGCAACCACATCTGATCGGCACCTGATGTCGCAAGCGATCCTCGTCACCGGCGGCGCCGGCTATGTCGGCAGCCATGCCTGCAAGGCGCTGACCGGCGCCGGTTACAAGCCGGTCGTCTATGACAACCTGTCGCGCGGGCATCGCGAGGCGGTGCGTTGGGGTCCGATCGTCGAGGGCGATCTAGACGACAGCGCCCGGCTCATCGAAGCCATGCACACCCATCAGATAACGGCTGTCATGCATTTCGCCGCCTTCGCCTTTGTCGGCGAGTCGGTCACCGATCCTGAACTTTATTACCGCAATAACGTCGGTGGTACTCTCGCGTTGCTCGGGGCGATGCGCCAAGCCGGGGTGGAAACCATCGTCTTCTCGTCGACCTGCGCGGTTTATGGCGTGCCCGAAACGGTTCCGATCCGCGAGACGACTGCGAAGGCACCGCTCAGTCCCTATGGCGAGACCAAACTGGCGATCGAGCGGGCGCTGCATTGGTATGCTGGCGCCTACGGCATGCGCTATGCGGCGCTGCGCTATTTCAATGCCGCCGGGGCCGACCCCGACGGTGAGATCGGCGAGGACCATGAGCCGGAAACCCACCTGATCCCGCTGGTCTTACGCGCGGCGCTCGACCGTGGCGATCCGGTCCAGATCTTCGGCACCGATTATCCGACGCCGGACGGCACCGCGATCCGCGACTATGTCCATGTCACCGACCTGGCCGACGCCCATGTCCGTGCGCTCGCTTATCTCGCAGCGGGCGGGGACAGCCTCGCGCTGAACCTCGGCACCGGGCAGGGTCATTCGGTGCGCGAGGTGGTTGCCGCAGCCGGGCGGATCGGCGGCCGGCCGGTGCCGCGGCGCGAGGTTCCGCGGCGTCCGGGCGACCCGCCGGAACTCGTCGCCGACCCGGCGTTCGCTCGCTCGCGTCTGGGCTGGCGACCGCGACACTCCGAACTCGACACAATCATTCGCACGGCGCTCGCGTGGGAGCGCCGATAGCGCATCACCGCGTCCTCACCGTGAGGGGTTGTGAGCGGTTGACGCTCGGCTCCGGCCCCGATATAAGCTCGCCGTCCCGGTTTCCAACGATTCAGCATGCCGCATCATAAATCCGCCGAGAAACGACTTCGCCAAACCGAAAAGCGCACGGTTATTAACCGTGCGCGGATGAGTCGGGTGCGCACCTTCGTCAAGAAGGTCGAGAGCGCGATCGAAACGGGCGACAAGGAAGCAGCCCAGTCGGCCTTCCAGCTGGCGCAGCCCGAGCTCCATCGAGCGACGACCAAGGGCGTCCTCCACAAGAACACGGTTGCCCGCAAGCTGTCGCGGCTCGCTACCCGCATCAACGGCCTCTGATCCGCGCGGTTTAGTTGCCCCCGCAAGAGCGGGAGGGACGGCGTGGCGGGGCGGGGCACTCCCCGCGCAAGGGTTTCTGCGGGTTTGCGGCGCCTTGCCGAAAAAGTCTTTTTGTTCTCCTTTCGATCACGTTGTCACGGTCGTGACATGTGGCTAGAGTTCAGAGCAACGAAGCGGAAAACTCCGTAATCTTCGTGTAGATCTTAGTGGCCGTCAAGACTAGGAAGGACTGTTTCTGACCGACCGAGAGATGGGGTGATTAGAACAGGTAGAATATTTTACAATTACTATTAACTTGGGGGGCCGGTGTTGAATTAGCTGGGTAACCTGGTCGCGGTCTTTTGGCTGCGGCAGCCAAGAAACGCGCATTACTTAAGGGGGACAGGGTGACGGGGGAACCAGCTCGAAGCAATCGGATCGATCATGTCGCGCGTCCTGACATCGGCGAGTGGGGGCGCGTTTTGGGCCATCTCAAGGACGAGATCGGCGACACCGCCTACCGCTCCTGGCTCCAGTCGCTGCGGGTCGAGCACGTCGCCGAAGGTGAGGCCGTGGTCGCGGCGCCGACGCGCTTTTTGTGCAACTGGGTGGCAACCCACTACGCCGACCGCCTCTTAGCCCTGTGGCGCTTCGAAAACCCCAGGGTGGAGCGCCTGTTGCTGATCGTCGATCCGCGGCTCGACGATCAGTCGGGCGGTGAGGGGAGGACGGCCTACCCTTCCGGTACGCCGGGCGCGGCAACGGAGCCAGGGCTCGGGGCTGAAACCGCCCCGGCCGAAATAGCGGATGACAAGTGGCACCTGACGGCACCGCTCGACCCGCGTTTCACGTTCGAGAACTTCGTCGTCGGCAAGCCCAACGAACTAGCCCATGCCGCCGCCCGGCGGGTTGCCGAGGCGTGCGCCAGCCCGGTCCATGCCGTGCCCTTCAACCCGCTCTTCATTCACGGCGGCGTCGGGCTCGGCAAGACCCACCTGATGCACGCCATCGCCTGGCATGTTCGCCTGCATGCCCCGAGCCGCAAGGTGATCTACCTGTCGGCCGAGAAGTTCATGTATCAGTTCATCCGCGCCTTGCGGTTTCGCTCGACGATCGACTTCAAGGAGGAATTTCGCTCGGTCGATCTGTTGATGATCGACGATGTGCAATTCATCGCCGGCAAGGATTCGACGCAGGAAGAGTTTTTCCACACGTTTAACGCGCTGATCGATCAGAACCGCCAGATCGTCATTTCCGCCGACAAATCGCCGTCCTCTCTCGAAGGCATCGAGGAGCGCATGCGCTCGCGGCTCGGCTGGGGCTTGGCGGCCGACATCCACCCGACCACCTACGAGCTGCGCCTCGGCATCCTGCAATCGAAAGCCGAGCAGCGGGGCCTGCGCCTGTCGCAAAAAATCATGGAATTCCTTGCTCACAAGATCGTCTCCAATGTCCGCGAGCTCGAGGGGGCGCTCAATCGCATCACCGCGCAGATGCAGCTGATCGGCGGCGACATCACCCTCGAAAGCGCGCAGGAGCAGCTCCACGACCTCTTACGGGCCAATGAACGGCAGGTGACGATCGACGAGATCCAGAAGAAGGTCGCCGAGCATTTCAACATCAAGATGGCCGAGATGACCTCGAGCCGGCGGTCCCGCATCGTCGCGCGCCCCCGGCAGGTCGCGATGTACCTGGCAAAGCAGCTTACCTCACGCTCGCTCCCTGAGATCGGCCGGAAATTCGGCGGCCGCGACCACACCACCGTGATGCATGCGGTCAAAAAGATCGACGAGCTGATCGCTGGCGATCGCGCGTTCGCCGAGGATGTCGAGCTGCTGCGGCGGATGCTGCAGAGCTGATCGCGCGTCGTGGTTTAACGGTACGGGTATGGTGCCCGCGGTTCCGTGTTATACTGCCGCCCCGCGTATCGGGGTTTCTGACCGACCCGCCAACAGACGTGCAGCGCCATGAAGCTGACCATCGAACGGGCCGCCCTCCTCAAGGCGCTGAGCCATGTCCAGAGCGTCGTCGAGCGGCGCACCACGATCCCGATTCTCTCGAACGTGCTGTTGCACGCCGAGACCGGGCAATTGGCGTTAAGCGCGACCGACATGGACCTCGAGATCGTCGAGCGCGTGTCGGCGCGGATCGAGCGCGACGGGCGCACCACCGCCCCGGCGCACACGCTCTACGATATCGTCCGCAAATTGCGCGACGGCGCCCAGGTCGAGCTGGAGACATCAGGCGGGCGCAACGAGATGGTGCTGCGCTCGGGCCGTTCGACCTTCACCCTCGCGTGCCTGCCGCCCGAGGATTATCCCGTCATGTCGGCCGGCGAGCTGCCGCATCATTTTGTCCTGTCGGCGGCCGAATTGCGCACCCTCATCGACCGCACCCGATTTGCCATCTCGACCGAGGAGACGCGCTATTACCTGAACGGGATCTACCTGCACGCGACCAAGAACAACGAAGTACCGGTGGTGCGCGCCGTCGCGACCGACGGCCACCGCCTCGCCCGCGTCGAGATGACCGCGCCCGAGGGGGCGGCCGGGATGCCGGGGATTATCGTGCCCCGCAAGACGGTGCTGGAACTGAGGAAGCTGGTCGAGGAGGGTGCGGCGGAAGACGAAGTCCAGATCTCGCTCGGCGACACCAAGATCCAATGTGCGATCGGCGAGGCGGCGCTGACCTCAAAGCTGATCGACGGCACCTTCCCCGATTACGACCGGGTCATCCCGGCCAACAACGACAAGATCCTCGAAGTCGATTGCAAATCCTTCGCCGAAGCGGTCGACCGCGTGTCGACGATCTCGACCGAGCGCAGCCGCGCCGTCAAGCTGGCGATCGACAAAGGCGGCCTCGTCGTGTCGGCGACGAGCCCTGAAAACGGCACCGCCGTCGAGGAACTCGAGGTGCGCTACCAGAGCACCCCCTTGGAAATCGGCTTCAACTCGCGCTATCTCTTGGACATCGCCGAGCAGATCACCGGCGAATATATGCAGTTCCAGATGTCCGACGCCGGCTCGCCGACGATCCTGCGCGACGGCGCCGATCCGAGCGCGCTTTATGTGCTGATGCCGATGCGCGTGTGACTCTGGGAGCCGCCGCCCGAACCTCGGAATCGCTGGAAATTCAGCGCTCTCGCCCCATATAACGACGATGCTTGCCGCGGCGCAGAAGGACCGTCAGAGCGTCGGCGCCGTGCGGGTTGTACCGTGCGGCGGCCGCGTCGGCGTGACCCGGCTGGTCCTCACCGATTTTCGCAATTATCGCTTGGCCCGCCTCGATTTTCCCTGCGCGGTGCTGCCCGTGGTGCTGACCGGGCCGAACGGCGCCGGCAAGACCAATCTCCTTGAAGCGCTGTCGTTTCTGTCGCCCGGTCGCGGCCTGCGCAATGCCCGGCTCAGCGATGTCGATCGGCGCGACGCCAGTGCCCCCGATGGCGCCCCCATTGGCGCCGGCGGGGCAGGCGATGCGCCCGCCTCGGGGTGGGCGGTCGCGGCGACCGTCGAGACCAGGTCCGGGCCGATGTCGATTGGCACCGGGCGCATCGGTACCGGGCGCGAGGGCATGGCGGGCGAGCGCCGCACGATCCGCATCGATGGCGAGCCGGCGCGCAGCCAGGCGGCCTTGGCCGAGCGGCTCGGCGTGTTGTGGCTGACGCCGCTGATGGATCGGCTGTTTGTCGAAGGGCCGAGCGGGCGGCGGCGGCTGATGGACCGGCTCGTTCTCGGGCTCGATCCGGCGCATGCGACGCGGGTGGCGCGCTACGAGCAGGCCTCGCGCGAGCGCTCGCGGCTGTTGCGCGCCGGCTCTTCCGCCAATGGATCGGGTGGCGGCCCGGCCGACCCGGCATGGCTCGCCGCGCTCGAAGAGATCATGGCGGCCGAGGGGGTCGCGGTCGCGGCGGCGCGGCGCGACGCCATCGAGCGGCTCGATGGCGTGTGCGCCGAAGCGGCGGGCGCCTTCCCGCGGGCGCGCCTCACCCTGATCGGCACCATCGAGAGCTGGCTTGATACGATGCCGGCTCTCGCCGCCGAGGAGCGCTTCCGTGCCGCGCTGGCGCACCAACGGGCGCAGGACGCGCTATCGGGCGGCGCCGGGCTCGGGCCGCATCGCTCCGACCTTGGGGTGGTGCATGCCGAGAAGGGCATCGCCGCCGAAGCCGCGTCGACCGGCGAGCAGAAGGCGCTGCTGATCGCCATCCTCTTGGCCCAGGCCCGGCTGCAGCACGCCGTGCGCGGCGAGCCGCCGCTCCTCTTGCTCGACGAGGTCGCCGCGCATCTCGACGCCGCGCGCCGCGCCGCGCTGTTCGAGGTCCTGGCCGGGCTTGACACCCAGGCCTGGATCACCGGCACCGACGCCGCGCTGTTTCGTCCATTGCGCGGCGCCGCCTGCTTCCTGACGGTATGCGGCGGCACCCCGTCCGAAACCGCCCCGGCCTGAAACCGAATGACGCCTTCAACCCTCTGAACGAAAGCTGAAAATCCGATCTGATGACAAACTCACCCGCGACCGAACCTCTCCGCGAGCCCGTCGAGGAGACCGCTCGCCTCTACGACGAGACCTCGATCAAGGTGCTGCACGGGCTCGATCCGGTGCGCAAGCGGCCGGGCATGTATATCGGCGACACCGATGACGGCTCGGGCCTCCATCACATGATCTACGAGGTCGTCGACAACGCGATCGACGAGGCGCTCGAAGGCTTTTGCGACACGGTCACGGTCACCCTCAACGCCGATGGCTCGTGCACCGTCACCGATAACGGCCGCGGCATCCCGGTCGGCATCCACGAGGAGGAGGGGGTGTCGGCCGCCGAGGTCATCATGACCCAGCTGCATGCCGGCGGAAAATTCGACCAGAATTCCTACAAGGTCTCGGGCGGCCTGCACGGGGTCGGCGTGTCGGTGGTCAACGCTTTGTCGTCGCGCCTCGATCTCAGGATCTTCCGCGACGGTTCGGAATGGTTCATGCGGTTTCACGACGGCGTTCCCGAGGCGCCGCTCGCCGCGCTCGGCCCGGCGCCCGCCGTGCCACCCGGATCGAACCGCGAGGGGCTCGCCACCGGCAGCGAGATCACCTTTGTCCCGAGCCCCGCGACCTTCACCAAGACCGAGTTCGACTTTACGACTCTCGAACACCGGCTGCGCGAGCTCGCCTTCCTCAACAGCGGCGTCACCCTGGTCTTGAGCGATCTGCGCGAGGCCGAGCCGAAATCCGTCACTTTCCACTACGATGGCGGGCTCGAAGCCTTTGTCCATTACCTCGACCGCTCGAAGCAGGCGCTGCACGCGCCGCCGATCGCGGTCCGCGGCGAGCGGGACGGCATCATTCTCGAAATCGCGATGGAATGGACCGATTCCTATCACGAGACGATGCTGTGCTTTACCAATAACATCCCGCAGCGTGACGGCGGGACCCACCTCGCCGGGTTCCGCGCCGCCTTGACCCGCACGATCAACGCCTATGCCACGGATAGTGGCATCGCCAAGCGGGAAAAGGTGGCGCTGACCGGCGAGGACATGCGTGAAGGCTTGACCTGTATCCTGTCGGCCAAGATGCCCGACCCGAAATTTTCGTCGCAGACCAAGGACAAGCTGGTGTCGTCCGAGGTCCGCCCGGTGATCGAGGGCCTCGTTGGCGACCGTCTCCAACAGTGGCTCGAGGAGCACCCGGGCGAGGCGAAGAAGATCATCGGCAAGGTGGTCGAGGCCGCCGCGGCGCGCGAGGCGGCTCGCAAGGCGCGCGACCTGACGCGCCGCAAGAGCGCCTTCGAAATCTCCAACCTGCCGGGCAAGCTCGCCGACTGCCAGGAGCGCGACCCCGCCAAGAGCGAACTCTTCATCGTCGAAGGCGACAGCGCCGGCGGCTCGGCGAAGCAGGGCCGCAACCGCGCCTTCCAGGCGATCCTGCCCTTGAAGGGCAAGATCCTCAATGTCGAGCGCGCCCGCTTTGACAAGATGCTGTCCTCGGCCGAGATCGGCACCCTCATCCAGGCGCTCGGCACCGGCATCGGCAGCGAGGATTTCGAGGCCGGCAAGGCGCGCTATCACCGCATCATCATCATGACCGACGCCGATGTCGACGGCAGCCATATCCGCACCCTGCTCCTGACCTTCTTCTTCCGCCAGATGCGGCAATTGATCGAGGACGGCTATCTCTACATCGCCCAGCCGCCGCTTTATCGGCTGCAGCGCGGCAATGCGAAGCCGGTTTATCTGAAGGACGACGGCGCGCTCGAAGCCTATTGCATCGACGCGGCGCTGCGCGACGCGGTCTTCACCCAACACGACGGCGGCCAGCGCGCCGGGAACGATCTGCGCGACCTTCTGGAGCACGCCCGGGTCGCGCGCCGCTGGGTCCAGCCGCTCGCCCTCAAGGTCGGCAATCTCGATGTCGTCGAGCAGGCGGCGATCGCCGGCGCGCTGGCCGCCGGGTTGCCGGCCGATCCGACCCGCGCGATCGAGATGGCGCGCCGTACTGCCGAACGCCTCAACCGGCTCGGCGACGGGCCGGATCGCCCGGACGGGCGGTGGCAGGGCGAGGTCATCGCCGGCGAGGGCCTCGTCTTCAGCCGCAACCGGCAGGGCGTTGGCGAGCGTCGCCTCATCGATGCAGCGCTCCTGCGATCGAGCGAGGCGCGCCGGCTCGACGGCGACGGTGCCCGGCTGCGCGAGGTCTACGAAAGTGTGGGCAAGCTTGTCGCGCGCGACAAGGAGTACCCGATCGCCGGCCCCTCGGCATTGGTCGAGGCGGTGATGGAAATCGGCCGCCGCGGCATCGAGGTCAACCGCTACAAGGGCCTCGGTGAAATGAACCCCGATCAGCTGTGGGCGACGACGCTCGATCCCGAGGCCCGCTCCCTCCTCCAAGTCCGGGTTAGCGACGAGGGCGACGCCGCGGAGACCTTCTCCACCCTGATGGGCGACCTCGTCGAACCGCGCCGCGATTTCATCCAAGCCAACGCCCTCAGCGTCGCCAATCTGGATGTTTGAGCGGCCGCGTGTTCGAGCCGGCCGTCACCCCGCGCGACGTCCCTTTTCCTGCGACCTGCTCGATCGGGTTGAGATCAGGCGAATAGCGGGGCAGAAAGAACAGCTTGGCGCCGGCCGCTCGGATCAACTGGCGAATGGCTTGGCCTTTGTGGCTGCCCAGATTGTCCATAATGACGACATCGCCGGGGCTGAGCGTCGGCGCCAAGACTGCTCGATATAGGCGCGAAAGCTGGCCCCGTTGATCGGCCCGTCGAGGACGCAAGGAGCCTCGATGCGGTCGCAGCGCAGAGCTGCCAGGAAGGTCAGCGTCCGCCACTTTCCGTGCGGCATCTTGGCAATGAGGCGGGCACCGCGGGCGCAACGTCCGTGGCGGCGGGTCATGTTGGTCTTTGCCCAGAGCCTGCCCCGGCGCAGGCCGGGGTTTCATCGATGAACACCAGGCGCTTGGGATCCAGCTCGCCGCGATCCCGCGCCCGGCCAACTCGGCATCTCGACGTGCGATTCACTAGAGCACGATCGGCTTTGGCCGAATCGGAGAAAGTGGATCCCCAAGCGGGGAGATTTGCGATTCAAGGCACTTGGCGGGGCTAAAGAGGTACTCCGAAGGCGCATCTTTTCGGCTCAATCAGGCGGATCATGATAATCCCGATAATTTAGGATTAGCTATTTTGAGCAAGTATACAACACAACATGTTGCACGGTAAAGTGTAAATCCTAAACACAAATCGAGATATATTAATTGATGTTAACGAATTTTTTTTTGGATTCAGCGGCCAGATATTCCACGCGTCCGGCGCTGTGGGTCGACAATTGCTGCATCACATACCAAACGCTTGCCGAACAGGCCGGACGCATCGCTACGGCGATTTCCGTGATCGCATCCCGTCGGGAGGGCCCCGCTGCGCGGCTATGCGGACTGCTCGTCAACCGCAGCAGCACCGCCTATATCGGAGTTCTCGGGGCACTGTATGCCGGCGCCACATACGTGCCGCTCAATCCCCGTTTTCCGACCGCGCGTTTACGGTGCGTATTGGAGGCAAGCGGGCTCGAGACCGTGATCGTCGATCGCACCTCGATGGCAGCGGCCGAAGCCCTGCTACCCGGTTACCCGCAGCCGCTTACCCTTATTTTCCCCGACGAATTGCAGCCGCCCGACTGGGCGTCGACCGCCGGCCATCACCGTTTTGTCTGTCGCCGAGACATCGACACGCTGGACGCGGCGCAGCCGGCGCTTGGTGCCGGCCAGGACGGGGCTTATCTGCTATTTACCTCCGGTAGCACCGGGACCCCGAAGGGCGTCCTGATATCCCATAATAATGTCGAGGCCTATGTGGACGCGATGTTGGGCCGCTACGCGCCCACTCCGGAGGATCGCTTCACTCAGCTGTTCGACCTGTCCTTCGATCTGTCAGTGCACGACATGTTCGTGTGCTGGAGCGCCGGCGCCTGTCTGTTCTGTCCACCCGCGAGCGCGGTGATGAGCCCGCGGGACTTTGTTCGAAAACATGACTTGACATTCTGGTTCTCAGTGCCGTCGACCGTGGCAACGATGGCGCGCTTGCGCATGATCGGGCCGGGAGAATTGCCCTCGCTTCGCGTGAGCCTTTTTTGCGGTGAGGCGTTGTCATCCGACTTGGCGCGCAAATGGCGATATGCGGCCCCGAACTCGATCATCGAGAACCTTTACGGGCCGACCGAAGCGACAATCGCGATCACGGCGTATCGCGTTCCCGACGATGCCCTTGCCGCTAAAGCTTGGCCTGTCGTGCCGATTGGTTTGCCCTTTCCCGGCCAGCAAGCCGTCGTCATCGACGCTGACGGGAAGCCGGTGAGGAATGGCGAGGCCGGCGAATTGTGTCTCGGCGGAAGCCAAGTCGCGAGCGGCTACTGGCGCGCGCCACAGACGACCGCCGAACAGTTTTCCCCACCGCTTGGGTTGTATCGCGGCGATCAGCAATGGTACCGCACTGGCGATCACGTCATCAATGATCCGCTATGGGGCCTGAGGTTTTTGGGCCGGCTCGATCGCCAAGTGAAGATCCGCGGCTACCGTATCGAGCTGCAGGAGGTGGAGGCGGTAGCTCGGGAGGCAGCCGCCGAAGAAACCGTTGCGGCGCTACCCTGGCCATCGGGAACTGCCGAACCCGCCCGGTATATCGTGCTCTTCATCGCGGGCGAGCCGACACCGGTCGAAACGATCATCGCTCACTGCCGAACTAAGCTGCCTGCTGCGTTGGTGCCGCGCAAAATTCACTTCCTTGCGAGTTGGCCTCTTAACGCGAACGGCAAGACCGACTACGGAGCACTGCAACAAAGACTCACGGGTAATCATGACAACGCTTAATGACCGAGATGCACTAGACTCGATCGTGCGACAGATTTTACTACAGAGACTGGCCGTATCTGGTCATCCTGATAGCGATCTTGCCCAAGGCACGCGGCTGCTCGAACTTGGCCTGATCGACTCCGAAGACCTCGTCGAGGTGATACTTGAAGTTGAAGAAAATTACAACTGCGAGTTCGACCCGACTAAAATCGATCTTGAAAGCGGGCTGACGCTGGCTGGTTTCGTCAGTTCATTCAGCGTGAGGGGATGATCTCGTGAAGATGAATGACACATCGATTGCGGAGCGCCATGATCAGACCGCGGCGCGCTGCGGCGAGACATTGCTCCAGATATTTTCCACCTGTCCTCAGTCGCGGGATTCTGCCTCGGATGATTACTTGAGGCGCGTCATCGAGGTGGCGCGGTGGAGCGAGGCGGTGGGATGCACCGGCATTCTCGTCTACACCGACAACAGCATCGTCGATCCCTGGCTGGTCGCCCAGATCATCCTACAGAACACCGAGCGTCTGTGCCCACTCGTCGCTGTTCAGCCGGTGTACCTGCACCCATATGCGGCCGCGAAAATGGTCGCCAGCTATGCCTTCGTCCATCGTCGGCGGGTTTATCTCAACATGGTCGCCGGAGGGTTTCGTGGCGATCTGCACGCGCTGAGCGACCCAACCGACCATGACGATCGGTATGCCCGGGTGCAGGAATACGCGCTAATCATCAAGCGCCTGCTGGAGAGCCCAAACCCGGTGACGTTCGAAGGGCGTTATCATACGGTCCGCAATCTGCGAATGACACCATCGGTGCCGCCCGAGCTGATGCCCGGCATGTTGATGTCGGGATCATCGCCGGCCGGATTAGCCACGGCACGAGCAATCGGCGCCACTAGTATCATCTACCCGCGCCCTCCCGGGGAGGAAATCCCCGCCAGCGCGGCTGGCCTGCGGCGCGGCGCGCGGATTGGGGTGATCGCGCGCGCCGATTCGGACGAGGCGTGGCGCATCGCACACCAGCGTTTTCCCGACAATCGTCGCGGCCGTGTGCTGCACCAACTGGCAATGACGACAAGCGATTCGACCTGGCACAAACAGCTCTCCGACAGACCGGATGAAGCCGGCGGCGAAGAATCGCCATATTGGCTGTGGCCGTTTCAGACCTACAAGACGTTCTGCCCATACCTCGTCGGCAGTTTCGAGCAAGTCGTTGAATATCTCGCTCTCTACCTCGCAAGAGGCTATCGAACCTATATCCTAGACATTCCGCACTCGTATGAGGATCTGGAATGTGCCAGCACCGCGTTCGCCGCAGCGTTGGCGAGGAGCAGCCGATAAAAGCATCCAATGATAGGGGAGCGTGGGCTCCCGAGAAGCGATCGTCAGCGTCGGCACGGCTGCCATCATATGTGAAGAAGCGGTTTCTCGTCGTCGGCAACGGCCAACCGGCCGGCGCACTGGTGGAAACACTGATCGCGACAGATCAGGGTGACCTCGCAGCGCTCTTGACGTCAGAACCGAATGGTCGAGCCGTGTCACAATTGCCCAAAGGACTGGCGCCGATCTACCCGGAGGAGACGATTCGGGATGTCGTTCAACTCGAAAAGCTTGACCTCCTCAGTTGCGACTGGCTCCTCTGCGCCAATACCACCTATATCGTTCCGAAGGAGGTGTTGACGTCGTTTGCCGCGCGTGCTCTGAATTTTCACCCCGGTCTGCTGCCCGCCTATGCTGGACTACATGCCCACCAATGGGCAATCCGGAATGGAGAGGCTGAATTCGGCGTGACCGTCCATATGATCGAGGCCGGGTTGGATACAGGTGATGTCGTCGCGGTGCGGCGTTTCGTCATCCGCCCCGAGGATACAGGCCTCAGCCTCTATCGCAATTGTATAAGAGCAGGTTCTCAGTTGTTCACGGAGGTTCTTCGCCGCATCCTCACCGAGGAGGATCCATTACCCAGGAACCCACAAGATCTTTCAAAGCGGCGGCTTTATCGCCATGCGGAGGCTATCGACGGGCGGATCGATTGGACAATGCCGGCACAGCGAGTCGTCGATTTCATCCGAGCCGGAAATTATTACCCATTTTCCTCGCCAACCTACACGCCGCAAATCAACGATTTCGGACCACCAAGCGTGCACGTGCTGCGAGCGGTCGTCGCCGGGGACAGTGGCGCACCAGGCCGGCTTATCGACGTGCGGCCGACCGGGCCCGTGATCGGCTGTGGTGATGGCGGTGCGGTTGTTCTCCAAAGGGCCACGCGCGACGGCCGTGAGGTCGACGGGTCGGCGTGGCGGCAGCTTTTCGAATGCCTCCCTCCGCCGGCGATTTTAGCCCTCGGTCTCCGGGTGAAGGGGCGACTATGAGCACGCCTCCGAGCACGCAAAAAGCTGAGAGTGAACCGCCCCTGCGAGAGTGGGACCGATTAGCGTGAAGGCGACCATATCGCAACTCGATGAGACCACGATTCCACTTCTGGCGGCGCTGTTGCCGACGGTATGGGATCTTGAAGCGGAGCCGGATCTCGCCCGCACTCTGTTCGAATGGCGCTATCTCAGAAGACCGTCCGGCGACCTCGCCTTGGTAGCCGTCGACGGGGATCGGTGCGTCGGCCTGATCGATTCCTACCTGCGACCATATCTGCTGGACGGTCGGCGAATTCTATTACGCGAAACCGCAGACTGGTTCTGTCTGCCCGAATACCGCCCGCTCGGCTTCGGGCTGAGGCTCATGCGCATGATGATGCGCCTGCCTGAACCGCTGATCAATATCGGTGGTACTGATGCGACACGCTCGATTTTGCCTCGTTTGGGCTGGACCCAACTGTCGACGGCGCGCCAAATGATCCTGCCGGTCAATTTGCGCGGTCTTGCCAGCCATCTGCTGCAGTGCCACCGGCACCCGGAGCGTGCGAAATACGCGCTAGCGATCCCGGGTTTTCTGCCACTGCGGCGGCCGAGAAGGATTTCGTCTCCCGCCACCAATGCACGGGTTGATGAATGGCTTCCCGGACAGGAACTGGAACTCCCGGTCCCGCAGCAGGATGGCTTGGTCGAACTGGTCGACCAAGCCAACCTTGAGTGGATCTGCTCCGCGCCGCAAAGCCTCTACCGGGCGGTCGTCTTGGTGTTTCGGGTCGGAGGAGAGCCGGTCGGACTTTCGCTGTCGCAGCTGGAGCCCTCGGCCTACGGTCCTGAGGGACGAATTGTTCACCTGCAGATGTCCAGGCCGTCACAGGCGGTTGCCGAATGGATCATCTCCGAGACAGCGCGGCGGCTAGCCGATAGCGGTGCCGGCCTTATCCGCTCCCGGGCCTCGACCCCTGGGATGGTCACAGCGCTTCGCCGCACCGGCTTTATCGCCTCCGGCGCCGAGCCCGTTTATTGGTGGGCGCAGGGACGAACCGCGCCCCAAAACGGGATCGCTGTCAGCTATCTACGCGCCGATGACGCTATGCCTCTAGGGGCCGCAAGGAGGAAACGCAAGCTTCGTTCCTAGGCCGCCCCTCGCCCCGTTCGCTCGATCCGGGCCGGCGCCGTGATGCCATAATCGCGCCACGCAGGCAGCGATTGGCGCGATCGGCAACAGCCCGGCTTGGTATGCGCAGCGGTTCGGCTGAACCAGGTCCAAGGTCTGCAAGCGACGGGTAATCGCACTCCGCCACCACCCTCTGGGTGTTGACATGGTGTTGACACAGAAATCAAAAGGCTTAGCAGATTCCCGCTAAGCCCTTGATTTAGATGGTGGGCGCGACAGGGATTGAACCTGTGACCCCTACGATGTCAACGTAGTGCTCTCCCGCTGAGCTACGCGCCCGGGTCCCGTCTCCGGAATGAGGGCGAGGATTTAGCGGAAATGCCGCTGGCGGGCAAGGAGGGCAGCGAGAGGGCAGGCGCGGTCTTGCGTCATGCCGGCGACGGCCGGTATCCCCGGCTGGGGTGGATCCCGACCGAACCCTGCCCCGCGGCCGGCCGCAGGACGGAGCCGAAGGCGGGATGACGAGAAGAGTGGACATGGCCTGGGACAGAGCCGCACCGCTATCCCTCGGGCGCGTGCACCAGCGTCATCGTCAACGGGACCCTTGTCGTCGATAACAGGGTCCACACCGGCGCGCTGCCCGCTGCCCGGCATGGTGTTGCGCCGCGGCGACGACGGCCGGGTCGGCGATCCAACCTGAGCGCGCAGGCGTCGCAGGATGGGTTGAGCAACGCGAAACCCATCGTCCGACTGCGAGCGCGTGATGGGCTTCGCTACGCTCAGCCCATCCTACGGTCGCAAGGGATTATCGCAGCGGATTTGGCGGCGGCGGGTTCGGCGGTGGCGCGGCAGCGGCGACCGGCAGGGTGGCGCGCGCTGCATCCACGGCGGCGAGCTGCTTCTGTATCAGATCGCCCGGCTCGATGATCGTCTGCTCGGCGCCCGACTTTGCGGTAAAGCTCACGGCCAGCCCCTGAACGCTCGCCCGCATCAGCGGCTCAGGCAGCTCGGCGGCAAATTCCTCGGCATAGGAGCAGCCATTGTCGCAGGTGATCTCGTTCTTGCTGATCGCGATAAACCGCAGCTTCTTGCCATCCTTGTCGCGCGCCGCCTCCCAGTTGCGCTCGGCGCCGAAATAGCTGTCTGCGACATAAAGCTGGTGCACCCGCTCGCCGGTCCTTGTGTCGAGCCAGCTGCGCAGGGCATGGAAATTGGTGCCGGGGACGCCGAGAAACGGCGGGGCATGCTGGCGGCGCGGGCCGAGAAAGGCGGTGAATTTTCCGCCTTGCTCTGCCGAGCGACTGACTTCGGTCGCGGACCCAGCGTTGGGTGGCGGCGCGCTCGACAGGCCGGCGCAACCGGCGAGCGCCAGCAGGAAGGCTGCCGCGATAGGGGCGGGCGGGATCCTCATCGCGTCTTACCCCACCATCGGATCGTTGTCTTCGCCGAGCGCCGGCGCGGCTTTGGCGAAAGGCGGGCGGGTGCCGTCGAAGGAGAGCGGCAGGCCGACGAGGCCGAGTTCGCTGCCCGGCCGGTGCTGGATCATGCCAAGCGCCGAAGTCTGCGCATCACCGACGACCTGGTCGAGCGTGTTGAGCGGGCCATTTGGGATGCCGGCGGCTTCGAGGCGGCTCGCCCAATGCGCGGCCGGTTTCGTCGCGAAAATCCCGGCGAGGATCGGCACGAGATCGGCGCGATGCACGACCCGGTCCTTGTTGCCGTGGAAGCGCGGGTCCAGGGCGAGGTCCGGCCGCTCGATCACCGCGCAGAGGCGCCGGAACAGATTGTCGTTACCCGCCGCCACCATCATGAAGCCGTCGGCGGTGGCGAAGGCCTGATAGGGCACGATCATATCGACCCCGGAGCCGTGCCGCGCCGGGATCTTGCCGTCCGCCAGAAAGCCGGCGAGATAGATGCTCATCCAGGCAAGCCCCGTTTCGTAGAGCGAGGTTTCGACGATGCCGCCCTTGCCGGTGCGGCTCCGCTCCTGGAGGGCGGCGAGGATGCCGATCACCGACCACATTCCCGCGCCCATATCAATGATCGAGGCCGGCACCCGTACCGGCGGGCGGCCATCCTCGCCCAAAAGGCTCATCAGCCCGCTATAGGCCTGCATCATCGGGTCGTAGCCGGGCTTGTCGCGCAGCGGCCCCGTTGCGCCGAAAGCGCCGAGGTTACAGCACACGAGATCAGGCTTGGTGGCGACCAGCTCGGCAGCGCCCAGGCCGTAGCGATCGAGGGCGCCCGCCTTTAGATTGTGCAGCACGACATCGGCGCGCTCCAGGATCAGCGTGCGCAGCCGAGCCGCGTCCTCAGGATCGGCGAGATCGACCGTGATGCCCCGCTTCGCCCGGTTGACGGCGTGAAAACAGGTCGCCGCCCCTTCGAGAAACGGCGGGCCCCAGCCGCGGCACGCATCGCCCCCCTTCGGGTTCTCGACCTTGATCACCTCGGC
>Ga0326597_10005097_pt1 | contig 18332 bp, 18 predicted proteins | sample RVTome_12_FD_203789 | JGI IMG/M metagenome (GOLD analysis project Ga0326597, IMG submission 203789) | Soil microbial communities from uranium-contaminated site in the Upper Colorado River Basin, Wyoming, United States - RVT100D185 | ecosystem: Environmental > Terrestrial > Soil > Contaminated >... | reverse complement strand
TCCCTTTTCACTTTTCCCTTTTCCCTTTTCACTTTTCACTTTTCACTTTTTACTCTTTACTTTTCACTTTTCACTTTCCAGTTCTCTCTTCTGACGCCTGGCACCTGACCACCCTCGCGCCTCGCTGGCCGGTAGGCCGACTCCGGAATCTCGGCCAGGGTGGACGGATGGATCATCCTACCCAGGCCGAAAAACTGGCAGAAGCTCATGATCAGCGGACGCCAGCGCTGCGGGTCGATTCGATCCGCGTGGCCCGCCATCCGGATCCGCTGGTCCACGTGCACCCGGACCACCCGGACCTCCAGCGCAACCAGATGTCCCCGACGGTCTAGGTCGCTGTGGGCCAGCGGATGGACCGCCTCCAGCATCGCCTCCAGCTGCACCGGACATTCGCTTACCCGCGGCGGTGTCACCGTATCGGCGGGAATGGGGGTCAACCCCGCCACTGCGAACTTGTCCCGCTCGTGCCGGTACCCCATCGCCACCTTGTGAGGCGGTACCGGCGACGAGCCGGTGGTCCTGGCCAGCCGGTTCACTGCGGCCACTTGCTCCACCGACGGCAGGCTGAGTACGCACTCTCCGCTGCGCTGGATGTTGGCCGGCGTGTGCGACCGTGCGCCGAAGCCGAGCATGCAGCTCCGACCCAGCCACCAGGCGGAAGACATGGGAGCCAGGTTGGAGGACCCGTCGGGATTGAGCGTGCTCACCAGCACCACGGGGGTACCGAAGTAGAGAATGGCCGGATCGATGGTCGAATGCATGCTCCCCCACACGGTTGGCGGACTCGGCGTTGATCGGACGCCCACGATACGGTGGGGCTGGCGCGGTCGCCATCCGGTTCTTGCTCTCGAATCTCGGACACGTTGCCACCGACCATTCGGGCCCCCATGTTTGAGCCTGGGCCACAACCCATGCAACGAGATGGGTATCGGGGGGGACGGGATATGACGGACGAGAACGCGACCATCCGCACCTTCACCAACCAGCCCGCCGCCGAGCTGGCGCAATCCATCCTCCAGGCCAACGGCATCCGCACGATGGTGCTGCGCGACGACGCCGGGGGGATGCTGCCATCCATGAGTTTTGGCTCGGAGATCCGGCTGGTGGTGGCGGCGGCCGATGCCGAGGCCGCCATCGAGATCCTGGACGCCGGGGACGGCTAGGGAGACGCTGGCGTTTGGCCACGAGGGGATGAATCTTGGTGCCTGGCAACGCCGTCCGTCCGCCCGCCTGACCCTGCGAGAAGGAAGGGACCCCATGGCCGACGTCGTCTACACTTCAGAAGTTCATCTCAGCCGGGTGCGCGGCCCGCTGCGCCTGGCCCATCTCCCCGCCGAGCCCATCCCCGTCCGGTTTGGGACCCACGGAGCCATTGCCCGGCACTACGGGGTGAAGGGCGAGGTGCCCGATCCCCACGCGACGACGCTCGACTACATCGTGGCCGCCACCGGCGGCTGACTCCTCGGCACCCTCGGAGGCGCGCTGGAGGCGCGCGGGATCAGTGCCAGCGACGGCGTCCTGAGCGCCGTGGCCAAGGGCGAGGTGGAAACCGAGGACGGCGTGCTGGTGATCCGCCGCATCCACGTGGTCTTCAGCCTGCGGAACGTGCGGCCCGACCAGATGGAGACGGCCAGCCGGGCCCACCAGGTGTTCGCACCCCAGTGCCCGGTGTACCGCTCGATCCATCGGGCGATCGCCATCACCACGGAGCTGAACATGCTGCCACCGGAGGCGGCCTAGCTGGCCCCGCCTCGAGCCCGGGGATCAGACCAGGAGACCGTTTCCCCGGAACTGGATGAGCGTCACGTCCGGCGTGCGGCTGTCGAAATGGGTTTCGCTCACCGTGGCGGTGCCCTTCTGGCCGTTGTCGAAAGTGAGCACTAGCCGTTCGCTCGGGAGAAACCCTTCGGCGCTGCGAGAAGTGAACTCGCCCCGCCAGGACCGGCGGCCCGTGCTCAGGTCGGTGATCGTCATCCGAACCTCGACGTCATCCAGCGCCCGCCGGTTGGAGCGCTCGATATGTGCCACGTAGGACGGCATGGGGCGACCTTCTCTCTCGCTGGGGTAGACAGGCGGTGCCGGCGCTCAGTGGATAGGAACGCTCCGCCTCGGTATCTATAATAGTACCCAAATCAGGTGGACGGTGCCGTCCGCCACCGGCGAGGGCCGGCGCGTCTCACTTGATACGCACGAATAATCGCAGCACTTTTCCATGGCCCACCGCAGCTGCCCTGTGGTGGCATAGCCCCCCGTCAAACGTCCTCGACTCCTACACGGAGGACGACTCGTGAGCTTCACCCTGGGCTCCCCCGCCTTCGCCCACCGGCAGCCGATCCCGGCCGAGTACACCTGTGAGGGTGAGGACGTCTCTCCCGCCCTGGCATGGACCGGAGTGCCGGCCGGGACCAAGAGCCTGGCGCTGATCGTGCTCGACCCGGACGCCCCGGACCCCGAGGCCCCGCGCATGATCTGGGTGCATTGGATCCTCTATAACCTGCCACCCGGGGTCTCGGAGCTTCCCAGGGACGTGAGCCGCGCGGCGCTCCCCCCGGGAACGCTCGAGGGGAAAAACGACTGGAAGCGCACCGGCTACGGCGGGCCCTGCCCGCCGATCGGCCGGCACCGCTACTTCCACCGTTTGTACGCCTTGGACACCATCCTTCCCGACCTGCACCAGCCGGCGAAGCCGGAGCTTCTCGCGGCAATGGAAGGACACGTCCTGGGGCAGGCTGAGCTGGTGGGAACCTACCAGAAGTCGGGGTAAGGCAATCGCCGGGGTCACCGGGCCCAGGGGCATTGGCGGGTCCGCTGGACACCGGAGCGTCCGTGCTCTACGTTGTTCTGTCAGACTCCCGCTACCAACGACCCGGCCGACCCGCGAGTGCGGCGGTCTGAGAGAGGCGACGTGAGCCGCTTCGGGGACTCCCGAGGCGGCACTGTCAAGCCCAGGGGACATGCGCGAGCCATCGCCCCACACCGCCGAGGATGCGCCCCTGAGCGGGCTGCGACGAGCCAGCATCCGACTGTTGCTGCAACTCGCCGCCCTCGGCTTGGTCGTGGTCCCCTTGATCCGGCAGCTGCCGCTCGGCCACAGCACCCGCACCGGCCTCCTTGCCTGGCTGCTGGTGGTGTTCGGTTTCTACTGGCTTTACATGGGGATGGGATACCGCCCCCTGTTGCTGGTACAGTTGCTGGTGTTCTCCACCGCCGCGGCGCTGCTGAGCGCCAAGCTGCTCCTGGTGGCGCTGGACGTCTACACGCTCAAGTCTCTGCGCTACGCCGCCCGCTTCTTGATCCAGGTGGGCGCCGCGTGCGCCGGCGCGAACCTGACCGGGATGCTGATCAAGCTCTACGTCGACGAAGCACGAGCGCGGGAAGGACCGGACTGACGCCAGCACCACCCCCTTCACGATCCGCCCGCGAAGGTAACCGGTTCGAGGCTGGATGACCCATGTCTGGCCGAGGAGCGGCCCCCCCTCGCACGATTCTACGACGTCATTGCCGCCGCGCCGGTGATCCCCCTTTCCCACGACAAGTTCGCGGTGCAGGCCGACGTGAGCCTTTTCTCCGACGAGATGACGGACGAGCCCTCTGCCAGGACGCCGTCCCGCATCGGCCGCCGCGACTTCCTGCGCGCCGGGCTGGCCGCGTCCGGGGCCGGCTTTGGGCTCGGAATGTATGCCTGGCGGCTGGAACCGCATTGGCTGGAAATCGTGCACCGTCCCCTGCGGATTCGGGGCCTACCCGAGGCATTGGTGGGCGCCCGCCTGGCTCAGCTCAGCGACCTTCACGTGGGGCCGAGGGTCGCCGACGGCTACGTTCGGGACACCCTCCGGCGGGCGAAGGCGCTCGCACCCGACATCGTGGTCTATACCGGTGACTTCATCACCTTCGAGCCCGGCGTCTTCGCCCAGGCAGAGCGGCTCTACGCCGATCTCCCGCTCGGCCGCCTGGGAACGGTGGGGATCCTCGGCAATCACGATTACGGACCGGGATGGTCGCACCCGGAGATCGCGGCCCGGCTGGTTGACCGGCTTCGAGCGGCGGGCGTCACCGTGCTGCGCAACGATCTCGCCGAGATCGCGGGCCTCCAGATCGTCGGCCTGGACGATCTTTGGGCCCACCGATTCGATCTCGCGCGGGCTCTGGCTGCCCTCGACCCCAGTCGGCCGGCGCTGGCGCTGAGCCATAACCCCGATACCGTGGATCTGCCGGGGTGGGAGGAGTTTCACGGCTGGATCCTCGCCGGACACACCCACGGCGGCCAGTGCAAGCCACCGTTCCTGCCTCCCCCGCTGCTCCCGGTGAAGAACCGCCGCTACACGTCGGGAGAGTTCGAGCTGAGCGGCCGGCGGCGGATGTATATCAGCCGTGGAATCGGACACCTGCTCCGGGTACGGTTCAACGTGCGTCCCGAGGTGACCATCTTCGAGTTGCAGACCTCATCCTAGGAGTGCCGCTGTGATATGCGAAAGTCTCTCGTAGTCGCCGCCGCCTGGTTCCTCGGGTCCAACCCCGCGGCCACCTGGGCCCAGCACCCGGCTCCCGCGATGACCGCCGAGCGCCTGGTGCAGCACCTGCAGCGGGTCGGCACCGACGTCCAGGTAGACCGCAACGTCGTTGAATTCACCTACCAGGGCACCCGGGGCGCCTGCATCTACGACGTCTCCCACGACCGGATGCGCATCGTGGCCCCGATCATCGAGGACTCTCTGGTGTCGAACGCGCAGCGCCGGGTCATGATGGAGGCAAACTTCGACCGGGCGCTGGACGCGCGATATGCCACCCAGGGTGGGGTCCTCTACGCGGTCTTCATCCATCCGCTATCGCCGCTGACCGAGGTCGAGCTGACCCAGGGCATCCAGCAGGTGGCGGCGCTGCAGCAGAACTTCGGGGCGTCCTATTCCAGCGGCGCCTTGATGTTCGGTGCGCCGGCCGAACCCCAGTAGCAGAACCGGGAGAACGCCCAGGTCCGATTCCGGCGACCGCCGGAATCCAGAGGCCCTGTCCCACTCCGTTGCGCCCGTTCCATGCCTCCTGGACCCCGACGTGCGCCGGGGTGACAACTTGCCGGGGCGACGAAGGGCGTCATTCCGGCGAATGCCGGAAGCCAGGCCCTGTCCCATTCCGCTGCGCCCGTTCCATTCCTCCTGGACCCCGGCGTGCGCCGGGGTGACGATCCTGCCATGGTGAGGCAGTCCGTCATTCCGGCGAAAGCCGGAATCCAGAGGCCCTGTCCCACTCCGTTGCGCCCGTTCCATGCCTCCCGGACCCCGGCGTGCGCCGGGGTGACAACTTGCCGGGGCGACGAAGGGCGTCATTCCGGCGAATGCCGGAATCCAGAGGCCCTGTCCCACTCCGTTGCGCCCGTTCCATGCCTCCTGGACCCCGGCGTGCGCCGGGGTGACAACTTGCCGGGGCGACGAAGGCCGTCATTCCGGCGACCGCCGGAATCCAGAGACCCTGTCCCACTCCGCTGCGCCCGTTCCATGCCTCCTGGACCCCGGCGTGCGCCGGGGTGACAACTTGCCGGGGCGACGATGGGTTCGGGATCACCGTCTCCAATTGGACCAGCGAGGAGGCCATCGCAGGCCTCGCTGGGATCTGACCAGGCATCCCGCCCGGGACCGCGAGATTCCCGTGTTCCACGATGCACCCGAAGGCTATCTTTCCGCTTACCAAACTCCTGAGTTCTGAGTCGGCCCCCCCGAACTCCTGCCCCATGGACTGGCGCAAGATCAAGCTCGACCTCCTGATGGCCATGGGCTCGCAGCTACTGCAGAAGCTGGCGGGCTTTGTCGTGCTTATGGTGCTCGCACGACATCTGGACAAGGGCGTGATGGGTCAGTTCTTCCTGGCGGGCACGCTGGCGACGTTCCTGGCGCTGGCGACCGAGTTGGGCGTGAACCGGCACCTGATGCGGGGCGTCGCGCAGCAACCGGCCCGGGCACTGGCTGCCCTGGGCCATGTGCTTGCGCTTCGGCTGCCCCTGATGCTGATCGGCTATGGAGTGATGGCTGGGGCGGTGTTCCTGCTCAAACGCGAGCTGACCATACCCGTACTCCTGACCAGCCTCTATGTGCTGATTCAGGAGTACAGCTACAGCTTCGGTTCATTGATGCTCGGACTGCGCCGCGTGGCCATGCGCATGGTGACCACCCTGATCGGGCAATCGCTCACCGTCGCGCTGGTGCTGGGCGCGGTGGCGATGGATGCCGGACTCACCACGGTGCTGCTGGGTTATGTCACCGCGAACGTCGTGATGATCGTGCTAACGGTCGTGCTGGTGCGACGGAATATCGGGCCATTCACGCTGGATTGGCGTCTGCCCGAGGCATGGCAGATCGTGCGGGAATCGCTGCCATTCTTCCTCTTGAGCGTACTAGGCGTGATCCACTTCAAGGTGGATTCACTGATGCTCGGAATCCTGCGCGACTACCAGCAGGTAGCGACGTACGACGCGGCGTACAAGTTCCTGGAGGTCTCGCGATTTGTGGTGCGTCCAGCCGCGATGGTGTTCTTTCCGTTGTGCAGCGCCCTCGCGGCCCAGCGCGACTGGCCGGCATACGAACGGGTGATGCGCAAGCTGCTGATGGTGAGTGGTGGAAGCGGCCTGGCGGCAGCCGGCATCATGATGATCGTCTCCGGCTGGGTGGTCAGCCTGGTGTTCGGAGGCGCCTACGCGGATTCGGTCGCCGTATTGCGCATCCTCTACCTTGCGGTGCCGTCGGTCTTCCTGGGTTTCGTCGCCACCTTCCTGGCCCCGGCGCTGCACCTCGAGCGATCCGCGGTGCAGGCCACCGGCGGATGCCTGATGCTCAACATCGCGCTCAACGCGCTGGTGATTCCCCGTCATGGCGCTCCAGGCGCCGCTTGGGCGACCCTGGCGACCGAAACGATCCTGGCCGGGTGGTTGCTGGGGTTGATTGGACTCCGCCTGGACGCGTTAAAGCGGGGCCTGGTTCTTGCACCGGTCGCCCGCGGTGCAGCGCAGGCGAACGCCAGTTCGGGGCCCATGGCAGGCGGCGAGGAGATCATGCATCATGACGCGACGCTATAGCATCGCGATGCTGGCGGCCTGTCCCTTGCCCTATCCGCGGGGCACGCCGATTCGCATCCACCGACTGGCCAACGCCCTCGCGCAACGGGGCAACGACGTTCACGTCATCGCCTATCACCTGGGACTCCACGACGACGATACGCAGTACCACCTCCACCGCATCCCCAACGTCCCTACCTACCGCAAGGTTACCCCGGGGCCGACGTATCAGAAGCTGCTGGTCCTGGACCCCCTGCTGGCACTGCGATCGCGCGGCCTGATGCGCCGTACACCATTCGACGTCGTGCATGCGCATCACTATGAAGGTCTGCTGGCGGCGCGGGTGGCCAATGTGAGGGGTGGTCTGCCGATTGTATTCGATGTGCACACGCTGCTCGAGGCCGAGCTTCCCTTTTATCATTTGGGTCTGTTCCCCCGCGCCAAACGGCGCTTGGGCCGGATGTTGGACAAGCGGCTGCCCACCTATGCCGATCACGTGATCGCCGTTACGGACACCATCAGGAACAAGTTGTTGGAACTGGGCAGACTGGAACCACGGGACATCAGCGTAATCGGCAGCGGCGTGGATTGGGAGCAGTTTGCCCTGCCGCGCGAGCACTCCGTGGACCTCCGCCCCGGCATCAAGACGGCCGTATTCACCGGCAATCTGGCCGCGTACCAAGGCATCGACCTGATGCTTCGCGCATTCGCTCGCCTGGCGTCTATTCGGGAGGACATGCGTCTGCGCATCGTCACCGAGAGTTCGTTCGAGCCGTACGATCCCCTGAGCAAGGAACTCCGCATCGCCGACCGGGTCGACGTGGTCCACGCTCCCTTCAGTGACGTGCCGGGCCATCTGGCCGCGTCTGACGTGGCGCTGAATCCACGGGTGCAATGTGACGGGCTGCCACAAAAACTGCTCAACTACATGGCCGCGGCCAAACCGATCGTCAGCTTCGCGGGCTCCGCCAAACTGCTGGTCCACGAACACAATGCTCTGATCGTTCCCGACGCCGACATCGCGGCGTTCGCCCACGCCATGAACCGGCTGTGTGATGACCCCGGGCTGGCGCAACGCCTTGGGGACAGCGCTCGCGAGCTGGTGCGTACCACCTTGAGTTGGGACGCGATTGCGCAGATGGTCGAATCCACATATGCGGGATTGAGGGCGTGAGACACCCGGCCTCGCATGGCTAGCACACCAGCACCGATTCTCGATGCCGTGACCATCAATTACAACGGCGGTCAGCGCGTCCTCAAGACGGTGGAGACCCTGTTGCGGCAGCAGACGCCTTTGCGGCGGGTCCACGTGATCGACAACGCCAGCACCGACGGCTCTCCGGAGATGCTCCGGCGCCACTTTCCGCACGTACTGGTCCACGCCATGGGCCGGAACGCCGGCCTCTCCGCGGCCCGCAACTCCGGCCTGCGAATGACCGACGCACCGAACGTTCTCCTGATCGACAACGATCTGTACGTCGCGGATGACTGCATCGCAAGGCTGCTGTCCGCCCAACGTGCCACCGGGGCCGCGGTGATCTGCCCCCGGGTCGTCCTGCATCCAGCGGACTGTCTGGTCCAGGCGGACGGCGCCGAGGCCCACTTCGTCGGCACCATGACCCTGCGCCACGGCTTCGCGCCGGTGGAACGGACTCCACCCACTCGGGACGTCGTCGGCGGCTCGATCGGTGCATGCATGCTGATCGACCGGCGCAAGGTACTCGAGGCCGGAGGATTCGATGAGACCTATTTTTTCTACTTTGAGGACCTGGAGTTCATGCTGCGCATGCGGTCGCTGGGGCATGATTTCGTGTGCGAAGCACACGCGACGGCATTCCACGATCGCGGCGAAGGCACTCCCGGACTATCCTTTCGTGGGCACGAGCGCTATCCGGTCCGGAGAGCGTACCTGACGATGCGCCACCGGTTGCTGACGATGCTCGTTCACTACCGGTTGCGGACACTGCTGGTGCTGTCACCAGCGCTGGCCGCGTACGAGCTGGCGACGCTCATGCTAGCGATCCGGCGGGGCTGGGGCAGCGCGTGGATCAGGGCGTGGTGGTGGCAGCTGGCCAACCACGGATTGATCCGGCAGAAGCGACAGGCCGTGCAATCACGCCGAACGCGCTCCGACCGGGAGTTGCTCACCGGTGGCCCCCTGCCTCTGGCCCAGGGGTTGTTGCGTTCCCCGCTTACCCGGGTCCCGGTCCGACTCCTCTCGGGCTCGTTGAACGCCTACTGGCGCATCGCGCGCCATGGGATCGGCTGACGCGGTGGAGGTAACCGTCGTCATTCCCTGTCGTGGCCACGCGCCGATGTTGGCGGCGTGCGTGCGCAGTGTAACGGCGCAGCCGCCGCCCTGGGCCTATGAGGTGATCGTCGTGGACAGCGCATCGGACGACGACGTGGCGCGCGTAACGAACCAGTTCGAGGGTGTGAGACTAGTACGCAGCGCGGAGCCGCTCTTCGCCGGCCCGGCGCGCAATCTGGGGGTGGAGCATGCGCGGGGTCGATGCGTGGCCTTCATCGACGCGGATTGCGTGGCCGAGAAGGGTTGGCTCGAAGCCGCGCATGGAGCGCTGGGCGACGAAGCGGCACGGCTCGTCGGGGGCCCCGTTGGCGACCTTCTCCACGGGCAGTGGATCGCGGCGGCCGACAACCTGCTGCAATTCGTCGATCTGCCAGTCTCGCGGTCGCCCGGCCGTGCGCGGCACCTTCCGAGCTGCAACATGGCGATGCGCACCGCCGACTTTCTGGCGGTGGGCAGGTTCCCGGACACCCATCTGAACGTTGGCGAAGACGTTCTGCTCTGCAATACGGTTCTATCTCGCTGGAGGGAGAGTTTGCGCTTCGCTCCAGCGATGGCGGTGCGACACAGCGGGCGTACCACCTGGCGCGAGTATCTGGGTCATCACCGTCTCTTCGGGTATGCACGGGCGATGAACGGATTGCACGTGCGCCCGTGGCATCTTTCCTGGGGCCGACACGCGGTGATGGTTCCATTGATGACGCTCAAACGCCTCGGGTACGTGTTGCTCAGCGGTGTGCGCTACCGTGGCTGGGGGGGGTGGCGGATCATGGCGTTGCTTCCCCTGACCCTGCCCGGACTGTGGTCGTCGGCGCTGGGGTTTCATCGGGGGTGCCGGGAGAGGACGCGGCGGTCAGAGGCTCGTTCCTGAACTGAAGCGAGGTCCATGAGCGCAACACGCAAGGGTCCCGTTCTGATGATCGGCATCGACGCCTCCCAGGCGACGCTGGTCGAGCAATGGATGGCCGATGACACGCTGCCGAACCTGGCGAAGCTGCGTGACCGGGGCGCCTATGGGCAACTGGCATCCACGGCCGACTGGCTGGCCGGCACCCCGTGGCCCAGTTTCTATACCTCGAGCTGGCCAACCGACCATGGCTTCTTCAATTACCTGCAATGGCGTCCGCACCTGATGACGCACCATCGCCCCAACGGCTCGTGGGTTCCGCTGCGACCGTTCTGGCGCGAGCTTTCGTCGGAGCACATCCGGACCGTGGCAGTCGATGTCCCCATCACCTATCCGCCCGGGCTCTACGACGGCGTGGAAGTCGCCGGCTGGGGTAGTCATGATCGACTGTGGCCCCCCGCAACCAATCCCCCGTCGCTGATCCGCCGCCTCACTCGCGAATTCGGCGACCCGCCGATGCCCCCCGAAATCACCGGGCTTCAGCGCGTCGGCGAACTGTTGCGGCTGCGCGAGCAGCTCATCCACTCCACTCGACGCGCCTCGGACATGGCGCTCGCCTTCATGGAGCGGTACCCGTGGGATCTGTTCATGTTCGTACTGGGCGCGACCCACCGGGGTGGTCACAAGCTGTGGAGCGACACGGGTGTGCTCGATGTTCCTTCAGCCGGTGAGCAGCGGGAGTTTGACGCCGCATTGCGCGACGTGTATGTGGCGTGCGACACCGCCGTGGGTCGCCTGCTCGACGCCGCGCCAGAGAATGCCCACATCATGGTCTTCTCCCTCCACGGCATGGGGCCGAACAACAGTCGATATGACATCATGCCCCGCATGCTCGAACTGATTCTCTCGGCCGGTGGTGGAGAGCGATCATCTTCCAGGACCTCCATCCTCGGACTGCTCAAGGGGGTGCGACGGACACTCCCCCTCGAATGGCGCAGCGCCGTCAAGAGCATGCTGCCCCAGAGGGCGCAGGACCGCCTCGCCCTGTTCTGGCAGAAGGACCGGCATCCCGACTGGTCGCGCACCAGGGCGTTTGCCCCCGTGGGTGACCTGGAAGGCTACGTGCAGGTCAACCTCAGAGGCCGAGAGGCGCAAGGCATCGTCGACCCAGCGGAATACGAGCCGCTGCTGGCGACCATTACCGAGGGTTTGCTCAGCTTCCTGGACCAGGATACCGGGCAGCGGGTCGTCGACCGCATCGGCCGGGCGCACGAGCTCTATCCCGCGGGCCCCAAGGCTGACCAGATTGCGGATCTGACCATTCGCTGGGTGGACTCCCCCGCGCACACGCATCGCACCATCGTCTCGCCACGGTATGGCCGGGTCGCCTGGCCCACGATCAACAAGAATCCGGACGGCCGCAGCGGCCACCATCGCAACATCGGTTGGCTCATCGCCGCAGGGCAGGGCGTCCAACCCGGGTCGACCATCCGGGACGCGCACATCCTGGACCTGGCGCCCACGGCGCTGGCGCTTCTGGGCGCCAACCAGCCGTACCCGATGCGCGGTCGACCCGTTCCATGCCTGGTCGCATGATGAACCCGACCATCCAAACGGCCTGATCCACGCGCCCGCCGCTGGTTCAGCAGATGGCGTCCAAGACCCGCCCGCGCATGTGATCGGGACGGGGGACGCCCAGCAGGGCGTGGATCGTCGCGTTGAGGTCGTGGCTGTGGGCGCTCCCGATGGTGGTGCCCGGCACGATTCCTTCACCGACCGCCAGGAGCCATCCCTCCGACACGTGATGGCCGCTACGGCCATCCAGCGGCCGACCCGGGGCTGGCCAGTCGATCGTGCCGTACTGGGTCGAGGTGATGGCGCGGTGCAGGCAGGCGGCCGTTTCGGCCCAGTCCAGAATCAAATCCGGCTGCACCCGCCGGTGCGTCGCCTCCGGGTACAACTCGTTGCCACGGCCAATGCGCTTGATCAGCGGCTGACCGGTGTCGGCATCGACGAACGTGCGCAGGCCCTCGGCAATCTGGTCGAGCCGCTGCTCATACTCGGCGCCCGGTTCGACGATACCGTCGCGCTCCCGGCCCTTGAGGTTGATCTGCACCAACGCCTGGAGGTCGCCCATCAGACAGAAGGCGGGGGTGCGGGACCAGTCCTTCTTGTCGTGCGGCCTCCAGAATCGCGATAGCGCATCCTGCACGCCCTCGGGGAGCCTGCTCTTGAGGGAGGTGCGGAGCTCGACGGGTACGGCGTTACGAAGCTGCCGCAGCAGCGCGTGCGGCGGTTTCGACGCGGCTCGCGCCGCCGGCTTGCCACCAGCGAGGATGCGATCGAGCATCACCGGCGTCAGGTCGAACCGGCTGTAGTTGTCCCGCATCCCATGCATCGCGCAGACCAGCACCGTGACACCGCCGCCGGCCTGCTTCACCAGCCTCCCGATCGCTTCGTCGCAGGCCACGTACACGTCGCGCAGCGCCCGGTCGTAGGCTGACTCGTCTTGGGGCGCCAGATCACCCGTGATGCTGGTGCGGTCCCACAGTTTGTGCCCGCCCCGGTGCGGCGCGCCGAGCGCGAGGATGGCGAAATCCCACCGTCCGCGGGCCATCAGGGCTGCGCACAGATCGGCCTGGAGGTGGGCCGACCGGACCAGCTCATCGCGGGTACGGAGTAACGCCCTCGCGGGACAGGTGCCCACCGCCTCGAGGGTGATCGGCTCGCGGCCGAATCTGCGGTTGATCCAGTTCATGGTGCCCGGCGGATGCGCGGTGGTCCGGCCGATCTTGTCGTGCGTGCTCCACGAGGTGACCTCGATCCCGTCATATCGAGCATCGGGCGCGAGTTCATACGTGATGGGCACGTCGATGGCGATGGTGCGCCGCCCGTGCTGACTGAAGGCTCGATAGAACGGGGTCATGGGCAGCCAGGCCTGCCGAGGCCGGTCATGTCGCATGATGTCCGGCCGCCATTGCAGGTGGAAGAGGAACCCGTGCTCCGGCGGGAGCGTGCCGGTGTAGAAGCTGGGCCAGGGGGTGCCGGCGAGCCAATCCGCGGTCGAGGCCATGCGTCCGTACGCACCGCGCTCGCGCAGCCGCTGCAGATGCGGCATCGTGCCGTCGGCGGTCCACCGCTCGATCAGCGTGGATTCGGCCGCGTCGAGCGCGATCATGAGAACCGGGTTGCCGGACGACTGGCTCATGGGGTCCTGCTGTCGGGGTGAGTGACGCCGGGGATCGCCCGTCCGGTCAGGTGCGGAGGTGGCGGCAACTGGAACAGGGCGTACACGGTGGGCGGCAGGTCGAGGATGTGCCCTCCGGCGATGCTCGACCCGGGCGCGATGCCGTTGCCGGCGGCGAGCAGGAACGCATCAGGCACATGGTTGCCACTGCGTCCGTTGGGCATCTTGCCCGGCGCGGGCCAGTCGATGGCACCAAACTGGGGCGAGACGACGCGCCGATGCCGTGCCGCGGGACTCGACGCCCAGCGAACGACCAGGTCCGGCAGGTCGGCGCGCCGGGACGCGTGGGCGAAATACTCATCCGTGAGGATCACGCTTTCGACAATCGGCTCATTCGTGTCGGCATCGACGAACGTTTTCAGGCCCTCGGCGATCCGGCGGCATAACGCGTCGAATTCCGCGCCCGGCTGGACGATTCCTCGCGCCTCCCGGCCGCGCAGGTTGATCTGGATGTAGCCGTTTACGTCCGCCGTCACCGGGAATGCCTGCGTCCCCGACCAGTCCCTTCTGCCCATGCGCCAGAACACGCTGAGCCGGTCCTGCAGCGAAAACGGAAGCCGGCTCTTGACCGCGAGGCGCACTCCGTGCGGGACCCGCTGGCGCAGTCGTTTCAAGGCGCCGGGCGTGGCGGGCCGCGCGGGGCCGGGCTTGCCGGAAATGATCCGGCGCAGCATCGGGTCGAGCAGGTCACTGCGCGAGGTGTTCGCCGACATCCCGTGCAGGGTGAAGACCAGGACGGTCGCATCGTCGCCCGCCGCCTCGACATGCCTCCGGACCGCCTCATCGCAGGCCACGTACGTGCGCCGCAACGCCTCCCGCAGCTTCCGCTCGACCAGGGGACCGTCGCCATCCGAAACGCCCGAGCTGTCCCACAACTCGTGCCCACCACGGTGCGCCCCGCTGAGCACCGAGATGAACAGGTTCCACGATTCGGATTCCATCAGGGCGACGGCAACGTCAGCCATGCGCCGGGTCGCGTCAACGTACAGATCGGTCAGAGCCATCAGCCGATCAAGCGACTGAGGCACGTACATCTCATCACTGAGCCGACGGCTCATTCGCCGCAGCGATCGACCGAAGCGCTGCGCCAGCCAATGCTTCAGGGGCGCGGGGTATACATAGGGTGCGTATACCTGCGGCAACGCGGCCCAGTTGGATATCTCGATGCCATTGAGTCGGCTCGGTGGCTCGGCGCAGGGCACGTCCAGCGCGATCACGCGCGGCCCGGCTTCACTGAGCGGTCGCCAGAACGGCGTCAGGTCGATCCATTCAGGGTTCCACCGCCGCATCCGCATCTGTTGCGGGCGCCACTGGATGTAGTGGTACGCGCCGTGCTCCCCCGGCGGCAGACCGGTCAGAAAGCTCGGCCAGACGGAACTGGTCAACAGGTCGGCGGTGGACGCGAGCCGGCCGTAGGCGCCGCGGTCACGCAACTGCCGGAGGTTCGGCAAGGTGCCGTCGTCCGTCCACTGTTCGATGAGCGACGGCGCGGCGCCGTCGAGGCCGATCAGTAACACCTGTTTCCCCCGGGACTTGGCTTGCCGCGTCATGCGATTGTCACCTCCCGAGCGTCAAGAACCGGCCATGCGCCCCCAAAGTACCCGGGACAGCGGGTGGGTCGCTACCCGGCGTACGGCCGCCTAGAGGAGCTGCCGTTGGCGCATCCACGCGGCGGTGCGCCCCACACTCTCCTCGATACTATAGCGCGGGGCGAAGCCGAGCACATTCCGGGCCCGGCTGATGTCATAACGTATCCTGCCCACCATGATCTCGCAGGTGTAGCCGTACGGCAGCTCAATGCCCGCGCCTCTATATGCCATGTTGGCGAGGGCGAGATAGGCAAGGAACGGCGCGGCCGGCAACTCTCGGGGAGAAAAGGGCACATCCAATGCTCCGGCGATGGCTGCGTAAAGCCGCCGGACCGTGATGGGCTCCCCGGCGGCGAGAATGAAGCGCATGCCCTCGATCTTCGGGACCTCGGCACAGAGGCGCAGGCCGTCGACGATGTCCGCCACATCGCCCGGATGGGTGATACCCCCGCGCGGCAGAAAACGCACCTGGCCGTTTTGCACCGCGCGAAAGCGCGGGCGCCAATCGATCGCGCCTGGGCCGAGTACCGCTGGCAGGCGAGCGATGACCACCGGCAGCCCCAGGCGGTCGTGCAGTCGCTGGAGGACCTGCTCGCTGCGCAACCTGGATTCACGGTAGCTGCTGTTGGGCGGGGCCACTGTGGTCTCGTCCCGCGGCCCTTCCCTGATGCCGCCGCAGACGGTCGCGGTGCTGGTGAGCACCAGGCGCCGTACGCCCACGGCAAGGGCTGCCTGCCCGACCGCCTCGGCGCCACGTACGTTCAGCTCGAGATAGGACCGTCGCGAGAGCTTCTGCCGCCCGCGGGATGCGGCGAGGTGGAAGACGGTTCCGCACTTTTCTGCCGCACTCCGCAGCACCCGAGCGTCGGTCGCATCGCCGCGGGCAACCTCGACGCCCATGGCCTCGAGGACCGATGCATCGCGGTCGGAGCGCACCAGCCCGCGAACCGGAACTCCGAGCTCGACAAAGACCCGCGCAAGGTGCCTGCCGATGAACCCGGCCGCACCGGTGATGAGGGTCCGTTCACCAGTGTTCATCTCATCTCCTTCCGACCTCTCTCCCATTCACGATCGCCACGTCCGGGAGCTCTGGAGCGCGCGCTTCGCCACCGCCGCAGGCGACTGATCCAGGGAGACTTCCAAAGTAGTCGCCCCCATCCCACCTCGCGCCTGGAAGAGCTCCATGCTTACCTTGTAGCCAGGCTTTGGACGATCGCCGATCACAAGACAGCGGTGCCGAGATCCATGCCGTTCTTCGATGCCCGACAAATGGATTCGAGTGTCGTTCTCCGTGCCGACGTGTGCGTCGTCGGCGCCGGGGCGGCCGGGCTGGCCATCGCCAAGGAGTTCGCTGGCCGAGGGTTGCGCATCGCGCTGCTCGAGAGCGGTGATTTCTCGTTCCGTCATCGCACTCAGTTTCTCTATTGGGGGGAAAACATCGGACGGGAGAGTGTTTCGACGGTTCACTCACGCTTTCGCATGTTCGGCGGCTCGACGACCCGGTGGAGCGGCCAATGCCGGCCTCTCGACGCCATTGATTTTGAGGCGCGCAAGGGAATCCCGTACAGCGGTTGGCCGTTCGGCCTTGATCATTTGGAGCCGCACTACCGGCGGGCGCAGGAGTTCTGCAACCTCGGACCCTACGACTACACGGCGTCCGCATGGGCACGCGACGGAGACAGCATGTTACCGGTGGATAGCCCGGAACTCGACACCAAGATCTTCCAGTTCGGCTTTCCTAGCGACCTCGGCCGGGTGTATCGCACCACGTTGGAGTCGGCCCCAAACATCCAGGTGTATCTCAATGCGAACGTGGTCGCAATTGATCTGGATGAATACTCCCGCAACGTCACCGGACTACGGATAGCAACCTTCAACGGCAAGAGGCTCAGCATCACAGCCGGCGCCTACGTGCTGGCCTGTGGAGGCATCGAGAATCCGCGGCTGCTCCTGGCCTCCGACCGGGTCATGCAGAATGGCGTGGGAAACCACAACGATCTCGTGGGCCGCTTTTTCATGGATCATCCCTATCTTCTGCTCGGTCACTTCGAGCCCTCGGCGGATCACCGTGGCAGGACCCTCTACACGATCGAAGACTATGCGCTTGTCGGCAAGGAGCAGAAGGCAAACGCCGCTTTCGCCCTGAACGAACAGATTCTCCGCGAGGAAGGGATAAACAATTGCGTGCTGTACTTCGTCCGCCGACCCAATTACAAGACGCGACCTGAGTACTTCTCGGTGGGCGGGAAGTCCTTCGCCCATCTCGTCGATGTCCTACGGCATCAGGAAATCCCGGACCAGCACTTCGGGCGCCATATCAAGAATGCCATCGGGGGATTGAGGGATGTCGGTGTGTCGCTTGCCCGCCAAGCCGCGGAGCTCGCCAAGCCGCAACCTCGTCTTGCCTTGAGGGCGGTACTGGAAACGACCCCGCAGCCGAACAGTCGAGTGACGCTGGGCGACCGGCGAGATCACTTTGGGGTGCCCCGGGTGCGGATCAACTGGGCGCTGAACCCGGAGGACCAGAGGGGGCTCACCCGGCTCCTGGCCGCCCTGCGCGGAGAATTCAGCCGGCTGCACCTCGGCCACCTGGTCGAAGACCACTCGACCGACGAGGCCGGCTGGCCCCGCAGCATGACGGGCGGCAAGCATCACATGGGAACAACCCGGATGCATGTGGACCCGCGCCAGGGGGTCGTCGATGCGAATTGCCGGGTGCACGGTCTCTCCAATCTCTATATCGCCGGGAGCTCCGTGTTCCCCACCGGAGGATACGCCAATCCGACACTCACCATCGTCGCCTTGGCCATCCGATTGGCCGACCACGTGAAGGCACAGCTGGGCGCGGGAGCAAAGCGCTGAACCGGAAGGCCGGCGACTCCGGGACAGCTGGCGTTCGCGCCCCACGTCTGTAGGGATTTCATTCGGGGTCTCTTTCCCACAGCCGGCGACCGCGAGGCAGACCAGCCCAACGCTTCTCGCTCCTGGCGCTGCAATGTGCGAGGCCGCTCGTCGCTGTCCTGGGGCCGAGGTATCGCGCCAACGGTGGAAGGGATGGACCTCCAGGGCTTTCTCGCGGGGAGCGGGCGGGCTAAGATACTGCGCCCTGATCCACCTCCCCTCTGGAGAGTACACTTTTTCGACCCGTGCAGGAGGAAGCCAATGGCCGAATCGGAGCTGACCCGCCAGCTCGCGACCCTCAACGCCACTCTCCAGGCGATCGAGGGACGCGCGGCGACGGGCGAGGTGCCTTCAGAGGCGCTCGCGGATTTCAAGAGCTCGGTGGACGACATGCGACTGCG
>Ga0326597_10005096_pt1 | contig 18332 bp, 17 predicted proteins | sample RVTome_12_FD_203789 | JGI IMG/M metagenome (GOLD analysis project Ga0326597, IMG submission 203789) | Soil microbial communities from uranium-contaminated site in the Upper Colorado River Basin, Wyoming, United States - RVT100D185 | ecosystem: Environmental > Terrestrial > Soil > Contaminated >... | reverse complement strand
AGGTCTGGGACTACCCCAAGTTCGGCGTCCCGTACAAGGAAGGCGGCCGCTACTTCTTCTCGAAGAACGACGGCCTGCAGAACCAGAGCGTGCTCTACACGCAGCGCTCCCTCGCGGACGCCGCGACCGTGCTGCTCGACCCGAACACGCTCTCCGAGGACGGGACGGTGGCGCTGTCGGCCACGGCCGTGTCGCCGGACGGGAAGTACCTGGCGTACGCGACCTCGGCGTCCGGCTCGGACTGGCAGGAGTTCCACGTGCGCGATATCGCGACGGGGAAGGACCTGCCGGACCACTTGCGCTGGGTGAAGTTCTCAGGCGCGTCGTGGACCAAGGACGGGAAGGGCTTCTTCTACAGCCGGTACGACGAGCCGGCCGGCAACGCGCTCCAGACCGTGAACAAGAACCAGAAGCTCTACTACCATGTGGTGGGCACGGATCAGGCGGCCGACCGGCTGATCTTCGAGCAGCCTGAGCATCCGGACCGCGGGGTGGGCGCGGGCGTCTCCGAGGACGGCCGGTACGCGGTGCTGGTCGTGTGGCTCGGGACGGACCGCCGCAACCGGATCTACTACAAGGACCTCGGCGACCCCGTGGCGCCGAACCTCGACGCGCCCGTGGTGAAGCTGCTGGACGACTTCGACGCCGGGTACAACCCGATCGGCAACGACGGGACCGTGATGTACGTCTGGACGGACCTCGACGCGCCCCGTGGCCGCCTGATCACGATCGACGCGGAGCGCCCGGAGCGGGCCAACTGGCGCACCATCATCCCGCAGGGGAAGGACGTGCTGACCGGTGTCAGCATCATCAACGGGACGCTCGTGGCCGAGTACCTGCAGGATGCCCATTCGTCCCTGCGGCTGTTCGCGAAGGACGGCGCGCCCCGGGGCGAGGTCGCGTTGCCGGCGATCGGCTCGGTGGGCGGGATTTCCGGCAAGCCGGATGCGCCGGAGATGTTCTTCGCGTTCACGTCCTATCTGTATCCGACCACCATCTACCGTCGGGACATGGCCTCCGGCGCGACCGAGGTTTTCCAGTCCCCCACGCTCGATTTCGACGTCTCCGGCTACGAGACGAAGCAGGTGTTCTACACGAGCAAGGACGGGACGCGGGTCCCCATGTTCATCACGCACAAGAAGGGGATCCCCATGGACGGCTCGAACCCCACGTATCTCTACGCGTACGGCGGGTTCAACATCAGCCTGACCCCCGGCTTCTCGCCGGCCATGGTGCCCTGGCTCGAGATGGGCGGCGTGTACGCCGTGCCCAATCTCCGCGGCGGCGCCGAGTACGGCGAAGAGTGGCATGAGGCGGGGATGCACGAGAAGAAGCAGAACGTGTTCGACGACTTCATCGCCGCGGCCGAGTACCTCATTGCCGAGAAGTACACGTCGACGCCCAAGCTCGCGATCTCGGGGGGGAGCAATGGGGGCCTGCTGGTGGGCGCGGTCATGACGCAGCGGCCGGAGCTGTTCGGGGCCGCGCTGCCGGCTGTGGGCGTGATGGACATGCTGCGCTTCCACAAGTTCACGATCGGGTGGGCGTGGGTCACCGAGTACGGATCGGCCGACAGCGTGCACCAGTTCCCGTACCTCTACAAGTACTCGCCATACCACAACATCAACCCCGGAACGTCGTATCCCGCCACGATGGTGACGACCGCCGATCACGACGACCGGGTGGTCCCCGGCCATTCGTTCAAGTTCGGCGCGCGGCTGCAGGCCGCGCAGGCGGGGCCGGCCCCGGTGATCATCCGCATCGAGACCAAGGCCGGCCATGGCGCGGGCAAGCCCACGAGCAAGATCATCGAGGAGCAGGCGGACAAATGGGCGTTCCTGGTCGAGGTGCTGGGAATGCGACGGCTGGGCACCTGAACCGATAGCCGATAGCCGATGGCCGACCATACACGTCGGCTATCGGCTATCGGCCATTGTCCGCAGTTCCACCATTCGGGCCTCGGCACGGGCCCCCGAAAACACGAACAACGCAATCAGGACGAGGAACGGGCTCGGCAGCATCACGCCCGTGAAGCCGAGGGCGACGGCGATCGTCTGGCCCGCCGTCGCCGCCCAGCGCGTGGCTTGGAGATACGGCATCCGGAGCGCGAGCAGCGCGCGCAGCACGCGGCCGCCATCCATCGGGAACGCGGGCAGGAGGTTGAAGACCACCAGCACCACGTTGATCCACATCAGCTGATCCACGAACCGAGCGCCCATGAGCGTGGCCTCGGTGACCCGGACATAGGTCCCCGTGAACCCGAGGACGAGCGCAAGCACCCCGGCCAGCACGGCGTTCACGGCGGGGCCCGCCGCCGCGACCAGGAGCTCCTGCCGCGGCTCATCCGGCATCCGCGCCAGGCGTGCCACGCCGCCGATCGGCAGCAGCGTGATGTCCCGGGTGCCGATCCCGAACCGGCGGGCGGTCAGCGCGTGCCCGAACTCGTGGAGCACGACGCAGGTGAACACCGCCAGCGTCAGTACCACCCCGCGCAGCGCATCACCCGCGTCCCCACCGCCCCGGGTGTGCGTCAGAACCACCCACGCGATGAGAAGGAGGAACGTCCAGTGCACCTGGACGACGATGCCCGCCACACGACCGATCTGCCACGCTCCGCGCATGCACGACTCCTCGTGGGGACCGGCCGCCGCGACTGCTCCACCGCGTCGGCTGCCCCTCTGCTATTATCACCCCATGCCTACTGCAACGGTCCGTTTCCTGGGCGCGGCCGGCACGGTCACCGGCTCGAAGCACCTCGTGGATACCGGCACGAGCCAGATCCTCCTCGACTGCGGGCTCTTTCAGGGTCTCAAGCAGCTGCGGGAGCGCAACTGGGCCCCACCACCCATCGCCCCCGGTGAGTTCGAGGCCGTGATACTCAGTCACGCGCACATCGACCACAGCGGCTATCTGCCGGCGCTGGTCCGGCACGGATTCCAGGGGCCGGTCTATTGTACGCCGGCGACGGCGGATCTGCTGCACCTCATGTTGCCGGACTCCGCGCACCTCCAGGAAGAGCAGGCCGAGTATGCCAACTATCGCGGGTTCTCCCGCCACAAACCGGCACGACCACTCTACACGCTGGAGGACGCCCGCGCCGCGCTGACCCTGCTGGAGTCGCGCCCCTACGGGACGGCGTTCGACGTCACGCCGGACCTGCGCGCCGCGTTTCATCCGGCGGGTCACATCCTGGGCTCGGCCATCATCAGCCTCGAGGTCGGCCGCGCGCCCGAGCGCCTCGTTTTTTCGGGGGACCTCGGGCGCTGGGGCCGTCCCGTGCTGCCGGACCCGACGCTCGTGGAGGAGGCGGACGTCCTCCTCGTCGAGGCGACGTACGGCAACCGCCTGCATCCCGCCGATCCGGTGGACGACCTCGCCCGAGTGGTGCGGGAGGCGGCCAGGCGCGGCGGCGCGCTCGTGATCCCGGCCTTCGCGATCGGGCGGACCCAGGAGCTGCTGTGGCACCTGCGGCAGCTCGAGGAGGCCCAGGCCATTCCGGTGTTGCCCGTGTACGTGGACAGTCCAATGGCTATCGAGGCGACCCAGATCTACCGCCGGCATCGGGAGGACCACGACGCCGAGATGCAGGCGCTCATGGAAAGCGGGGTCAAGCCGTTCCGCACGGCGCAGTTCACGTTCGCCCCGTCGCGCCTCGAGTCGATCCGCCTCAACGATCTCGTGGGCCCCGTGATCATCATCTCCGCTTCGGGGATGGCGACCGGAGGGCGCGTCCTCCATCACCTGAGCCTGCGGCTCCCCGATCCCCGCACCACCGTGCTGCTCGTCGGGTTTCAGGCGCAGGGAACCCGCGGCCGCGCGCTCCAGGACGGCAAGCGGGAGATCCGCATGCTCGGGCACGAGGTGGAGGTGCGCGCGACGATCGAGAGCCTCGATGGACTCTCGGCGCATGCCGACCAGGCCGAGATCCTCCGCTGGCTGCAGGGGTTCCGGCGACCGCCGCACCGCACCTACCTGGTGCACGCGGAAGCGGCGGCGGCCGACGCGCTCGAGGAGATCGTTGCGTCCAGGCTCGGCTGGTCCGTCCGGCCGGCGCGCGACGGGGAGACGGTTCCCCTGGGGAGCGGGACGACCTGACGCCCAAGCACACGGATGCGTCCGTGGCCGTGCTGCCCACGAACGCACCCGACGCGCGGAGAAGACCTGGGAGCCTTAGATCTTCGCCGTCGCGACTCCACGGACGATGTCGCTCTGGGAGAGCACGCCCACGAGCTTGCCGTTCTCTTCGACGAATAGGCGATGCACTTCGAGGTACAGCATCTGCTGCGCCGCTTCCTTCACATCCGTCTCCAACCGCACAGTGGCCGGCCGCGGCGTCATGAGATCGCGGACTTCGGTGCCCTCGAACACCCGCTCGCGCGACGGCGCGTCCGTCGCCTCCGCGGCCGCCTGGAGGATGTCCGTGTTCGAGATGACGCCGAGCAGGCGGCTGTGCGCATCGATGACCGGCAGGGCGGAGATATGGTGCTCGGTCATCAGCGCGATCGCATCCGCCACCGACATGTCGGCGGCGACGGCTTTCACGTCGGACACCATGAGTTCAGCCACGCGCATGGCTTCCTCCCCGGACCCACGTGCCGGCATACCCGACCCCCTCCCTCATCCTCCCCTGCGTTAGGGTATCCGCGACCGCGTCAAGTTTGCGTGAAGGCCGGATGAAACTTAGCGCACGCCCCGATCGCGGTCGTCGTCCGTGGGTTCGAGGTCGTCCTCGAACAGACCTTGTCGGTACGCGATGGCCCGGAGCGTCCGCTCGTCGAGCCCGCGGAACATCTCCGCAATGCGGCTGAGCGCCTGCGGCCGGCCACTCGCCGCGAACGTGCGGTCGAACACGTCCACGATGGCCTGGACCATCTCTTCCTTCCCCTGCCACTCGGCTTCCTCGGTCTTCGGAATCCGGCTCATACCTCCTCCCGTGTCAGGGTCCCTCGGATGACGGAGCAGACTGAAGATCCATCTGCATTCTGCAATCTGCAATCTGCATTCGTTCAGCCTTTCAGCACCCCCACCGGCACCAGCCTCGCGACCTTCCGCGCGAGCCCCGCGTCGTGCACCACGCGCACGACCCGCTCGACGTCCTTGTAGGCCTGGGGCGCCTCCTCCGCCAATTCGCGATTCCCGGCGCCGGTCACGGTGATCCCCCGCGCCGTGAGCGCCCGCCGGACTTCCGCGCCCGCCTGCGCGGCGCGCGCCGCGTGGCGGCTCATAGCCCGCCCGGCCCCGTGACAGCAGCTGCCGAACGATCGGTCCAGCGCCTCGTCCGTGCCGACGAGGACGTACGACGCGGTTCCCATGCTGCCGGGAATCAGCACCGGCTGGCCGATCCCCCGGTACCGTGACGGCGTCTCCGGGTGCGACGGACCGAACGCACGCGTGGCGCCCTTGCGGTGCACCACCAGCTGCCGGTTGCCGTGGGTCTCGAGCTTCGCCATGTTGTGCGCCACGTCGTACACGAGCGTGAGCGCGACGTGATCGCCGAGCACCGCGTGGAAGCTCGCGCGGATGGCGTGCGTGATGGCCTGCCGGTTCGCGAAGGCGAAGTTCGCGGCGGCACACATCGCGCCGAAGTAGCGGCGACCCTCGGGCGAGCGAAACGGCGCGCACGCCAGCTCGCGGTCGGGCAGGTGGATGCCCTCTCGGCGCATCACCGCGTCCATGGCGCGCACGTAGTCGGTGCAGACCTGATGGCCCAGGCCGCGGGAGCCGGTGTGGATCAGCACCACGCAGTCGCCTGGCCGCAGCGCCATCGCCGCGGCGGCGGCCTCGTCCATCACGTCGGCCACTTCCTGGACCTCGACGAAATGGTTGCCGGACCCGAGCGTGCCGAGCTGGTCGTGCCCGCGCTGCTTTGCGCGATCCGACACGGCGTCGGGATCGGCGCCCGGCAGGGCTCCACCCGCTTCGGTGTGCGCGAGGTCGTCCAAGGTGGCGAGCCCGCGCTCGAGCAGCGCGCCGCTGCCCTCCGCGAGCACGCGGTCGAGGGCCGTCCGGTCCACCACGAGGCGCCCGCCCTGCCCGGTCCCCGACGGCACCGCCCGACTCAGCTCGTGCATCAGAGCGCCCACGTGCGGGCGGAGATCCGCCATCGGGATCCCCGACGCCAGCAGCCGCACCCCGCAGTTGATGTCGTAGCCGACACCGCCCGGGGAGATGATGCCGTCCGTCGCGCGGAACGCCGCCACGCCTCCCACCGGGAACCCGTACCCCTCGTGGGCATCGGGCATGGCGAGCGCCGGCGCTTCGATCCCCGGCAGGGTCGCGACGTTCACGAGCTGCTCCACCGTGCGGTCGTGCCGGATCTGATCCCACAGTCCGTCGTCCGCGAAGATCCGGGCGGCGACTCGCATGTCCTCGCGCGCCGTGCGGGGGATCTCCACCAGCTGGCCGTGCAGGCGCGCACAGGGGTACGTTCGCCGGGCCGTGGTCATACGTCGAAGATCACCTCGGCCACCCAGCGCTCACCGACGCGGCGCAGTGCCAGGCCGTGATGCGTGGCGCTCTTGATCCGGGCGGGCACACGCCGCAGGCGCGCACCGGCGATGCGGAGGACCACGCGCGTCGCCGTGCACTCCACCGCCGGTACCGCGGACGGAGCCCAGCGCTCGGTCTCCGCGAGGTAGATCAGCTCGTTGAGCAGATCCACCAGGAGCGCGTCGGCGTCCACTGCGTCCACCGCCACGGTCCGGCTCACCTCCTCCCCGGCCGGTATGGATCCCGTCTCCTCGCGCAGCATGGCCCCCAGCGCCCGACAGGCCTCGGCATACACCTCGGCCGGGGTGTCCGCCTCTAGCCGCAGCGCCAGCTCCGCGGTGTGCGCGATGCGCTCGTGCCGCGGCGGTGCGGGCGTCACTCGAGGAACGGCAGCACGATCTCGAACGCGATGAGCAGCACGATGATCCATTCGAGCAGCTCCAGCCGCCGCGCGGCGGCCTGGTCACTGAGCTTGGCGTAGATGCTCTCGATGGTCTGCAGCTTCCGCTGGATCGTCGTATCCCATTCGCCCAGCCGGAACCGCTCCGCGAGCAGCCGATACGCGCGTGCCAGATACTGCTCGCCGAAGATCTTGAGCCCGCTCGACACCAGCTCGAACAACACCGCGGCATCCACCTGCATCTGCGCCACTCGGCGCGCGGCGCGCTGGTGCCCGCGCAGCGCGCTCACCCACCCGAGCCGGCGCGAGACCAGCCCGTACGACCGGTCCAGCGCCTGATCCAGCTCCCGATCGAGGTGACGCATCTCGAGTAGCTGCACGTTGGCGAAGTCCGTGACCGTGCGGATGTCCTGGACGTCGGGCGCGAAGGCGATGGCCGCGTTCCAGTCCACCACCGTGCCGTCGTCGGTCCCGTAGGCCAGATGGGCGGCCGTGGTGTCGGTGATCTCTTCTGCCGAGAGCTCACCCGGTTCCGATCGCAGCAGCCGCGCCACGTCAGCCGCGTGCGACGACCACAGGGCGGTCGGCGGCAGGTGCGGCTCGACGTCGGCGACGTGGAACAGGAGGTACGTCTCGACCGTGGTGCCCACCCGGGCGTCCCGCACGGCGCTTCCCCACCGGCGCACCAGTTCGTCCACGAGCGCGCGGGCCGGGGTGCGGAAGGCCGCGGCATCCCCGATCCGTCCGCTCAGCTCGATGAGCGCGGCGAGCGGTCCCGCGCAGGGCAGCTCGTACACCACGGACACCGCACCGAAATCGTACACGGTGACACCCACCTGCGGCGCCGACGGCCACCTGCCGACGGTCACCGGCGGCGCCTCCACGGTGATCCAGAGCGGCGCGGGCCGGTACTCGAAGTACTCGACGGCACGGCCCCGCTCCCGCAGCGTGCGGCGCTGGCCGGTCACGTTGCGCTCGCACGCCACCAGGTCCACCGACAGGCCGACGTCGAACGCCACGAAGACGTAGCACGTGCCGCGGACGACCTCCACCTCACCAGCGGGCGACGGTTCCATATGTTCAATCTCGCATCCCGCGGGCCCGCGCGCCCCTGGGCGTGTCCGATGAAGGCGGGCTATCCCGACCTTCATGGTCGACTCATTTCATTGCTCGGGACGGATAGTTCGGGGCACGGCCTTGCGGCCGGCCGGAGCGCGCGGCATATCACGCTGGGGTGGAGGTGGGGATGGAAGCGCAACACTTTCGCGTGACGCTGTCCCGGAGCGAGGGATACGCGTTCGCCGCTGAGTTCGATGGCGACGGCTGGCCCGAGATCACGGTGGACGAGTCGCCGCCGCTGGGCCGCGGAGTGGGCCCGAACCCGACGCGGATGCTGGCGGTCGCCGTGGGCGGCTGCCTTGCCTCGAGCCTCCTGTTCTGCCTCGGCAAGGCGCGCGTGGACGTCCAGGGCTTCGAGGCCGCCGTCGAGGGCACCGTGGCGCGGAACGAGGAAGGCCGCCTGCGGATCATGGAGCTCCGCGTGACGCTGGCACCGTCGGTACGGGACGCCGAACGCGAGCGCATGCAGCGCTGTCTGAGCCTGTTCGAGGACTTCTGCACCGTCACCGCGTCGGTGCGCAAGGGCATTCCCATTCACGTTCACGTGGCACCGACGAGCGACTGAGCCCGACCGCAGGGGGCGGTATGGTCGAATCGCACTGGCAGCCCATCCTCATCGGCGTCGACGCGTCGCCGGCCGCGGCCGAGGCGGTCCGCGTCGGCTGGACGATCGCGCAGACCCTGAACGTCCCGTGCCGGCTCGTCCACGCGACGCCGGAGGCGTGGACCGTGCCGACCGCTCCGCACGCGGGCACGGAGCAGCCCGAGCTGCTGAACGAGGCCGTCCGCGACGCCGCGCGGGCGGCCGTGCGCGACAGCCTGGCGGACGCCGTTCCAGACGCGGCCCTGCAGAACATCGAGGTGCGGACCGGGCGCTCCGTCACGGTCCTCCGAGAGTGCGCCCACGAGCTGCAGGCCGGCATGGTCGTGCTGGGCGGCAAACACCACACGACGCTGGGCCGGTGGGTGGGGGGCTCGACGGCGCACAGTCTCGTCCGCACCCTCGACGTGCCGCTCTTCGTGACCGCGCACACGCCGCTGCCGGTCCGCCGCATCGTGGCGGCCGTGGACCTGAGCGACGCGGCCGGCCCGACGATCCAGGCCGCGGAGCGCGTCGCGCGGCTGTTCTCGGCCAGCCTGCACGTCCTGCACGTCGTGGAGCCGCTGCCCATCATCCCGGACACGCCGCTGCAATACAACGACGACGAGGTGTACCGCCGCTCCGAGGAGCAGCTCACGCAATACGTCTGGCCGCTGATCGAGTACCCGGGCACCACCACCGGCGTGCGGCGCGGGACGGCTGCGGACACCATTACCGCGGAGGTCGGCGACCGCCACGCCGAACTCGTGGTGCTCGGCTCCCACGGCAAAGGGTGGGTGGACCGCATGCTCATCGGGAGCGTGACCGAGCGGGTGCTTTCGGCACTCCCCTGTTCGATGCTGATCGTGCCGGTGATCGGACCAGCGGACCGGCATCACGGATAACGGGTGAGTTGGTGGAGCCAGAGGCAGGCGGGATGGACGGGATGACGGGATAAACGGGATATGCGGGATGCGCTCCGGTCCAAGAGCCCGATCATCCCGTCTATCCCGTTCATCCCGTCGATCCCGCTTATCCCGCCCTCTCATCCGCCGTTCCCCCCCAGCCCATCCGCAACTACTTTTCACACATATGGTTGCGCAGCCCAGCCCGGCGCACTCCGACACCGACCGTCTCCGCCGTCTGGTGGAGGCCGGCATTCGCATCAATGCCGAACACACCCTCGAGCGGGTCCTCGAGGCGGTGGTGGATGCGGCGCGCGATGTCATCGGGGCCCGGTACGCCGCGCTAGGCTTGGTGGATCCAACCGGGCTCGGGCTCGGGCAGTTCGTGACGAGCGGCATCACGGCGGAGCAGGCGGAGCGCATCGGTCAGACACCGTCCGGGAGGGGCATCCTGGGCCTCCTGATCGCCGACGCCCGGCCACTCCGGCTCACGGACCTCTCGGCGCACCCCAAGGCGCATGGCTTTCCCCCGCATCATCCGCCGATGACGACCTTCCTCGGCGTCCCGGTGCGGGGGCGGAAGGGCGTGCTCGGCAATCTCTACCTGACGGACAAGACGGGCGGGTCGGCATTCACGGACGAGGATGAAGCGGTCGCCGTGCTCCTCGCCGCGTCCGCCGCGGTCGCCGTGGACAACGCGACGCTGTTCGAGGAGAGCCAGCGGCTTCTCCTGGAGGTGCGGGCCGTCCAGGCATCCCGCGACCGGTTCTTCGCCATGATCAACCACGAGGTGCGGAACGCGCTGACGGCGGTCTACGGCTGGTCGGACCTGCTGCTCCGCAAACTGGGGGACGATCCGCCGCGCGCCGCCCGCGAAGTGTTCGAGTCGGCCGAGCGCGCGCTCTCGCTCCTCAATGACATGCTCGACCTGAGCCGCCTCGAGGCGGATCGACTGCGCCCGACCATCCGGGGGACGGACGCCCGGAATCTCGTGCAGGACGCCGTGGCGTCGCTCGAGCCGGTCGCCGCCCAGCGTGCCGTTCGGCTCCACACCGAGGGTCTGGGAAGCAAGATCGCCTGCGAGACCGACCCGCAACGGGTGCGGCAGATCCTGATCAACCTGCTGAGCAATGCCGTCCGCCACAGTCCCGCCGAAGGGACCGTCCGCGTGGTCCTGCGCGCGGACGACCGCCACCTCTGGTTCGATGTGATCGACCGGGGTCCCGGAATCGCCGCCTCCGAACAATCCCGGATCTTCGAGGCGTTCCAGCGTGCAACGAGCGACGAGCGCGGGACCGGGCTCGGGCTCACGCTCTCCCGCCAGCTTGCGGTCCTCCTCGGGGGTGACCTCCGACTCATCAGTGAACTGGGGGCGGGGTCAACGTTCACCCTCGATGTCCCTCGATGGTTCGGGCGCGCTTGACACTAAAGGTTCCTTCACCAAACCTTTAGCTCTGACTCACCGCGGACGCCTACCTTCATGTGAGGCATATGCGCATTCTCGTCGTGGAGGACGACCGCAAGGTCGCCGGATTCATCGAGATGGGCCTCCGGGAGGAAGGCTACGCCGTCGACCTCGCCCGCGACGGCGACGAGGCGATCGTACTGGCCCACGTCAACGACTATGACGCGATCCTCCTCGACCTCATGCTCCCGAAGAAGAACGGGCTGCAGGTAGCGGCGGAACTGCGGCGCGAGGGCCGTACCACCCCGATCCTGATGCTCACGGCCCGGGATGCCAGCGAGGATGTGGTGCGGGGACTCGACGCCGGTGCGGACGACTACCTCACCAAGCCCTTCAAGTTCGACGAGCTGCTGGCCCGGTTGCGCGCCCTCGTGCGACGGGGTGGTGCCACGCGCGTCGAGCGCATCACCGCCGGCCCGCTCGAGCTCGACCGGCTGAAGCACCAGGCCTACGTCGGCGGCAAGGCCCTCGACCTCACCCCGCGGGAGTTCCAGCTCCTCGAGCACTTCATGATGCACAAGGACGACGTCGTCCGGCGCACCGAGCTCCTGGAGAAGGTGTGGGACATGCACTTCGACCCTGAGAGCAACGTGGTCGACGTGCACGTCGGGAACCTGCGGCGCAAGCTGCGGGAGGCGGGCTACGACGGTCTCATCCGGACCGTGCGTGGCGTCGGCTTCCGCCTCAACGGATCGGGGACGCCCGCCGCGTCCTCCTGACGCCCGCTACGATGCACTCGCTCCGCCGCACGCTGTCCGTGCGGTTCAGCTTCACCATGTTCAGCGCGCTCTTCGTGATCGCGCTCTGGGCGTTCCTCGGCGCCCGCCGCATCCTGCGGCAGGAGCTCGACCGCGGGCTTGCCGCGGCGGCCCACCTCGAGGTCTCCGTGATCGCCGACCGCCGCGCCCTCCCGCGGCAGCCGCCCACCATGGATCCTGCGACCTTCCGCGAGCGCGTGAACCGGTTCGTGATCGTGCGGGACCGGACGGGCCTCGTGCTCGAGGTGAACACACCGCTGGCGACGGCCCTGCCCTTCGACTCCGCCGCGCTGGCCGCCGCCGCGGCGGGTGAAGCAACCTGGTCGACCACCGTGGTGCACGGCGAGCAATTCCGGTCCTTCTACCTGGACCTGGGCCACGATCTCCCGGGTGACCAGCGCGTGATCCAGATCGGCGCGTCGCTGGCGCCGCTCGAGGCAGCGGCTCGGCAGGTGTTCCTGCTGATGCTCGGCACGGTCACGCTGGGCACCGTGGCCACCACGTTCGGCGCCGGGTGGCTGTCCCGCTCCACCATGGGGCCCGTGGAGGAGATCACCGCCCAGGCGGAAGCCATCGGGCCGGGCGCGACCGGCCAGCGGATCACGGCGCACGCGCAGGTGGAGGAGTTCAATCGCCTCGTGAACGTCCTGAACTCCATGCTCGAGCGACTCGATCGCGGGTTGCTCGCGCAGCGGCGGATCATCGCCGACGTGGGCCACGACCTCCGCACACCCATCACCGCCATGCAGGGCGAGGTGGAAGTCTCCCTGCGGCACCCGCGCAGTCCCGAGCAGTACCAGCAGGTGCTGCACAGTGTCCTCGAGGAGATCAATCACCTCGGGACCATCAGTGACGCCCTGCTCCTGCTGGCCCGGATCGAGGCGGGCGAGCTGGCGCCCCGACCGCGCGAAACGGACCTGGCCGACCTCGTGGACCGGGCCGTCGGACGCCTGCGGCAGCGCGTGGCGGACCACCCCATCGCGTACGCCCGCGACGGCATCGGCGCGGCGCAGGTGGACGGACCGATGGTCGAGCTGGTGCTCGATCACCTGCTGGACAACGCCGTCCGCCACACGCCGCCGGGCACGCCCGTGCAGGTGACCGTCGCCGGAGATTCGGGGAGCGTCCGGGTGACCATCGCGGACGAGGGGCCCGGGGTGCCGGCGGAGACGCTGCCCCATCTCTTCGAGCGGTTCTACCGCGGCGACCTCGCCCGCGGGAGGGGCGGAGCCGGCCTGGGCCTCACCGTGGCGGCGGCCATCGTGAGCGCGCATGGTGGCACCATCACCGCCCAGCAGGCGTCGCCGACCGGGCTGGCGGTGACCGTGGGATTGCCACGCCGCCCGGGGCAGCCGGTGGCCTGATCGGCGAAACGCCTTTACGACTCTTTCACGCGACCTTCCCAGACTGTTCACGTGTCCCGACCGACCTTCCATGACACCGTGATGGTGGAGTCGGCACATGAATCGGAACGTGGGACCGAAAGACGCATTCACGCGCGGCGTGATGGCCGTGCTGCTGGCGTCCGTCGGCATCTTCGCCGAGATCCCGGGTTATCTCTCGTTCGCCGCCGTCCTGCTGGGCATCGTCCTGATGGCGACGGCCCTGACGCGCGAGTGTCCGCTCTATCGCGCACTGCATATCGCCACCCTGCGCCACCATCACCACCGCGTCTAGCGCGGCCCAACCCGGGATCTGCCATGTACCCGATCCGCCTCGCGGCGCTCGCCGCGCTCGTCGCCGTTTGGGCGCCGGCCGACGTCGCGGCCATTCCGGCCTTCGCGCGGAAGTACGGGGTGAGTTGTCAGCTCTGTCACGCTCCCGCGCCGAAACTCAACGCCTTCGGCGAGCAGTTCGCGGGGAACGGCTTCCGGTTCGCCGCCGCGGAGCCGCCGCGGGACACGGTGGACACGGGGGATCCCCTGCTCGAGCTTGCGCGGAGCCTGCCCCTCGCGCTCCGGGTGGATGCATACATCCGGGCCTACACCGAGGGTACGAGCAGTGACTTTCAGACGCCGTACGGGGTCAAGATCCTGTCCGGCGGGACGATCGGGCCGAAGCTCTCCTACTACGTCTACTTCTTCCTGTTCGAGCGTGGGGAGGTGGGCGGGGTCGAGGACGCCTTCCTTCACGTGAACGACATCGGCAACGTCCCGTTCGACGTGGCGGTCGGCCAGTTCCAGGTGTCGGACCCGATGTTCAAGCGTGAGCTCCGGCTGATGATCGACGACTATGCGGTGTACCGGGCACAGGTGGGCGAGCAGACGACGGACCTCACGTACGACCGCGGTGTGATGGCGAGCGTGGACGCCGCCGGCTTCACCCTCACGGCCGAGGCCATCAACGGCAACGGCCGCGGCGCCGCCGACGAGACCCGCCGGATGGACAACAACGGCTTCAAGAACCTCTTCGGCCACATCACGCGGGATCTGGGCCCGAACCTGCGCCTCGGCGCCATGGGCTACTCCGGGCAGTCGGACGGCGAGAGTGCCGCGGGGGTGGACACCCTCACGAATACGACCTGGATGGTCGGGGGCGACGCCACGTTCAGCCTGGGCATGGTCGAGATCAACGCCCAGTACCTGCACCGCGAGGATGACGCGCCGACGTTCACGCCCGGCGAGCCCACCGCCACGCTGGATGGCGGGTTCGCCGAGCTGATCGTACAGCCCCCGGGGAGCCGCTGGTACGGCGTCGGGCTCTACAACGGGATGAAGGCCAACTTCCCGCTCCTCGACCCCCGCATGGGCGGGGCCGCGGGCGTGGATCGCTATCACACGCTCACTGGTGGCCTCGGGTACCTCGTCCGGCGCAACGTCCGCACGTACGGCGAGGTCACGTGGGACATCGAGGCGGAGAACGCGGCGTTCGGGCTCGGCGTCACGGCAGCGTTCTGACCGCCCGCCTGCCCCGGCGCGCCCCGGTCGTTAGATTTGTGGCTCCGCACTCTGCGGGGCCACTTTTCTTCCCGGAGGCTCGTGTGCGTTTCCACGTGCTCGCCATTGCCGCCCTCGCTTGGGCGTCGCCGTTGATTGCGCAAGGCACCGATTCCCTGCCGGCGGGGGTCACCGCCGCGATGATCGGGGACGGGCAGAAGACCTACGCCGGACCCGGTCTGTGTTCCGCCTGTCACGGCCCGCAGGCCAAGGGCATCAATGGCCTTGGCCCCAACCTCACGGATGCGGAGTGGCTCCACAGCAACGGGACGTACGACGCGCTGGTCGCGCAGATCACGGCCGGCGTGCCGGCCAACAAATCCAAGAGCGGCGTTGCGATGCCGCCCAAGGGCGGGGCCGCGCTGACCGATGCGCAGCTCCGCGCCGTCGCCGCCTACGTCTGGAGTCTCGGCCCCCGGGCTACCAAGTAACCGCCGCGCCGGGGCGGTCGCATGCACCGTCACCTCGGCCACGCGGCACCGTGGATCCTCGCGGCGGCGCTGGTCGCGGCCCCCTCCGCGGCCCAGCAGGTCGTCACGGCCGACAGCCTCCGAGTGAAGCTGTCGGGGAGGATCCACGTCCAGTTCGCGACGACATCCGTGGATTCGGTGGACGGCGAGCCCGAGCCGAGCAGCGACTTCGTGCTCCGCCGCGCGCGCCTCACCTTCGACATGACCGTGAACGACCTCGTGGCGGCGCGGATCGAACCCGACTACAGCACGAGCGGCGGGGTCGGCCGCTTCACGCTGCGCGACGCGTTCGTCCGGCTCACCTTCGCCCCCAGTCTCCGCGCGACGCTCGGCCAGTTCAAGCGCCCGTTCGATCTCTTTCAGCTGGCCTCGACCACCCAGTTCCTCGTGGCCGAGCGCGGCGGACGGATCCGGGGGGTGCGCGCCTGCGGGGCCTTCCTCACGGTCTGTTCGTACGGCAACGTGGCGGTGGGCCTGCTCTATGCCGACCGTGACATCGGCCTCATGATCGACGGGGAGGCCGTGCCGCGCCGGCTCCGGTATGCGGTGGCCGTCACGAACGGGGAGCCCTTCTTTGGCGTGGAATCGAGCAGCGGGAAGCAGGTGACCGGCCGGGTCACGGCCGTTCCGATCACGGGCATCGCGGTCAGCGTCAACGCGTCGTCCAAGGACTACGGGCACCCGACGACCGCGGCGGCGCGTCACGCGGTGGGGTGGGGCGGCGACGTCGAGATCGGGGACTACGACGGCGGCTTGCACGTCCAGGCCGGGCTCATCGGGGGGGACAACTGGCGGGTGGCGCGCCCCGCCTCGGAGGATACGACCGACGTGGTCCCCTTCCTCGCGGGTCAGGTGATCGCCACCTACCGGGCACGGCTTGCCGGGCGGTGGATCACCGGCCTGGAGCCTGCCGCGCGGGCGAGCTGGGCGGATCCCAACCGGAACCTCGCGGGCGACGAAGGCTGGCTGTTCACGCCGGGCGTGATTCTCCACTTCCGCACTCGGAATATGTTCTACCTCAACGTGGACGTATGGCTACCGAACGAGGGGGACACCGAGTATGCATTAGTGTCACAGGTGAGCATCAATTTCTGAGCTTTTTCAACGAATCGAGGGAACGATGTCGAACAAGAGTCACGCCCTGCTGGCCGCGCTGGCACTTGGATTCGCCGCGTGCGGTGGTGGTGAGCAGCAGCAGGCCGAAGCCGCCCCTGAAACCCCGGCGGCCGCGGCGCAGCCCGCCGCCGCGCCGGCTGGTGAGCTTCCCGCCGGCGTGACGCCGGCCATGGTGGAGGAAGGTCTGGCCCTCTACAACGGCGCCGGCATCTGCTACACGTGTCATGGGCAGAACGGCGTTGGAGTCACCGGCCTCGGGCCGGCTCTCGGCGACGCCGAGTGGCTGCACAGCGATGGATCGTACGACGCCATCGTGGCGCAGATCCTGAAGGGCGTTGCCGCCAATGAGTCGAAGTCCGGCGTCGCGATGCCCGCCAAGGGCGGCTCCGCGATCACCGACGATCAGGTGAAGGCCGTCGCGGCGTACGTGTACAGCCTGCGCGGCTGATCCCGGCGGTTCGCCGCCGCGCGCAAACGGCCGCGAGGGGTGCCCTCGCGGCCGTTCGTCATTCCGCCTCGAGCCTACGCGGGCGTGAGCCCGGCCGCCGTTTCGATCCGGCGCCGCTGCCCCGGGGTGAGCATGTCGCGCCCGATGATGTCGCGCACGATGCGCGCCACGAACGCATAGCCCCGCGCATCGGACGTGATCCAGCGCTGCCACTCCAGCTCATCGAGGGCGCGCCGCGCCTCGTCGAGCGGGAGCTCGACCGCCCGACTGAGATGCTCTTCCGTGGCGCGCTCGGGAAGCACCGTCATGCCGGCCAATACCCGCTGCGCCGCCGGCGTCAGCCCGCGGAATCCCACCCGAACGGCCGCGACAACGCTGTCCGGCAGATCGGCGGGGAGGGTCTGGCTCAGCGTGCGGGCCGGCACGGGCCACACGACGCCCGAATCATCGGGCTCGAGGCCCAGGGTGATCGCGTGCAGCAGCTCGATCGCGAGCAGCGGGATCCCGGCGGTGTCGCTGGCGAGCCGGCGGGTCACGCGCTCCAGCGCGTCCGGTGCATAGGCCGGGAGCGCCCATTCAGCCAGGGCCCGCAAGTCCGCCGTTTCGAGCGCCGCAAGCGCGACGGAGCGGCCGTGCACCGCACCCCCGAGGGCCGCCCGGAGATCGTCCATGACCGCGGATTGCGCGCTCGGCATGACGGTCAGCAGCAGCAGTAACGGCTTCGCGCGCGCGTCGCGGGCCACGGCCAGCAGCGCGTGCAGCGATTCGTCGTCGAGCCAGTGCGCCTCGTCCACCGCCAGGACGAGCGGCTGTTCCTCCACCGCCGCGAGGACGATCTCCCGGAAGGCCGTGGCGAGGGGCAGCGCGCCGTCGCCCCGGGCGCGCGGAAAGCGGTCCGCCCATTCGGCGAGCCGGCCGCCGAAACTGCCGAGGGCCGTCTGCGCGGCGGCCGCGACACCCGGTGCGTCGAGCAGCCCGCCCCGGGCGAGCCCGAGAATGCCGCTCCCCGGGTCGTCGCGGTCGGGTCGCACCGCGAGCGCGCGCGCGACCGTGCCGCCCGCGAGCGCGGCGCGCCCCGCGAGCTCCTCCAGCACCCGCGTCTTGCCCTGTCCCAGATCTCCCTCGACGATCGCGACCGCCGCCCCCGATCCGGTCCGTACCGTGTCCCAGAGGTCCATGAGCGTCCCGAGCACGGCTGCCCGACCCACGAGGGGCGCCCGCCGCGTCCAGGACTCCGGGCCGCGCCCGCGCGTCGGGCGCGCCCGCGTCTGCCCGCCGCGGATCCGCGCGGCGAGCGCCGCCGTCTCTGCTCCCGGCGTCGTGCCGGCCTCCTGGGAGCGCCGTTCGAAGGTCCCGAACAGCTGCAGCGCCGCCGCCGGATCGCCGGCAAGAGCCTCCGCCTGCATGGCGGTCTGCACCGCGAGGTCGGAGAGCGGCTCGGCCGCGAGCGCGCGACCGGCCGTCCGGCGCGCTTCGTCGATCCGCCCGTCGCGGAGACAGGCCCGCGCGACGTTCACCCCCACATCGGTCAACCGGCTCCGCCACTCTGCTCGCAGGCTGGTCACCCAGTCCTCGAACGGTGAAGCACCAGGAACACCGAAGCCCTCCATGAACTCGCCAGCGACGAGCCGGGCGGCCTCCTCCCA
>Ga0326597_10005094_pt1 | contig 18337 bp, 14 predicted proteins | sample RVTome_12_FD_203789 | JGI IMG/M metagenome (GOLD analysis project Ga0326597, IMG submission 203789) | Soil microbial communities from uranium-contaminated site in the Upper Colorado River Basin, Wyoming, United States - RVT100D185 | ecosystem: Environmental > Terrestrial > Soil > Contaminated >... | reverse complement strand
ATCCTGTGGCGGAGGCATTTGCGCACGCTGCCGCAGTGCCCGACCCGGTGGCAGAGGACGCCGGCCCGGACATTACTGCACCGCAGGCGATGACGGCCTGGCAACAGGACGCCGCCGCGGACAGTGCCGCGGACGCGGGCGGCGATGCCGCCGCGGTCGATGCAGCGGCCGCCCCTGCCGGAGGGGAGTGGGGGCCAGAGTCGGAAGCGCGATCGGAAGCGGAATCAGAGGCAGCGTCGGGCGCAGATTTCGGCGCCGAATCGGGGATTGAGGCGGCGCCAAGCCTGGCGCTTGAACTTGACCGCGCGCCAGATCTGCTAAGCCCACCGGATCTGGACCACATCACCTGGGACGACTGGCCGCAAGCGCTGGCGGATGAGGTTTTTTCGCCCGAAAGCGAGGCTGCGGCACCCGGTGCCGTGTTGCCCGACCCCGAGGCCGCGTTGCCCGAAACGGCCGCCGTGCAGGCGACGGCTGATGCTGCGGCGCCGGGGGATATCGGCGCGGAACTGACCCGGCTGGAAAACCGGATTGCCGAAATGGAGGCCGCGGTCAGCGCCAGCGGCGAAGAATTCGAGCCGGAGCGCGGCCATCCGTTCGGCGAACCCAGCCGCTCGCCGCTGGAAGCGCTGATCGAAGCCTTTGAAACATCGGTCGCGCCGCAGGGCGCGGAACCCGCATCCGGGGCCGTCGCCACCACCGCAACGGCACCGGAAACCGCCGCGGCAGCCCCCGCGCCGGAAACCATGGCCGCACAGCCGCCATCGCCCGTGGCGGTGGAATGGGTGGACCCGGCGGTCGCCGCCGACCCCGAATTGACCGCCGATGACTGGGCCGAGGACACCTCGGCTGGCGCCGGAGCCGCCGGCCCTGCCGCAGCGCACCCGCGGCGGCTGCATCTTTCTGACAGCGACGATGCCACGCCACCGCCCGAACCGCTGCGTTCGACCTATGCCGAGATCAAGGCCGAGGTCGAGGCCGACGCGGCCATCGACCCCGAGGCGCTCGGGCCGCTTGACGCGCTTGCCGGTGCGGCGATCGACGAAGAGGCGCTGCGCGCCATCGTGGCCGAAATCGTGCGCCAGGAGCTGCAGGGATCGTTGGGCGAGCGCATCACCCGCAACGTGCGCAAACTGGTGCGCCGCGAGATCCAGCGCGCCCTGGCCAGCCGCGACTTCGAATAGCGCCGCGCTGCAATGGCCCGCGGTTCCGGGCTGGGGCTGCGCCTTGGTCTTGCGCCAGGCTCCAATGCCGGGCCAATGCCAGGCAGTGTGGCCGAAAGCCGGCCAGCGCGGCAGATCGCCGCGGATCGTGGCGCGCGCAGATGCGGCCTTGAAGCGGAACCGGCCCGCCTGGCGCACAGCCCTGTCACCGCCCCAAACCGCACAGCCACAATGCAAAACCGCGCCCCGGGGGCGCGGCAAGGCAAGATCCGTCAGGCAGCGGTTCAGGCGGCTTCGGCCTCTTCGGCGGCCATGCGGCGTTCGCTTTCCTCGCGCGACAGCGCGACCGAGGTGCGCACGCCCTTGGCGACAAAGGCCATCAGCCCTTTGACAACCCGCTCGTTCGGGTCGATGCCGGCGCAGGACAGCACTTCGCGCCCATCGCGCGAGCGCGCCCAACGGGCAATCTGTTCCGGCCCGTTGCCGTATTTCTTGTCGTCCGAAATCGCGTCATCCAGTGCGGCCAGCACCACGGCAGCGAAAAGCTTGCGCGACCTCTGGCCCTGTTCGTAGTTGAATGCGGAGCCGTCAACGAAATCGCGCATTTTTTCGTGTCCTTTTTATTGCTCTTGCGTTTCCTGGCGTGGCGGCAAATATGGCGGTTCTGCCGCGATTCGATATGGCCCACATAGCATGTCAGCCATGCGCATGGTGCATATCTTTGCGGGGACGCCACAGAATATGGTCGGGTTGCCAGGGGGCAACGGCCCATATATAGGTGCCGGCCAATATAGATCAACCTTTCTGATGAGCGAGCCCATGGCCAAGATCAACGGCAACGAAATCCGCCCGGGATATATTCTGGACCACGACGGCGGCCTGTGGGCAGCGGTCAAGGTCAACCACGTCAAGCCCGGCAAGGGCGGCGCCTTCGCGCAGGTGGAACTGAAAAACCTGCGCGACGGGCGCAAGCTGAATGAACGGTTCCGGTCGGAAGACAAGGTCGATCAGGTGCAGCTCGACTTCAAGGAACAGCAATTCCTGTATGAAACCGACGGCAGGCTGGTGTTCATGGACAGCGAAACCTATGAGCAGACCGAGCTTGACGCCGAACTGCTGGGCGAACGACGGCCGTTCCTGCAAGACGGCATGACCGCGCAGATCCAGTATTACGGCGAAGAGGCGCTAAGCGTTTCACTGCCGCAAAAGGTGACATGCCGCGTGGTGGAAACCGAGCCGGTGCAGAAGGGCCAGACCGCGGCCAACAGCTTCAAGCCGGCAATCCTCGACAACGGTGTGCGGATCATGATTCCGCCCTTCGTCGGCACCGGCGAGGACATCATCGTGCATACCGAACTGATGGAATATTCCGAACGCGCCTGAGGCGAGGGCTATTCCAGCCAAAGCCGCGCTTCGCCGGCGCGCATCTCGCCGGTGGCGCGGTCCAGCCGCAGCTGCGCCAGCGCCCGCCCGCCCGACTGCGTGAACAGGGTTCCGGCCTCGCGCCCGTCCGCAGCCGCAATCGGCGTGCCGATGGGCGCGGCGCCCTGAATGCGCAGTTGCACCAGGCGCTTTTTCAGCTCGGTCTTGTGTTTCATGCGCGCCGTGACTTCCTGCCCGACATAGCAGCCCTTGCGAAAATCGACGCCATGCAGGCGCTCGAACCCGGCTTCCAGAATGTAGGTCTCGTTCGGGATCAGTTCCACCCCCGCCTCGGGAATGCAATGCGCCACGCGCAGCGCGTCCCAGTCGGTGCTGTCATCATGCGCGGCGGCGCCGTATAGCCGCCAGCCGAGCGCCGGGTGGCGCGGGTCGGGCAGGGCGCCGTCGGGCGCCGGCCCGGTGCCGCGTGCCAGTTGCAGCGCGCTGGGCGCAATCGCCACATCGGCGCGCAACCGATACATCGCCAGACGGCGGGCCAGATCTTCGGCCTGCGCGGCATCGGCATCCAGCAACACGCTTTCGCCGTCACCGATCACGAAGAAGTCGGCCAGGTATTTGCCCTGCGGCGTCAGCAGCGCGGCATAGACCGGGCCTTCGCTCAGCCGCCGCAAATCGTTGCTGACCAGCGATTGCAGGAATGCGATCCGGTCTTCGCCGGTGATGCGGATGATCTTGCGTGCGCCCATGCCACCTCCTGCCGGCCCGGTTCAGGCCGAAAACTGCATCTGGCACAGCATGGCATAGGTGCCGCCCTGCGCCAGCAGCGCCTCATGCGTGCCTTGCTCGACCACCCGGCCCTGGTCGATCACCACGATCCTGTCGGCCTTGCGCACGGTTGAAAGCCGGTGCGCAATGACCAGCGTGGTGCGCCCGGCCGCAAGCGATTCCAGCGCCTGCTGCACCAGCGCCTCGGAAGCAGTGTCCAGCGCCGAGGTGGCTTCGTCCAGCAACAGTATCGGTGCATCGCGCAGAATTGCCCGCGCGATCGCCACGCGCTGGCGTTGGCCGCCCGACAGCGCCGAACCACGCGGCCCCGCGGCGGTATCGGCACCTGCCGCCAGTGCCGCCAGGAAGTCGCTGACATGCGCGCCATCAAGCGCCCTTGCCAGGGTTTCGGGCGCCACGTCCTGCCGCCCCAGCAGCACGTTTTCGCGAATGGTTTCGTCAAACAGCGCGGCATCCTGCGACACGGTCGAAAAAAGGTCGCGCAGCGCGCCCGGATCCTGCGCGCGGGTATCGACGCCGCCCACCAGCACAAAGCCGGAATCGGGGTCCAGCATGCGCGTGAGCAGGTTGAAAACGGTGGTCTTGCCGGCACCGGATGGGCCGACCAGCGCAGTGGTCTTGCCAACCTCGGCATCGAAGCTAAGCCCGCGCAGCACCGGGGTGTCGCCATAGCGCAGGTGCACATCGCGCAGGCTGATCGCGGTATTCCCTGGCGGTGGCGCCAGCGGCTGCGCCGGGCAAGTCACGGTCGGCTGCGTGTCGAACAGGCGGTAAAGCCGTTCCAGGCTGGCCGCGGCGACCTGCCATTGCCCGGCCAGCCCGCCCAGCCGGCGCAGCGGCTGAAACGCCAGCGACATCGCGGTGAAGAACGACATGAATTCGCCCACGCTGCGTTCGCCGGCCACGATCTCGCGCCCGCCAAGCAGCAGCACGCCGAAAAAGCCAAGCCCGGTAACGATGTCGATCAGCGCTGGAATGACCGCGGTGGTTGTGGTCATTTTTAGCTGCGCGGTGCGGATGGCACGCACGATCTGCGCGAACCGGCCCAGCTGATAATCTTCCATCCGGTTCAGCTTCACCGCGGCAATGCCGTGGAACACCTCGTCCAGCCTGGTGGCGCGGTGGCCGGCATGGGTGCGGGTCTGGTTCGTCTTGCGGCGTATGTAGCGCTGCGCCGCGGCGGTTGGCAGGATCAGCAGCGGCGCGCCGACCAGCGCCGCCGCGGTCCAGACCGGGTCGATGCTGATCGCCACGCCGAACAGCGCCAGCAGCGCGATGGCGTCGCGCCCGGCGCCGGTGACCAGCAGCGACCACACACCCTGCACCGCGATCGTATCGCCCTGCACGCGCTCGATCAGCGCACCGGGCGGGTTGTTTTGAAAGAAGCCGGCGTCAAGCCGCAGGATATGGCGCAGCAGGTCGATCTGAAGCGCGGTCGAAATGGCCAGCGATACCCGCGACAGCAGCGCGACGTTGATGATTGACGTGGCGGCGCGAATCACGAACAGCCCGAAAATGCCGCCCCCCACCCACCAGATCGCCGCCGCCTCGCCGCCCACGAAGACCCGGTCGAACAGCGGCTCCAGCATGTAGCTGAGGCTGGCAAGCGTCGAGCCCTCGATGATCAGGAACACCACCGCCACCGCCATGATGGCACCATGGTGGCGCAGATAGCCGCGCCAGAGCCGCCCGAACAGCGCGCGTGACGTATAGGGGCTGGGTGTTTTCGGGGCGGGCACGGCGGGCCTTGGGTTGCGGCGCATTCGCGCAAGGGGATAGCGCGAATGCGCCGGCACGCGCAAGCCGGGGCGCCCGTTGACCTTGCCGCAGCCGCGGCATAGGCAATGGGCGCGCAGCAGGAGAACCCGCATGAGCCTGAGCCAGGGCCGCCCCTACCTTGCCATTCCCGGCCCCTCGACCATGCCCGACCGGGTGCTGGCCGCGATGCACCGCCCGGCGCCCAATATCTATGCCGGGGAACTGGTCGATATGGTGGCGACGCTCTGGCCCGACCTGCGGCGGCTGGCACTAAGCTCGGGCCACGTGGCGCTTTACATCGCCAATGGTCACGGCGCCTGGGAAGCCGCGAACGCCAACATGTTCTCGCGCGGCGACAAGGCGCTGGTGCTGGCCACCGGGCGCTTTGGCCTGGGCTGGGCAGAACATGCCCGCGCCATGGGGGTCGATGTCGAGACGATCGACTTTGGCAAGTCATCGGCGGCCGATCCGGCGCGGCTGGAGGCGGCGCTGCGCGCTGACCGCGAACGGCGGATCCGGGCGGTGCTGGTGACACATGTCGATACCTCAAGCTCGGTGCGCAACGATATCGCCGCGATGCGTGCGGCGATCGACGCTGCCGGGCACCCGGCGCTGCTGGCGGTCGATTGCATCGCCTCGCTGGGCTGCGACACCTTCCGGATGGATGACTGGCGCGTCGATGTCATGGTGGCCGCCGCGCAAAAGGGCGTGATGGTGCCGCCCGGGCTTGGGTTCGTGTTCTTCAACGACCGCGCGCTGAGGGCGGGCCGCAGTGCCGATCTGGCCACCCCCTACTGGGGCTGGGAGCCGCGCGTGCTGGGCAGCGAATTCTACCAGCATTTCGCGGGCACTGCGCCGACGCATCACCTTTTCGGCCTGCGCGAATCGCTGACGATGATCCTGGAAGAAGAGGGGTTGGCGCATGTCTGGGCGCGCCATGCCACGCTGGCGCGCACAGTCTGGGCCGCGTTCGAGGCCTGGGGGCAGGGCGGCGACATCGGGCTGAACGTCGCCGAACCGACCTAGCGCGGCCATGCCGTCACGGCAGCGCGGCTGGGTGGCGGCGCCGCGGCGCAGCTGCGCGCCTGGTGCGAGGCCGAGGCCGGGGTGACGCTGGGCATCGGGCTTGGCATGGCGCTGCCGCACGAGCCCGCATATGGCGATTATCTGCGGGTGGCGCACATGGGCCATGTCAACGCGCATATGACGCTGGGGGTGCTGGCGGTGATGGAGGCGGGGATGCGCGCGCTGGGCATTGCGCACGGGGCCGGCGGGCTGGCCGCCGCGACCGCGGTGGTGGCCGCGGTCTGACAGGGCGGCGGTCTGACAGGGCGGGGGGCTGTCTGCCCCCCCTTGGCCCTGGCGGGCCAATTCACCCCCGAGGGTATTTTCGCAATGAAGATGCTGGGTTGCGGCTTCTTCGTTGCTGAAATACCCCGGGGGTTCGGGGGCTGGCCCCCGACCCGGCTTCAGGCGTGAATCGCGCCGTCGCCGCATGCCAGGGCCGCCTCGCGCACCGCTTCGGAGCAAGTCGGGTGGGCGTGGCAGGTCAGCGCGATGTCTTGCGCCGCGGCACCGAATTCCATCGCCACGCAAATCTCATGGATCAGCTCGCCCGCGCCCGGGCCGATGATATGCGCGCCAAGAATGCGGTCGGTGGCTGCGTCGGCGAGGATTTTCACGAAGCCCTCGCCCTGGAACATCGCTTTGGCGCGCGCGTTGCCCATGAAGGCGAACTTGCCCGCCTTGTAGGCGCGGCCTTCCTGTTTCAGCAGGTCTTCGGTCTTGCCGACCGAGGCGACCTCGGGGGTGGTGTAGATGACGCCGGGGATCACCTCGTAGTTCACGTGGCCCGCGTGGCCCGCGAGGATCTCGGCCAGCGCCATGCCCTCGTCTTCGGCCTTGTGCGCCAGCATCGGCCCGGTGATCGCGTCACCGATGGCGTAGATGCCGGGGGCGGTGGTGGCGAAACGCGCATCGGTCCTGATCTGGCCGCGGGGCAGCAGTTCGACCCCCGCTGCCTGCAGCCCCAGCCCCTCGGTATAGGGTTTGCGGCCGGTGGCGACCAGCACGACCTCGGACGTCAGGCTGGCCTCGCTGTCGTCCTTGCGCTGCTTGTAGCGGATGGTGGCGCCGCCCTTGGCGGTATCGACCTGCTGCACCGCGGCGCCGAGGATGAAGGTCAGGCCCTGTTTGGCCAACATGCGCTGCAGCGATTTGGCCACTTCGCCATCCATGCCGGGGGTGATGGCGTCGAGGTATTCCACCACCGTCACCTTGGTGCCAAGGCGGGCATAGACCGAGCCGAGCTCCAGCCCGATCACCCCGGCGCCGATCACCACCATCGATTTCGGGATCTTGCCGAGCGCCAGCGCGCCGGTTGATGTGAGCACGGTCTTTTCGTCGACGGTGACACCGGGCAGCGACGAGGCCTCGGAGCCCGTGGCGATGACGATATTCTTGGCTTCGTGCATCTCGTCGCCCACCTTCACCATGCCGGGGGCGGTGATGGAGCCCCAGCCTTTCAGCCAGGTGACCTTGTTCTTCTTGAACAGGAACTCGATGCCCTTGGTGTTGCCCGCCACGACATCGGCCCTGTAAGCCTGCATCTTGCCCCAATCGACCTTGGGCGCGCCGCCCATCAGGCCCATCTTCTCGAAGTTCTCATGCACCTCGTGCAGGGAATGCGTGGCGTGCAGCAGCGCCTTGGAGGGGATGCAGCCGACGTTGAGGCAGGTGCCGCCGAGCGTGTCGCGGCCCTCGACCAGCGCCGTTTTCAGGCCAAGCTGGGCGCAGCGGATGGCGCAGACATAGCCGCCGGGGCCGCCGCCGATGATGATGACGTCAAAGCTGGGCATGTCGGGTCTCCTTGGCTGGCGGGGCGGGGGGCTGCCTGCCCCCCCGAACCCCCCCGGGGGTATTTACGCGATGAAGAAGCAGGGTCCGCAGAATGGGGCGGGGGTCAAGTTCGGGCGGCAGGTTTCGACCTACAAATCCATCAGCAGCCTTCTTGGATCCTCCAGCGCCTCTTTGACCCGCACGAGGAAGGTGACCGCGCCTTTGCCATCGACTACGCGGTGGTCGTAGCTGAGCGCAAGATACATCATCGGGCGGATCACGATCTGGCCTGCCACCACCACCGGGCGGTCCTGGATCTTGTGCATGCCGAGGATGCCCGATTGCGGCGGGTTGAGGATGGGCGAGGACATCAGCGAGCCGTAGACGCCGCCGTTCGAGATGGTGAAGGAGCCGCCCTGCATTTCGGCCATGCTCAGCTTGCCATCGCGGGCGCGCAGGCCGAGTTCGGAAATCTTCTTTTCAATCGCGGCGAAGCCCATCGCGTCGGCATCGCGCAGCACTGGCACCACGAGGCCCGAGGGGGTGCCCACCGCCACGCCCATGTGCACGTAGTTCTTGTAGACGATGTCCTGGCCGTCGATTTCGGCGTTGACCTCGGGCACTTCCTTCAGCGCGTGGGTGCAGGCTTTGACGAAGAACGACATGAAGCCGAGCTTCACGCCATGCTTTTTCTCGAACACGTCCTTGTATTCGTTGCGCAGCGCCATGATGGCGGACATGTCGACCTCATTATAGGTCGTCAGCATCGCGGCGGTGTTCTGCGCGTCTTTCAGGCGGCGCGCGATGGTGGCGCGCAGTCGGGTCATCTTCACGCGTTCCTCGCGGGCGGCGTCTTCGGCCGGCACCGGGGCGCGCGGCGCGGCGGCGGCGGGCTGGGCGGCGGCAACCGCAGGGGCGAGCTGTGCAGTAGCGGCGACGGCGGCGGCCACGTCGTGTTTCATCACGCGGCCATCGCGACCGCTGCCTTGCACGGCGTCGCGCGACATGCCGGCCTCGGCCATCGCCTTTTTCGCGGCGGGGGCGTCTTCCACGTCTTTCGCGGTGCTGGCGGGGGTCGGGGCGGCGGCGGCAGCGGGTTTTGGTGCTGCGGTGATGGCGCCTTCGGCGATGATCGCAAGCCGGGCGCTGGCATCGACAGTGGCGCCTTCGGCGGCGAGGATCTCGGCCAGGACGCCGGCCACCGGCGCCGGCACCTCGACCGAGACCTTGTCGGTTTCAAGCTCGCAGAGCATTTCATCAAGCGCCACCGCATCGCCCACTTTCTTGAACCAGGTGGCCACGGTCGCTTCGGACACGCTTTCGCCCAGCGAGGGCACCATCACGTCGGTCATTTTTTCCTCTTTGAGTTGCGGCGCGGCGTCCTTGGCGGCGCTTGTGCCTGCATTGGAAGTTTCGGTGGCAGCGCCGGCGGTGCCGGCCTCGACAATCTGCGCCAGAAGCGCGCCCGCGCCGACCGTGACGCCTTCGGCGGCGACAATTTCGGCCAGCATTCCGGCCACCGGGGCGGGCACCTCGACGGTGACCTTGTCGGTTTCCAGTTCGCACAGCATCTGGTCGGCGGCGACCCTGTCGCCCGGCTTCACGAACCAGGTCGCCACGGTCGCTTCCGAGACGCTTTCGCCCAGCGTGGGCACGCGCACCTCTGTCGCCATTTTATTCATCCAGCGTCAGGGCTTCGTTGACCAGCGCGGCCTGTTCCGCCTTGTGGCGGCTGGCAAGACCCGTGGCGGGCGAGGCCGAGGCGGCGCGGCCGGCATAGCGCGCGCGGCTGCGGGCGGCGCCGATGCGGGTCAGCACCCATTCGAGGTTGGGCTCGACAAAGGTCCAGCCGCCCTGGTTCTTCGGTTCTTCCTGGCACCAGACCACGTCGGCCTGCTTGAAACGGCCCAGTTCGGTCACCATCGAATGCGCCGGGAACGGGTAGAACTGTTCAAGCCGCAGGATATAGACATCTTCGATGCCGCGCTTGTCGCGCTCGGCCAGCAGGTCGTAATAGACCTTGCCCGAGCAGATCACGACGCGGCGGATCTTGTCATCCGCGACCAGACTGGTTTGCGACTGGCCGCCCTGCGCGTCATCCCACAGCACGCGGCGGAAGAAGCTGCCGGTGGTGAAATCTTCGGCTTTCGAGGTGCACATCGGGTGGCGCAGCAGCGATTTCGGCGTCATCAGCACCAGCGGTTTGCGGAACGGCCGGTGGATCTGGCGGCGCAGGATGTGGAAGTAGTTGGCCGGTGTCGAGCAGTTCGCGACGATCCAGTTGTCTTCGGCGCTCAGCTGCAGGAAACGTTCCAGCCGGGCCGAGCTGTGCTCCGGCCCCTGGCCTTCAAAGCCGTGCGGCAGCAGCATCACCAGACCCGACATGCGCAGCCATTTGCGTTCGCCCGAATTGATGAACTGGTCGAACATGATTTGCGCGCCGTTGGCGAAATCGCCGAACTGGGCTTCCCACATCACCAAGGTGTTCGGTTCGGCCAGCGAATAGCCATATTCGAACCCCAGCACGGCATATTCGCTGAGCATCGAATCGATCACCTCGTAGCGCGCCTGCCCGGGTTTGATGTGGTTCAGCGGGTAGTAGCGTTCTTCGGTGGTCTGGTCGATCAGGCCGGAATGGCGCTGGCTGAAGGTGCCGCGCGTTGCGTCCTGCCCGGCAAGCCGCACGCCGTGACCTTCGGCGACAAGGCTGCCGAAGGCCAGCGCCTCGGCGGTGGCCCAATCGAAGCCCACGCCCTTGGCGAACATCTGCGCCTTGGTTTCCAGCTGCCGGGCGACGGTCTTGTGCAGATCGAAGCTTTCCGGTGCGCGGGTCAGCGCGGCGCCGACCTCGGCCAGCAGTTCGGGCGTGATCGCGGTGGCGCCGGCATCGTATTCGCTGTGCTCGCGTTCCAGGTGTTTCCAGCGCCCGTCAAGCCAGTCGGCCTTGTTGGGGCGGTAGTTCTTGCCGGCCTCGAATTCTTCGTTGAGGGTCGCCTGAAACGCGGCCTTCATGTCCTCGATCTCGCCTTCGGGGATCAGGCCATCGGCCACCAGCCGTTCGGTATATAGCTGCAGCGTCGTTTTGTGGCCTTTGACCGCCTTGTACATCAAGGGGTTGGTGAACATCGGCTCGTCGCCTTCGTTATGCCCGAAGCGGCGGTAGCAGAAGATGTCGAGCACCACGTCCTTGTGGAACTTCTGGCGGAATTCGGTCGCCACCTTGGCGGCGTGCACCACCGCCTCGGGGTCGTCGCCGTTGACATGGAAAATCGGCGCCTCGACCATCAGCGCGATGTCGGTTGGGTAGGGGCTGGAGCGGCTGAAATGCGGCGCCGTGGTAAAGCCGATCTGGTTGTTCACGATGATATGCATGGTGCCGCCGGTGCGGTGCCCGACCAGCCCCGACAGCCCGAAACATTCGGCCACGACGCCCTGCCCGGCAAAGGCCGCGTCGCCATGCAACAGGATCGGTAGCACCTGATGCCGGGTCTTGTCGCCGAACTGTTCTTGCTTGGCGCGCACCTTGCCCAGCACCACCGGGTTCACCGCCTCAAGGTGGCTTGGGTTAGCGGTCAGCGACAGGTGCACCTTGTTGCCATCGAACTCGCGGTCGGAGGAAGCGCCGAGGTGGTATTTCACATCGCCCGAACCGTCCACGTCCTCGGGTTTGTAGCTGCCGCCCTGAAACTCGTGGAAAATCGCGCGGTAGGGTTTGTTCATCACGTTGGCCAGCACGCTCAGCCGGCCGCGGTGCGGCATGCCGATGACGATTTCGCGCACGCCAAGCGCGCCGCCGCGCTTGATGATCTGCTCCATCGCAGGGATCAGCGATTCGCCGCCATCAAGGCCAAAGCGCTTGGTGCCCATGTATTTGACATGCAGGAACTTTTCGTAGCCCTCGGCCTCGACCAGCTTGTTCAGAATCGCGCGGCGGCCTTCGCGGGTGAAGGTGATTTCCTTGCCGTAGCCTTCGATCCGCTCTTTCAGCCAGCCGGCCTGTTCGGGGTCGGAAATGTGCATGTATTGCAGCGCGAAAGTGCCGCAATAGGTGCGTTTCACCAGATCGAGGATCTGGCGCATGCTGGCAAGCTCAAGCCCCAGCACGTTGTCGATGAAAATCGGGCGGTCCATGTCGGAATCGCCGAAACCGTAGGATTTGGGGTCAAGCTCGGGGTGCGGCTCGCGGCCTTGCAGGCCAAGCGGGTCAAGATCGGCGGCCAGATGGCCGCGGATGCGGTAGGCGCGAATGATCATGATGGCGCGGATCGAATCGAGCACCGCGCGCTTGATCGCCTCATCGGAAACCTGCACGCCGGCCTCTGCCGCCCTGGCGCGGATCTTGTCGCCCGCCCCCTTGGCCTCTTTCGCTGCCGGCCATTCGCCGGTCAGCGCCGCGGTCAGATCATCGCCGGGCTGCGGTGGCCAATCGGGGCGGTCCCAGCTGGCGCCTTGAGCCTGGCGCTTCACCTCAAGTTCGGAATCGCCGAGCGAATGGAAAAACGCGGCCCAGGCGGCATCGACCGAACCCGGGTCGGCGGCAAAGCGGGCGTAAAGCTGTTCAACATAATCGGCGTTGGCGCCCTGAAGGAAGCTCGACGCATGGAAGGCGATGTTGGGGGATTGGTCGGTCATGGCTGCACCTGACTGAGGGGTTACCGCGCCCCCGATGCGGGGGCGCGGCGGTAGGAATTACTTGCCGATCGCCTTCATCACCGCCTCGCCCAGATGCGCGGGGCTTTCGGCCACCACGATCCCGGCGGCGCGCATCGCCTCGATCTTGCTTTCGGCGTCGCCCTTGCCGCCTGAAACGATGGCGCCGGCGTGACCCATGCGGCGGCCCTTGGGGGCGGTGCGGCCAGCGATGAAACCCGCCGTCGGCTTCCAGCGGCCCTTCCTGCGTTCATCGGCCAGGAACTGCGCCGCATCTTCCTCGGCCGCGCCACCGATTTCACCGATCATGATGATCGAGGTGGTCTCATCGTCGGCAAGGAACATCTCCAAAACATCGATATGCTCGGTGCCCTTGATCGGGTCGCCGCCGATGCCCACAGCGGTCGATTGGCCAAGCCCCAGGTCCGAGGTCTGTTTCACCGCCTCATAGGTCAGCGTGCCCGAACGCGACACCACGCCGACGCTGCCGCGGCGGTGGATATGGCCGGGCATGATGCCGATCTTGCAGGCGTTGGGGGTGATGACGCCGGGGCAGTTCGGCCCGATCAGACGCGAGCGCGAACCGTCAAGCGCGCGTTTCACCTTCATCATGTCCAGCACCGGAATGCCTTCGGTGATGCACACGATCAGTTCCATCCCGGCGTCGATCGCCTCAAGGATAGAGTCGGCGGCAAAGGGCGGCGGCACGTAGATGGCAGAGGCATTGGCGCCGGTGGCGGCCTTGGCCTCATGCACCGAATTGAACACCGGCAGGTTCAGATGCAGGCTGCCGCCCTTGCCCGGTGTCACCCCGCCGACCATCTTGGTGCCATAGGCGATGGCCTGTTCGGAATGGAAGGTGCCCTGGCTGCCGGTGAAGCCCTGGCAGATCACCTTGGTGTTTTCGTTGACGAGAATGGCCATGATGAAGTCTCTCTTTTCGATGGGCTGCGGGTGGTTCCGCAGCGATTAGCTGGCCCGCCAGATGCCGAGGATCAGGCGGGAAGGCGTGGATGGGGTGCCAAGTCGTTGCACAAAGACGATGCCGCCGTTCGGCCCCGGCGCTAGCCATGCAGTTTCGGTGTTCCGCCCGACCAGCGCCGGGTCGATCGAAGTGGCTTCCGGAAAGCGGCGACCGACCATCGCGCGCAGCCGTTCGGTCTGGCCGCTGCGCGATTCAGCGGCGACTGCGCAGCCGCGGCCATTGGCCAGCAGCATCACCATCGGGCGGCTGTCATCGACCACAAAGGTCGTCACCCCGTCGGCGCGGCGTTCAGGCACCGGCACGTAATCGGCACCGCGCAGCGCCGCGGCGACCGTTGCCGGCAGCGGCGGGGTATCAAGGCAGAAACGTTCGAAACCTGCAACAAAACGCGCGGGCGATGACTTGGGCACTAGGTTCCAGTCGTCGATATTGGCAAGTTCGTGGATTTCGGGTGCCGCTTTCGCGCCACCCGCGCAGGCCGCAAGCAGCAGCACCGCCGCCAGCACCGCCAACCGGGCAACCCCGCCGCCGCGGTGCCGGTGCCCTGTGGCTGCCCCAAACGCCATGCCCAATCCCTTACCCCTTCACCGCTTTCACGATCTTCTGCGCCGCATCCGCCAGGTTGTCGCCGGCGATCACGTTCAGGCCGGAATTGCGGATGATGTCCTTGCCCAACTCGACGTTGGTGCCCTCCAGCCGCACCACCAGCGGAACTTGCAGCCCGACCTCGCGCACCGCCGAAATCACCCCTTCGGCGATGATGTCGCAGCGCATGATGCCGCCGAAGATGTTGACGAGGATGCCTTTCACGTTCGGATCCGAAGTGATGATCTTGAACGCCTCGGTGACCTTTTCCTTGCTGGCACCACCGCCCACGTCAAGGAAGTTGGCAGGTTCGGCGCCGTAAAGCTTGATGATGTCCATCGTGGCCATGGCAAGGCCCGCGCCGTTCACCATGCAGCCGATTTCGCCATCGAGCGCGATGTAGTTCAGATCGAATTTCGAAGCCGCCAGCTCTTTCGGGTCTTCCTCGGTCTCGTCGCGCAGGGCCAGCACGTCCTGTTGGCGGTAAAGCGCGTTGTTGTCGAAGCCCAGCTTGGCATCGAGCACCTTGAGGTTGCCGTCGGTCATCACGATCAGCGGGTTGATCTCCAGCATCTCCATGTCCTTCTCGGTGAAGGCACGGTAGAGGTTTTTCACCAGGGCCACGCATTGCTTGACCTGCGCGCCTTCAAGCCCCAGCGCAAAAGCGACGCGGCGGCCGTGGAAATCGGACAGGCCGGATGCCGGATCGACCGAGAAAGAGATGATCTTTTCCGGCGTCTTCGCGGCGACCTCTTCAATATCCATGCCGCCCGCGGTGGACACCACAAAGGATATGCGGCTGCTGGCGCGATCGACCAGCAGCGCCAGGTAAAGCTCGCGCGCAATGTCGGAACCGTCTTCGATATAGACGCGGTTCACCTGCTTGCCCGCCGCGCCTGTCTGGTGCGTGACCAACGTGCGGCCCAGCATCTGCTTGGTCAGCAGCTCGGCCTCTTCGACCGATTTCGCCAGCCGCACGCCGCCCTTGATGCCCGCCTCAGGCTCCTTGAACGAACCCTTGCCGCGGCCGCCGGCATGGATCTGCGCCTTGACCACCCAGAGCGGGCCGTCAAGTTCACCTGCGGCGGTCTTGGCGTCCTCGGCGCGCAGCACGACGCGCCCGTCGGAAACCGGGCAGCCGTAGCTGCGCAACAGCGCCTTCGCCTGATATTCGTGGATGTTCATGATCCATGTCCCAAGTGGCTTGCGATTGGCGCCGTCTGTGCCATGGAACCGGGCGCGTTCAAAACGCTAAATGCCCGAAAAGCGGTGCCGGGGCCGAAATTCGGCTATTTGTGATCACAGTTTTCGGCGGCGTGATCACAAGTAATGAATTGTTGAGAATGGATAATGATTCGAGGCCCGGAAATAGCGAAGGCGCACCTGCTGGCGCGCCCCGCAATAGATGCCGGAAGGTTCAGTCCAGCGTCGGGTCGATCCCCTTGCAGGCCGCAACGAGGCCCTTCACCGCGTCAACCGACTTGTCGAACATCGCCTGTTCGTCCTTGTTCAGCGCGATATCGACAATGCGTTCAACCCCGCCGGCGCCGATCACCGTGGGCACGCCGACGTAAAGACCGTTCAGCCCCAGCGCGCCATCGACATAGGCGGCGCAGGGCAGCAGGCGCTTTTGATCCTTCAGGTAGGCTTCGGCCATCTCGATCGCGGCGGTCGCAGGGGCGTAGAAGGCCGAGCCGGTTTTCAGCAGGCCGACGATTTCGGCGCCGCCGTCGCGGGTGCGCTGCACGATCGCGTCAAGCTTGTCCTGCGTGGTCCAGCCCATTTTCACCAGATCGGGCAGCGGCACGCCGCCCACGGCGGAATAGCGCGCCAGCGGCACCATCGTGTCGCCGTGGCCGCCCAGCACGAAGGCGGTGACATCGCGCATCGAGACGTTGAACTCGACCGACAGGAAATGCCGGAAACGCGCGGAATCAAGCACGCCCGCCATGCCGACGACCTTGTTGTGCGGCAGGCCGGAAAATTCGCGCAGCGCCCAGACCATCGCGTCCAGCGGGTTGGTGATGCAGATCACGAAGGCGTTGGGGGCGTGGGTCTTCAGCCCTTCGCCAACCGACTTCATCACCTTGAGGTTGATGCCCAACAGGTCATCGCGGCTCATCCCCGGCTTGCGCGGCACCCCTGCGGTGACGATGCAGACATCGGCACCGGCGATGTCGGCATAGCTGTTGGTGCCCTTGAGCACCGCGTCGAAGCCCTCGGAGGGGCCCGATTCGGCAATGTCGAGCGCCTTGCCTTGCGGGATGCCTTCGGCGATGTCGAACAGGACAACGTCGCCAAGTTCCTTGATCGCGGCAAGATGGGCGAGCGTGCCGCCGATCTGCCCCGCGCCGATCAGCGCGATCTTGGGTCTGGCCATGGGTTCCTCCGGGTCAGGGTAAGTGAAAAGCGATGCGCGACTGCCTAGCCGCTTGCCGCCCGCCGCGCAAGTCTGCCGCATTGCAGCATCGCGTTGGACATTCCGCCCGCAGCCAGTTTGCGCTAAAGGCGGGGCTGACGCGGCAGGGGGCGCAATGGAACTGACGGCAGCAGGATGGACGCTGGCATTGTTGGCGGGTGTGCTGGTGGGGTTGTCGAAAGGCGGGCTGCCGGTGGTTGCCATGCTTTCGGTGCCCGTTCTGGCGCAGGTGATGAGCCCGGTCACCGCGGCGGGGCTGCTGCTGCCGGTCTATGTCGTTTCGGACATGTTCGGGATCTGGGTGTGGCGGCGCGCTTTTGATCGGCGGGTGCTGGCCATCGTTGCCCCCGCCACCGCAGTTGGGGTGGCGCTTGGCTGGGCCACTGCGAGCATGGTTTCCGACCGCGTGGTGGGCGGGCTGATCGGCCTGATCGGCACCGCCTTTGCACTGAACGCCATTTTGCGGCCCAGGCTGGGTTCGGCGCGCACGGCGCGGCTTGCGCCGGGGCTGTTCTGGGGCACGATTGCCGGGTTCACCAGTTTCGTCAGCCACGCCGGCGGCCCGCCCTGGCAGGTGTATGCGCTCCCGTTGCGCATGGAAAAGGCGGTGTTTGCGGGCACCACGACGATCCTGTTCGCCTGGGTCAACGCGGTAAAGTTGATCCCGTATTACGCGCTTGGGCAACTGGCTTTGGACAATCTTAAAATTGCTGCCTTACTGATGCTGCCTGCAGCCGTGGCGGTGTTTGCCGGGGCCTGGCTGGTGCGGATCATCCCGCATGACGCCTTTTTCAAACTGGTGATCTGGGCGCTTCTGCTGATCTCGCTACGGCTGATATGGCAAGCGATCTAGTGCGCCGGGAGGCAGATTTTCTGCGCTGCGGCAAATCAGGGCTTGCCGAATATGCCGCAAATGTGGTCCTTGGCGAAAGATTGTTGCGAGGGAGAGAATCATGGAGCAATCCGCACGCCCGTTCCGTTCGGTGCTTTACATCCCGGGTTCAAAGCAGCGGGCGCTGGAAAAGGCACGCGAACTGGCGGCCGACGCGATCATCTTCGACCTCGAAGACGCGGTGGCGCCCGATGAAAAGCCTGCTGCCCGGGCGCTGCTGGTGCAGACGCTTGCCAGCACCGATTTTGTCCCGCGCGCGCGCATCGTGCGCGTGAACGGGCTGGAGACGCGCTGGGGCGCCGATGACATCGCGGCCTTTGCAGGGGCCGATATCGACGCGCTCTTGATCCCCAAGGTATCCAGCGCCGCCGATGTGCAGGCGGTTGCGGCGCGTATCGCCGATGTGCCGCTCTGGGCAATGATGGAAACCGCGCGCGGCATGCTGAACGCCGCCGAAATCGCCGCGCATCCGCGGCTGACCGGCATGGTCATGGGCACCAACGACCTGGCGAAGGAACTGGGCAGCCGTTTCCGCCCCGACCGGCTGGCGATGCTGGCGGGGCTGGGGCTGTGCCTGCTGGCCGCCAAGGCCGAAGGGCTGACGATTGTCGATGGCGTCTACAACGCCTTCAAGGATGATGACGGGTTGCGCGCCGAATGCGCGCAGGGCCGCGACATGGGTTTTGACGGCAAGACGCTGATCCACCCGGCGCAGCTGGAAATTGCCAACGCGGCCTTTGCCCCTTCGGAAGCCGAGGTTGACCTTGCGCGCCGCCAGATCGCCGCCTTCGATGCGGCGCAGGCGGCAGGGCAGGGCGTTGCGGTTGTGGATGGAAAGATTGTCGAAAACCTGCATATCGTTACCGCGCGGCAGATTC
>Ga0326597_10005093_pt1 | contig 18341 bp, 13 predicted proteins | sample RVTome_12_FD_203789 | JGI IMG/M metagenome (GOLD analysis project Ga0326597, IMG submission 203789) | Soil microbial communities from uranium-contaminated site in the Upper Colorado River Basin, Wyoming, United States - RVT100D185 | ecosystem: Environmental > Terrestrial > Soil > Contaminated >... | reverse complement strand
AGAAGTGAGCCCGCCTCAACGCTTCAGGTAGCGGGCCAGGAAGCCGTACACCTCGACGCGTGACTCGTGGGCCAGCGGGTAGTCCATCCGGTTGAAGCTGTGCCCGCCGGGCGCGTCCTCGTAGACCTTGTGCTCGAAGTCCTTGCCGGCCGCCTTCAGGGCGGCGATCAGGCTCTGGACCTCGACCACGTTCACGTCCCGGTCGTTCGTGCTCGTGTGGACGAGGAGCGGGATCTTCAGCTTCGCGGCATGTGTCACCGGCGAGCGGCGCCGGTACTCGTCCACCGCCTCGTTCGCGGTCTTGCCGACGTGGTAGGGCGCCGAGAAGAGCCGGCGATAGGAGTCGGTCGAGTAGCCCATCCGGGCCACCAGATCGGACACCGGTACCCCCGCGTAGGCGGCCTGGAACTTCTCCGGGTGGAAGAAGCTTGCCATCAGGCTGATCAGGCCGCCGTGGCTCCAGCCCAGGATGCCCACGCGGGCCGGATCCACGCTGTCGAGCGCCGCCACGGCCCAGTCGCGGGCCGCCACCACGTCGTCCACCTCGAGCCCGCCGTAGTCGATCGCCTCCCAGTACTCACGCCCGTAGCCGGTGGAGCCGCGGTACTCGGGGGCCACGACGACGTAGCCTTCCTCCAGCAGCTCGCGGACGACGTGCGTGTAGTACGTGTCGAAGTCCCCGTGGACGCCGCCATGCGGCAGCAGGACGAGCGGCCGCCTCCCGGCCGGCTCCGCTCGCCTCGGCACAAACACGTAGCTCCAGATCCGGAAGGGGTGCCGGGCATTCGAGATCCCGTAGGTCTCCGCCTGTTTCGGGGCGGGTACGGTCGGGATGTAGACCTTGTCGATCCGCGCCACGTCGCCCACGCGGTCGAACCAGAGCACGTCGTCGATCTTCTTCTGCAGCTGCCCGAGGACGAAGGACTGGGACTCGAGCTGGCGCCGGAGCTCCTGGAGCTCGCGGGCGACGGCGGCAGGCGGCTCCTCCTGGGCGTGGAGCGCGGTCGCGGCACCGCAGGCGAGGCCGAGGGTGCACGAAGCGAGCACGGCGGTGAGGCGCATGGCGGACCTCCTTGTCAGTGCGACTTCGGCACCGACCGCAAGTGGCGATCCGCGAAGTCGAGGTATTGCTCCCAATCGTAGGCGGTGAGCGCGTGCGCGCCGCTGCGCAGGTGGTAGCCGATCGAGCCTCGGAGCGGGCGGTCGGGAGCGGGAAGATCCGCGACGCCGAGGGCGTCCCGGCCGAGCAGGCGATATACCGGCTCGGCGGCCTTCGCCGCCAGGAACTCGCCCCGCGGGTCGGCCCAGAGGTCCTCCGTCGCGCTCGCCACGTAGAGCGGGCGCGGGGCCGCGAGCGCGAGCAGTTGGTGCTGGTCCACCGGCAGCGCTTCCTCCCTTAAGGCGTACTCGCGATAGCGGGCGCAGAACCAGTGCGGAAAGGCCTTCGTGATGTCCTGCGTGCGCTCCCCGAACTTCCGGCGCGCGAGCGCGGCTCCGCCTTCCCCCGAGTCGTTCGAGACGACCATCGCGAAGCGCTCGTCCTGGGCACCGGCCCAGAGGGCGGTCTTCCCGAGGCGCGAGTGGCCGATCACGGCGACCCTCCGGCCGTCCACGTCGGGATCGTTCGAGAGGTAGTCGAGCGCCCTCCGCAGCCCCCAGGCCCAAGCTGCGATGGCGCCCCAGTCGTCCGTAGCGAACCTTTGGCTCCTGCCCGGTCCGATCTTGGCCCGCACTCCCTCCCGCCAGCCATCGGCATGGTCCGGCTCGAGATCCCCGTAGTAGACGGTCGCGAGCGCGTAGCCGCGGGCGAGGATCCTCTCCACCGGCCAGGCGCCGGCCTCGCTTCCTCGAGCGGCTTCGGTCGCGCGGTGATTCACGACGCTCGGCCCGTCGCGGATCCAGGCTCTCGAGAGCCGGATACCAGCGTCGGAGTGAACCCCGTGGTTGCCCCCGAAGTTCAGCCCGAGGAAGGCCGGCACGGGGTGCGGCGCCGCGTTGGGCAGGTACAGGAGCAGCTCGAAGGCCGGGCCGCTCTCGGTGCCGTCGAGCAGCACGCGCACCTGCCGACGAGTGGCGCGTCCGGAGAGGGCCTTAGAGGTCGTCTCGACGACCGCGAAGCGCATCGCCGGGGGCGCCCCGGGGCTGCGCCCGTACACGTGCTCCTCGAAGAGCCGCAGGATCTCGGCGCGACGCAGGCGCCAGGCCTCGGGGCTCGTCACCGGTCGCCCGTCCTCGAAGCGCAGAGGATCGGGCAGCGTGTAGGCGGGGACCTTCGCTTCGTCATAGTTGGCGTTCGGGAGCTGGGCGGCCGCCGGGGTCGCGACGACGATCGAAAGCATCAGGGCGTGCCAGGCCTTCATCGCTTGTCCTCCTCATCGGGCAGCGCCTCGAGGAAACGTCGAAGCGCTTGCCAGTAGGCTTCGCCCCCGACCGCGTAGGTGTCGTTGTGGCTCGCCCCTGGAATGGCAAAGAACGTCTTGGGCTCGGGCGCCGCGTCGAACACGCGCCGCCCCTGGGCGAACGGCACGACCTCGTCCCGATCGCCGTGCAGCACGAGCAGCGGCATGCGGAGCCGGCCAACCTTGGCGACGTTGTCGTAACGGGTGCGCACGAACGGCCAGAGCGGGAGGAAGGGATAGACGGCCCGGGCCATCGCGGGGATCGAGGCGAACGGCGACTCGAGCACGAGCGCTCGCGCCTCGACCTCGACCGCGAGCTGCAGCGCCACCGCGGATCCGAGCGACTCCCCGAACAGCACCAGGCGCGCGGGGCCGAGGCCGCGCTCTATGAGCCAGCGGTAGGCGGCGCGAGCGTCGCGGTAGGTCCCTTCCTCGTCCGGGCTGCCTTCGCTGTCACCGTAACCCCGATAGTCGAAGAGAAGCGTGTCCACCCCGAGCCGCGACTGCATCAGCAGCGCACGGTCGAGACGGTGCGACACGTTGCCCGCGTTGCCGTGACAGACGAGCACGGTGAGCCGCGACCGCTTGACGGGGAGGAACCAGCCGTGGAGCCGTACCCCGTCCTCGGTCCGCAGCGCCAGCTCCTCGTACGCGAGGCCCAGGACCGCTGGGGTGACGTCGTGCGCCCGCATCGGGAAATAGATGAGGTGCTTCTCCAGGACCAAGAGCAGGCCCCCCGCGAAAAGGAGCAGGACGAGGATCCGGAGCACCATCCGCGCCACCGCCCGCCGGCCCACCGCGGGATTATCGCTCCCCCCAGGCTCGCCAGAGGTCGCTCGACCTCACTGCGTGTCGGGATCGAAGCTCTCGCGCGCACCGGCGGTCTCGAGCACGCGACGCCGGTGTCGGGGTTGGTAGAAACCGAGCTCGTGCTCCCCTCCTTCCGGGGCCGTGGCGCCCGGGCTCGGGCCTTCAGGGACGACTGCCGGCGTTCGGCGCGGAAGACCGGAGGCCGACTCGCTCCGAGACGCGGCGGACGGCGGCGAAGACCGCCTCCTCCACCGACTCCGCGAAGGGGCCGGGCTGGCCGTAGTAGATCATGTTCTCCACCGCCTCGTAGCCGCCTTCCCGCTGCACGCGCCGAGAGGGGATGTAGCCCATGACGTCGTGACAGTAGCCGGCCACGATCAGGTTCTCCCCCGCGAGCTCCCGCTTGACGCGCAGCGCGTAGTCGACCACCGGCTCGCCGCCGAGCGCCAGCAGGGTGAGATCTCGGCCGAGCCGGACGGCCTGCACCGGGTACGGCGTGTCGCGCACGGGCCGGCCCTCGTCGTAGGCGGCCAGCATCAGTCGGGCCCGGCGCTGGCGGAACTTGTCGGGGTTCGTGCTCTCTTCCTCGAACGCCGCGCGCGTGTGTGAGGCGAAGTCGAGCGGGATGACCTCGAGAGCGCTGCGGATGGGGGGGCGCACCGGGAGGAGTGCCTTGGCGAGCACCCGGCCGACCTCGGCGGCCAGCGCCTGCCCATGCTGACGCGCCAGGTCGAGCGTGCCCCGCGGGTTCGGGTTCTGGTCGCCGCCGCACAGCATGACGAAGAGCGCGGTCGCCCCGGGCTGGGCCCGCTCCAGCTCGGCCTGGGCGAACCCGGCGTAGTCGCCCCCGATCCCGTAGAAGTCACCGCCCAGCGTCGTGTTGTGGCAGGCGTACCCGAACAGCACGGCCCGCAGCGACCCGTCCTTCGCCGTGAGCTTCAGCACCGGGACGTCGTGGTCGACGGGGCCAGCGGGGTTCACGCCGATCTTCACACCCTCGGGGGTGGGCTCGCGGCGGTTGACGGCGAAGCCGACCGCACCGTGCCCCAGCGAGAGGCGCCCGGGCGCGAGGTCCTTGAGCGCTGCGCCCACGACCTCCACCAGGTGATCGACGAGCTCCGTGCCGTATGCGTCGACGCGGCGGCGGTCTTCGTCGCTGAAGTCGTAGAGGACGGCGAGGTTCTTCCTCAGCGCCGGCCCGCAGTGGGTGTGCGAGGCGCTCAGGACGAGCTGCGGGCGCTCGACCCGGAACTGCGCCTGGACCCGCGCCGCCACCTCATCGGAGATCGCGCGCGGCAGGCCGATCAGGTCGGTGGTGACGAAGACGACTTGCTGGCCCTCGGCGTCCCGCAAGGCGAGCGCCTTCGCCCACAGGTCCTGGACGACGCCCTCCGACGGGTGGGTGCGGGCCGCGTAGCCCGACATCCAGAACGGCGTCGGCGGGGTGATCTTCACCCGTGCCACGCCGGCCTGGAAGTCGGCGGCGAGGAGAGGGCTGCACGTGGAGAGGAGCGCGAGGACGCTGGCTCGCCAGGTGAGACGCGTCTTCATCGAGGGGCCTCCTCCTCACGCCCTCGCCAGCTCGGCGGCGGAGGCCTGGATCTTCCGGACCGCCGCGGCGATGTCGTCCATGTCCTGGCGCGGCCCGAGCAGCATCGTCTGCGTGAGCCAGACCGCCTCCTCGCACAGCCCGTCGTTGGCCGGGCAGCGGCTCCGCTCCTCCCAGCCGGCGAGGACCTGCTTCGGGTACAGGCGCTGGTAGGCCCGCGACGCGAGCGTGGCCGCGACGAACGGCTGCCGGTTGAGCGGCGTGTAGCCCGGGGAGCAGGGGACGCCCTCGGCCCGGAGCGCCTCGAGGAACCGCGCGCGGGGGAGGCCGGCGAACGGCTCCGGCTGGTAGCGGAACATATAGAGGTGGTAAGCGTTGCGGGTGCAGCCCTCGTGCATGCGGGCCGGGAGGATGCCGGGGACCTCGCGGAGCTGTTGCGTGAGGTAGCGCGCGTTCTCTTCGCGCACCCTCGACTGCTCCTCGAGCCGGGTCATCTGGGCGAGCAGCAGCCCGGCCTGGAACTCCGTGAGCCTCAGGTTGGCGCCGCGGCCACCGAGGGGCGGCGCGGGACGGCCCCGGCGGGCCCGGGCGTTGTCGTGGAAGGCCCAGCAGCGCTCGGCCAGCGCGTCATCGTTCGTCAGGATGGCGCCCCCCTCGCCCGAGTTGAGGTTCTTGCTGGCCTGGAAGCTGAAGCAGCCGGCGGCGCCGAGCGTCCCCAGCTTGCGGCCCCGCCACTCGCCGAGGTGCGCTTGGCACGCGTCCTCCAGGACCGGCACCTTCCGCCGGCGCGAGACGTCCAGGATCGCGTCGAGGTCGCAGGCGTTGCCGCCCAGGTGCACCGGGACGATCACGGCCGTCCGCTCGCTGAGGGCACCCTCCAGGCGGCGGGCGTCCATCTGGAGGGTCTCGGGGTCGGAGTCGACGAAGACGGGGAGGGCGTACTGGAGGAAGACGACGTTCAGCGTGGCGACGAAGGTGTAGGGCGGGAGGATCACCTCGTCGCCCGGGGCGACGTCGAGGCCGGCCAGCGAGGCGTAGAGCGCGCTCGTGCCGTTGGCGGTGGCGATGCAGTGCCGGGCGCCGGTGAGCCGGGCGTAGGCCTCCTCGAAGCGGCTCACGGTCTGTCCGTCGCCGCGGTACCACTTGCGGCCCCGCAGCACTTCCAGGAGAGCGCTCTGCTCGCGGTCGTCGATGACGGGCCACGCGGGGAAGGGAGCCCCCCGGAGCGGGCGGCCACCCAGCAGCGCGGGCTTTTCCGCGCCGGCCGCAAACACTGTGGGCGCGAGAGCAGACGCGACGCCGGCGGGCCGTGTCGCCACGGCGGCCCCCGCCGCTGCAGTCATGAAGCGCCGCCGCGACATCGTGTGACCCATGATCGGCTCCTTCGACGGGCTCTGCCCGGCAGGCCGAGGATACGTCCGCGGGCGAGGCTGTCAATCGACGAACGACAGCTATCTCTCCCCGGCCTCAGCGGCTCGGCGCCTTGCCCGCGGCCTGCCGCTCGAGGAACGCCACGAGCTCCCGGTCGACGGGGGCTTTCGGGTCGAGCGCCTGCGCCTTCGCGATCGCCTCGCGCGCCTCGCGCCAGCGCTCCAGGCGCGCGAGAGCGGCGGCGAGCCGGAGCCAGGCGGCCGTGTTCTCCGGCTCGAGCCGGACGAGGTTGCGGTGGGCGGCCTCCGCTTGACGGTAGTCGCGTCGGTCGAGTGCGAAGCCGCCGAATGCCTCCCACGCCCGCGCGTCGTCCGCGAAGGCGGCCACCGCGGCGCCGAAGGTCCGCAGGGCGCGCTCGGGCTGGATCGCAGCCACGTAGCGCTCCGCGAGCAAACGGAGGAAGCTCGCCGCTTCGGCTCCGCCCGAGGGCGCCCCCGACAACATCGGCCGAACGTCTCCACCCGCCGCAACCATTTCGGAGTAGAAAGCCGCCGCGAGCCGGGCCGCGCGAGCCGGCCCCATCACGTTGCGCCGCGCGGCCACGAACTCGAGGTACGGATGGTCGTCGGTGTTGAGCGGCATGCCGAGCGGGAACGCTCGCCGGTCCACGACCCAGCGCTCGATGTCCGCGCGACCCATCGTCCAGCTCGCGACGAGCGTCGGCGCGTCCCCGAAGACGCCCGTCGCGCGCAGGTCGTCCCCGATTCGCGGATCGGCGAAAGCCCGCTCGAGCCGCGGCCAGTCGAGCCGTTGCTCCTCCCGGCTCCCGACCAGCAGCAGGTCGGCGGCGAGGTTCTTCACCCCCAGCTCCGGGCCCACGGGCGGGGCGAGCCACAACGAAACGTGCGGGAAGACGGACAGGAAGGTCGCGACCTCCACCTTCACGTCGGCCGGCTCGAGGCTGTAGTAGTGGAACCACTGTGCAAAGAGCCCGCCGGGCGCGAGCCGTGAGAGCGCCGCCTCGTGGAAGTCGCGGGTGAAGAGATTCGAGACCCCGGAGATCCAGGCGTTCGACGGCTCGGAGACGATCACGTCGAAGCGGGTGCGGGCACGCAGGATGTGGTTGCGCGCGTCGCGGAAGCTGATCCGGAAGCGCGGGTCGTCCCGGAGCTGGCCGCTGAGCTCGGCGAAAAAGGGCGCGGCCTCCCACGTCGCCTTCTCGATCTCGACGCACTCGAGATCCTCGAGCGGGTAGAGGGCGGCCGAGGCGGCGCTCGCGCCCGACCCCCATCCGATCACGAGCACGCGCTTCGGGGCCGCGTGGAGCAGCATCGGCACGTGGGCCACGAACTTCTGCTGCACGACGTCCTCGACACCGCTGCCGGCGTCCGTCTTGCCGTTGATCGACAGGAAGTAGCGCGAGCTCCCGAGCGGCGCCGAGACCGCCACCACCGCCTCCTCGCCTTCCCTGTAGAAGAGCAGCGTCCGCTGCTCGCGCAGCCAGGCCGCGAGGTGCGTTGGCGCGTCGAGCCTGTGCACCCACTCGAGCCCGTAGCGGTGCACGCCGGAGCTCATCAACACGGGGTCCCACGGCTTCCACACGGGAGCCGTCAGCAAGGCGAGTGCCGCGACGCCCACCACCGGGGCGGCCCGGAGCCCGGGACCGAAGCCGCTCGCGGCGGCGAGCGCCCACGCGCCGCCCGCGACGAGCAGCGACGCGACAATCAGGTAGGAGGGCTGGAGGCCGAGGTGCTTGACGAGCACGAGATCGGCGGCCAGGGCTCCGGCGATCGCGCCGGCCGTGTTCCAGGCGTACAGCCGACCCGCGGCCACTTGTGCGCCTGCGGCACCGGCGCGGGCCAGGTGGAGCAGCAGCGGGAAGCTGATGCCGAGCACCAGCGTCACCGGCAGCATCGTTGCGAGGCAGAGCGTGAAGGCCGCGAGCTGGTGGGCAGTGAACGAGACCGGTAGCACTCCGAGCGCCGCGAGGTAGGCGACGGGAAGCCACCCGATCGCCCACTGGCCGGCGAGCACCGCGAGGCCCGCGCCGACGAAGAGGCGGCCCACCGCGCGGCACGGGTGGTCGATGCGCGTTCGCACCCTCGCGTAGACCAGGGCGCCCAGCGCGATCCCGATGAGCACCGCCAGCAGCATCAGGTTGAAGGCATACACGGACGAGCCGATCACGAGCGCGTAGGAGCGTGTCCACAGCACCTCGACACCGAAGGTCGCGGCTCCGGAAGCGAAGGCGAGGGCTGGGCCGAGAGCCGGGGAGAGCCCGGGCTCGGCGCCAGGAGGCACGGCCGCCTCGTCCGCATTCGTTTGCGCCGGGGGAACGGCACCGATCTCGCTCGCCCAGCGCCGGGCCACGCCGCCGACGAACAGGCTCGTCGCGGCTGCGGCCACGAGGGTTCCGCGGACGCCGAGCGCGGGCACGAGGACGAATGGCGCGAGCGCCACCCCAAGCGCGCCACCCAGCGTGTTCATGAGGTAGAGCCGACCGAAGCCCTCGTGAACATCCGTCCCGGCGCGGGCGAGGAACTCGACGGCGAGCGGCAGCGTGGCGCCGAGCAGGACCGTGGTTGGCAGCAGCACCAGCCCGGCGAGGAGCGCGATGCCGAGATGCTCGGCCGCACCCGTGAGGCCAGAGACCGCGACCAGGGCTCCGTAGGCCCAAGGCAGGCCGCGCAGCAAGGGCAGCGTGAGGAGCGCGCACGCGCCGATCGCGAGCTCGATGCGGCCGTAGGCCACGAGCGGGTCGCGAGCGGGGCGCCGGGCGACGAGAGCGCTGCCGATCGCGAGCCCGCCCATGAACACCGCGAGCACCATCGCCACCGCGGACGTCGTGCCGCCGAAGATGAGCCCGAACGAGCGCATCCAGAGCGACTCGTAGACGAGCGCGGCGGCGCCCGAGAGGCCGACGAGAAACGGCAGCGCACGCGCTACGGCTGCGGGGGACCTCGCGGGTGTCACGGCAGCCATCTTACAATCGGCCCGCGTGCCCCCCTCCAGTACGGATCCCCGCGCCGCGCTGATCGAAGCGCTGCGACAGCACACGCCGGCCGACGCCGAAGAGGCGCGCGACCGCGACCGCATCCTCGCCTTCGTCGCGCGGCACGAGCGGCCGTTCGACCGCGCGATCGGCGAAGGCCACCTGACCGGCAGCGCGATCACCGTCTCGGCCGACGGCTCACGCGTGCTGCTGCTGCACCACCGCAAGCTCGGCCGCTGGCTACAGCCCGGCGGCCACGGCGACCCGGGCGAGACCACCGGCGAGCAGGTGGCGCTGCGCGAAGCCTTCGAGGAAAGCGGTATCGCGGGGCTCTCGCTCGACGCCGCGGCGCCTCGCCCGCTCGACGTGGACGTGCACGATATTCCCGCGCGCGGCGAGGAGCCCGCGCACCAGCACCTCGACCTGCGCTACCTGGTGCGGGCCCCCGGGGGCGCTCGCGTCTCGCCCGCGCTCGCGGAGCTTCACGAGATCCGCTGGGTCGACTGGGACGGTGTAGCCACGCTCGACCCCGACCACGGCCTGCGGCGGGCACTCGCCAAGGCCCGTGCGCTCGTGTGCCCCTGAAGCCCCGGGGCCGGGTAGATGTCCAAAAGACTGGACGAAGCCTGCCAAGTCCAATGTGCTAGATTGCGCGGCGTCTCTGACGAGTGTCTTCTTCGACGAGAGAGGTGATCCGATGACTCTCCGCGCGCGCATGCACACGCAGTTCGCCGTCCCGTTGGCAGTGGCGCTCGCCTGCGCCTCGATCGCGCAGGCCCAGGCACCGGCGAGCGCCCCGGCCGCCAAGGCTCCCGCCATCATCAAGCCCGCCGACAACCTGGTCGCCGACGGCCTTCCCGAGATCCCGGCCGAGATCGCCGAGGCCGTGGGCCGCTACACCGAGTTCCGCTCCGCGGGCTTCGCGTCCTGGCACCCGACGAAGCGAGAGATGCTGATCTCGACCCGCTTCGGCGACACGCCGCAGCTCCACGAGGTGCGCTTCCCGCTGGGCGCGCGACGCCAGCTCACCTTCTTTCCCGACCGCGTCGGCGGCTCGAGTTGGCCTCGGCACTCGGCCGACTACATCGTCTTCACCAAGGACAGGGGCGGCGACGAGTTCGGCCAGATCCACCGCCTGGACGTCGCGACGGGCGCAATCAGCATGCTCTCGCCCGGGGGCCGCTCGCAGAACGGGCTCGGTCCCTGGTCGCAGCAGGGCGACCGCATGGCCTTCAGTTCGACCCGGCGCAACGGCACGGACCGCGACATCTACGTGATGGATCCAAGGGACGCGGCCTCGACGCGCCTGGTGCTGGAGGTGAAGGGCGGCGGCTGGGGCGCGGCCGACTGGTCGCCTGACGATACGAAGCTCGCGGTTTTCGAGTACATCTCGGTCAACGAGAGCTACATCTGGATCGTCGACGTGGCCACGGGTGCGAAGACGCTCGCGACGCCCAAGGGCACGGAGCAGGTCGCCTACGGCGGCGCGGCCTTCAGCGCCGACGGCAAGGGGCTCTACGTCACGACCGACAAGGAATCGGAGTTCCAGCGGCTGGCCCACCTCGACCTCGCAACGGGCAAGCACAGCTACCTGACATCGCAGATCCCCTGGGACGTCGACAGCTTCGAGCTGTCGCCCGATGGGAAGACGATCGCGTTCGTGACGAACGAGGAAGGCCTGAGCGTGCTGCGCCTGCTCGACACCGCGAGCGGCAAGGAGGAGCCGGCGCCGAAGCTGCCTGTGGGCCTCGTCTTCGGCCTCGAGTGGCACAACAACGGCCGCGACCTCGGCCTGGTGCTGAATTCGGCGCGCTCACCGTCCGACGTCTACTCGATCGACGCCGCGACCGGCAAGCTCGAGCGCTGGACCGAGAGCGAGACGGGCGGGCTCAACGCGGCGAGCTTCTCCGAGGCCGAGCTCGTGCGCTGGAAGAGCTTCGACGGCAAGACCATCTCGGGCTTCCTGTACAAGCCGAACCCGCGTTTCACCGGCCCGCGCCCGGTGATCGTCAACATCCACGGCGGGCCCGAAGGCCAGTCGCAGCCCGGCTTCCTGGGCCGCGGCAACTTCTACCTGGACGAGCTCGGCGTGGCGGTGATCTTTCCGAACGTGCGCGGCTCGACGGGCTTCGGCAAGAGCTTCGTCAAGCTCGACAACGGCGTGCTGCGCGAGGACTCGGTGAAGGACATCGGCGCGCTCATCGACTGGATCCCGACCCGCAAGGACCTCGACGCGACGCGCGTGATGGTCACGGGCGGCAGCTACGGCGGCTACATGACGCTCGCGGTCGCGACGCACTACGACGCGAAGATCCGCTGCTCGCTCGACGTCGTCGGCATCTCGAACTTCGTGACGTTCCTGCAGAACACCGAGGCGTACCGGCGCGACCTGCGGCGGGTCGAGTACGGCGACGAGCGCGATCCCGCGATGAAGGAGCACCTACTCAAGATCTCGCCCGCCAACAACGCCCACATGATCAAGAAGCCGCTGTTCGTGGTCCAGGGCAAGAACGACCCGCGCGTACCCTACACCGAGTCGGAGCAGATGGTCGGCACCGTCAAGAAGAACGGCGGGCCGGTCTGGTACCTGCTCGCGAACGACGAGGGCCACGGCTTCGCGAAGAAGAAGAACCAGGACTTCCAGTTCTACGCGACGATCGCCTTCGTCCGCGAACACCTGCTGAAGTAGTCCTGAGGGGTCAGGTCTTGAACTGAGGCATTGAAGCCATTCAATGCGCTAGTTCAAGACCTGACCCCCAGGCGCGCTCTACCCGCCGGCGCGCTTCTGGTCGCGGGCGACGAAGGCCTGCAGCTGCGCGATGGCTTTTTCGTTGGGGTTCAGGAAGCGCACGGCCACGCCGCGGGGATGGTCGGGCGACTCGACGTCGGCCTGGGCGACACGCACGATCTCGATCTGGAGCTCGACCTCGATCGTGTCGGGGAGCAGCAACAAACGCAACAGGTGCGTGTCGCCGACCCTCACCGGGGCGCGCGTCGAGAGGTAGGCGCCGGTCACGCTCACGTCGGCGAGACCGACGATGTGCACACGGTCGCCGACCAGCAGCACGGCACCGCGGCCGAAGGGGAGCTTACGCCGCAGCGCGCGCCGCCTGTCGTTTCCCGACGCGTCGGTCACCAGCTCTTCGCCGCCGCTCGTCTGCTGCTCTTCAGCCTGTTCTGTCCGCATCCTTCACTCCCTCCGTGCCCCGCGTGGTCGCGGTCACGACCCTGCCGGTTGCCTCTCGTTCGTCCTCGTGCTAATCGCGTCGCGCCTGCGCGGTCAGCGTCAGCGCTTCCTCACTCAAGTACTTGAAGAGCAGCGTGTGGCGCGCTTGCCGCATCCCCACCAGGTAGCCGTTCAGCGCCTCGAGCAGCCGGGCGTCCTGCTGTCGCACTGCGAGCGCCGCCGCCCCCGGCTTGCCCACGAAGGCGCCGGCCACGAGCTCGGGGTCGTGCCGCTTGGCCAGCGCGAAGTCGAAGACGGTCATCACGACCGCGTCGACCTGTCCGCTCCGCAGCCCGGCGATCAGTCGCTCGGCGTCGCGGAACGCCACACGCTTGCTCTTCGGGACCCCGGCGTCGATCACAGCCTGCTCCCAGGTCGTGCTCGGGATCATGCCCACGCGGATCGCGCGCAGATCGTCGACCTGCTTGACGGCAGGACCGGGCCGCCGCGAGATCGCCATGTGGCGCACGGGGAACACCTCGCTGGTGAAGGCGACTTTTTGCCGGCGCGCTTCGGTGTCGACGATGCCCGTGATCACGTCGCCCTCGCCCCGCTGGAGCATGGGGATGATCTGGTCGAAGTCCTTCACCTGGACGACGTCGAGCGTGAGCCCGTGGATCCGGCAGAAGCCCTCGATCAGCTCGCGCTCGAAGCCGGGCTCGCCCTTCGTCTCGAACGAGAACATCTCGGGCATCTCGTCCGCCGGCACGAGCACTCGCAGGCGCGCCGGCAGGCCGCGCGTCGGCTCCACGGCTGCCACCGTGGCCGCGCAGCAGGCCAGCGTGCAGGCCGCCAGGGTCCAGCGCATGACTCTCCGTCTCATCGGCCCCTCCACCCCTGTCCCGGCTGTGCAAGCGCCGGGCCAGGCTCCCGTCCGCTGGCGAACGACACAACTGGCTGGCGGGGCGGGGGTTGCCCGGGTGTCGCAGATGGGCACACGGCGGGGGCCGGATCGGAAGCGCCGGAAATCGGACAGCTCTTGCGCGTCCGCCGCGCGTGCGGGAGACTCCGCCGATCCGGAATGGAACCCCTCTTGACCGCCGAGCGGCCGGGCTGGGACGACTACTACATGGCGATCGCGCGGACGGTCGCGACGCGCTCGAGCTGCATCCGCCGGCGCGTCGGTGCGCTGATCGTGGTCGAGAAGGCGATCATCGCGACCGGCTACAACGGCACGCCACTGGGGGTGAAGAACTGCGCCGAGGGCGGCTGCCCGCGCTGCGCGTCCGACGCCCCGCCCGGCGCCGGCTACGACACCTGCGTCTGCGTCCACGCCGAGCAGAACTCGATCGTACTGGCCGCGCGCCACGGCAACGCCACGAACGGCGGCGTGCTGTACGCGACGCTGCGCCCGTGCTTCGGCTGCGCGAAGGAGTCGATCCAGGCGGGACTGCGCGAGCTCGTCTACGACGAGCCATACGAGTACGGCGCGGGCCTCGAGGAGGCGTACCGGCGGCTCATTGGCGAATCGGGCGTCAGGCTCCGCCAGCACCCCGCGCGGTGACCGCATGCTGCTGAGCGCGGGTGTATTGCTGAGCCTGGCGGTCGCCCTCGCCGCGGACCCTTGCGACCCGGGGCCGCACTCTCGCCAGGGACGGGACGCGGCCGCGTCGGCATCGGAGGCTACCTCGCGTTCCTCGAGGACGCCGGTCGCGAGCTCGGCCTCGAGGACGTGGCCGGGCCCGCCGCCTGCGCGAAGTTCGCGCGGCCCTCCGACAGCTCGCGGATACTCGCCCGCGGCGGCAGTCGCTCCTGGCTTCGTTTCCGACTGGACCTGGGGCACGAGCGGGCGCGGGACTGGCTGCTGTACCTGCCGATCGCGAACTTCGAGCGTGCCTGCGCCCACTGGCCGCTCCGCGCGGGCGGTTATTCCAGCCGCTGCGCCGGGGCGGGCAAGCCGGCGCTCGCGGGAAGGATCCGCCACAACCGCCTCGTGTTCACGCTGCCCGACGCTCTCGACCCGGAGCGGCCCGTCTTCTTCGAGCTCGAGTCTCGTGCCCCTCACGACGTGCGCGGCGAGCTCGTGCGCACCGAGCTGTTCCTGTCCGAGGATCACCCCCGCCAGTTCCTGGGAGGCCTCTTCAACGGCTTGCTGTTCGCGACGGTGCTCTACAACCTGATCTTCTTCGTCGCGGCGCGCGACCGCGCGAGCCTCTTCTTCGCGGTCCACCTGCTGAGCCTGGGCCTGGCCATGATCGGCTTCGAGGGGCGGGGACGCGAGTACCTGTGGCCCTGGCTCGGGTCGTGGGGCGCATCGGTACCGACTGCGATGCTGTCGACGGCGTTCCTGTTCGGCTGCCTCTGCGGCCGGGACTTCCTGCTGACCCAAAAGCGCGCACCGCGGCTCGACGCGATGCTCCGGCTCGCGATGGTCCCGGCGGTGGCTTCGCTGCCTCTGAGCCTGCTGAGCATCGACCTGGCCGAGCAGACCACGGCGTTCGCGGCGCTCAGCTTCGTCGTCAGCCTGGTCGGCGCCGCGGCGGTGCTGGCACACCGGGGGTACCGGCCGGCGCTCTACCCAGGTCGACCGGCTCGGCAAGCTGATGAACGACCTGCTCGAGTACGGACGACCCCAGGCGCTGGAGCGCCAGCCCGAGGAGCTCCCGGGGATGCTCGCCGAGGCGAGCCGCGCTTGCGACTACCTGGCGCGGGCCAAAGGCGCGAGGGTCGAGCTCGAGCTTCGCTGCGAGCTGGGGGCGCTGCCCGTCGACCGCAAGCGCATCGTGCAGGTCTTCCAGAACCTGCTGGAGAACGCCCTGCACCAGTCGTCGCCGGGCGGCTGCGTGACGGTCCAGCTGGAGCGCGGGGACGACGGGTCCCTCGCCCGCGTCGCCGTTCGCGACCGTGGCCCCGGCTTCTCCGCCTGCGATCTGCCGCACGTGTTCGAGCCTTTCTTTACCCGGCGAAAGGGCGGCACGGGCCTCGGGCTCTCGATCGTGCAGCGGATCGTCGAGCAGCACGGCGGCCTCGTCGAAGCACGCAACCACCCGGCGGGAGGCGCCGAAGTCGCGGTCCTCCTGCCGCTTCAAGCGGCCCGCTCTAGCGCGCCTTCGTCCAGACCCACTCCACAGACGCCGTCTTGCCGGCCTGCGGGCCCTCGATGCGCGCGTGCATCGCGCCTGTCGCGTCGAGCCAGTAGAGGATCCGCTGCGGGTAGTCGTGCTGCAGGTTCTCGAACACCACGCGGCGCTCGCCGAGCTCTTTCAGCTTGAACGCCACCGGCGGCTTCGAGCCGGGGCTCGCGAAGTAGAAGGTGCCCTCGGGCGTCGTCTGGATGCGCAGGAACTCGAACGACAGCATCCGCTCCCCCTTGACGTCGCGGTGCAGGCCGAGGAGCGCGCCTCCGCTGACCGAGGTCCACTGCTCCTCCATCGAGACGCCTCGGCTCACGCCCTGCCAGTGTCCTTCGAACCAGGCCAGGCGCTCGACCTCGCTCGGCGGCGCCTGCCCCGGAGCGCTCGCGGCCGCGAGCCACAGCAGTGTCGTCCACGTCGTTCGTCGCATCGGGCCTCCTGTCAGCGCTCGAGCGTCGCCAGCCAGACGTCGGACTCGACGCGGGTCTCGATGTAGCTCACCCAATGGTCGTCCCGCGACACGCTGATTCCCTGCGCGGCCGTCGTGAGAACAGTGGTGGCGCGGCCGGTCCGGGTGTCGAGCAGCACGATCCGATCGTACCGACTGACCAGGAGCCGGCGGCTGTCGCTCAGCCACGCGGGCCAGCCTCTGCCCTCGGGGAGCGCCGTGTAGCTGCGCGAGGCGAATGAATAGAGCAGCGTGACGCTGTTCGGAGACGGGTAGAAGGTGATCCCCCCCGCGAGCATGCTGCCGTCCGGGGACCAGGACCGCGGCTGCATCGAGTCGCCACCTTCGAGCGCGGGAAGTGGCTCGGCCTGGCGCTCGTCGGGCGGCTTCGAGAGGTCCTCGATCCAGGTGCGCGCCCCGTCGTCCGTGGCGATGCGCTTTCCGTCGGGCGACCAGGTGACGGCCGTCCGCGGGGCGCCAGTGGTTTTCGTGAGCTGCTCGAGCCCGCTGCCGTCGGGGCGGATCGTCCACGTCTCGTAGCGTCCGCTGCGGTCGCTGTAGAACGCGATCCGCGCTCCGTCCGGCGACCACCTGGGGCCCCGGTCGCGGGCGGCGTCGTCGGTGACCTGCCGATACCCGCTGCCGTCGCTCTTGACCACGAACAGGTCCTCGCGTCCGCCGAGGGGCGTGAAGGCGATCCACTCGCCGTTCGGCGAGATGTCCTGCGTGTAGATCACGCGGGAACCCTGGAAGGCCGGCCGCGGCGGCTCGCTTATCCGGCCCGAAGCCGGGTCGATGCCGAGGCGCTGGATGCTGGACCTCCGGTCGGAGCTCACGAACATCAGCAGGCGGCCGTCACGGGAGAAGCTGATCGAGCCGCTCGTCCGCGAGGGCGTCGTCACGGGCTCGGGCTCGCCGCGCGTGCGCCCCGAGGCCTCGTCGATTCCCACCCGCCACAGGTTCATCGATCCGCCGCGCTCGCTCGCGAAGTAGAGGCTGTGGCCGTCGGGCGACCAGACGGGATTCCAGTCCATGGTCGGGTCGTCCGTGACCGCCAGCCGCTGTGGCTCGCCCGTCGCGTCGGCGGGGATCGTCCAGATGTCCCGCTGGCCGCTGTCGCCTTTGAGTCCCCAGAAGGCGATGCGCCGGCCTCGCGGAGACCAGCGGGGCTGCACCGCGTCGCCTTCTTTCGTGAGCTGCTGGATCTCTCCTCCGGCAGACGGCACGACCCACAGATGCGCCGGTGGGACCCGGCTGTAGGCGTCGTGTCCGGCCCGGTCCGAGAAGACGATCTGCTTCCCGTCGGGGGACCAGGCGGGGTCGAAGCCGAAGTCGGTGAGACGCTTGACCGACTCGCCCGTCAAGCCCATCACGTAGATGCTTCCGGGGCCGTCCCGCTCGGAGCAGAACGCAATCCGCTCGCCGTCGGGCGAGATCGCCGGGGCCGTGTCGGCCTCGCGGCTGTCGAGGGTGAGGTTCACCGGGTTGCGACCGCTCACGCGCTGCAGGTAGATGTCGGGGTTGCCCGAGACGTTGCTCACGAAGACGAAGTTGCTGCCGCCGGGTCCGAGCTGGGCCTGGCGCTCCACGCCGGGTTGGTCGGTGACCTGCTGGAATGTGAGCGGCGCGGAGCGTCCGCCGCCGCCGCGGCCCGAGGCGCCGACGCGACGCCCGATCTCGAACGCCGCGCCGAGCAGGACGAGAGCCGCGAGTCCCAAAGGTAGCAGGACCCGCGACCAGCGGCGCGGCTCCGGCAGCGGAATCTCACCCGCGCGCTGCGAGGCGGACGTGCTGCCGAGGCTGTCGAGGTGGAAGGCCAGGTCGCGCGCGGACTGGAAGCGCTCGTCCGGGTTCTTCTCCAGGCAATGGTGGACGATCAGGTCGAGGGCCCTGGGGATCCGCGGGTCCCCTTCCGACGGCAGCGGCGGTTCGTCACGCAGGACCGAGCTCAGCAGCTCCGCCGGGCTCGTGCCCTTGAAAGCGCGGTGGCCGGTCAGCATCTCGTAGAGCACGGCGCCCAGCGAGAAGACGTCGGAACGGTGGTCGGCGGGTTCGCCACGGGCCTGCTCGGGCGACAAGTAGCCGACCGTGCCGATCATCGCCCCCGGGTTCGTGGGCCGCGCCGCGGTCGGCGAGCTGCTCTGGTCGCCCGAGCCGGCGAGCAGCGGGTCCTGCCAGGCGAGGCCGAAGTCGAGGATCTTGATGCGGCCGTCGTTGAGCAGGAACAGGTTCTCCGGCTTGATGTCGCGGTGCACGATGCCCTTCTCGTGCGCCGCCGCCAGGCCCTGCGCCACGCGCGCCGCGTGCTCGGCGGCCTTGCGCATGCCGAACGGCCCGTTGCGCAGCCGCCCGCGCATGGTCTCGCCCTCGAGCAGCTCCGTGACGACGAAGAGCTGGTCGCCGTGCTGGCCCGTGTCGAAGATGGCGACGATGTTGGGGTGCGAAAGCGCGGCGACGGCCTTGGCCTCGGCC